>Ga0082212_10009570_pt1 | contig 12492 bp, 8 predicted proteins | sample TergutNt197P3_FD_71548 | JGI IMG/M metagenome (GOLD analysis project Ga0082212, IMG submission 71548) | Neocapritermes taracua P3 segment gut microbial communities from Petit-Saut dam, French Guiana - Nt197 P3 | ecosystem: Host-associated > Arthropoda: Insects > Digestive system > Gut ... | reverse complement strand
TTTTCTTGGTTCAAAAACGAAATTAGATTTGGGTTTAAAACAATCCTTTACAATCGGAAAAGCATCTTTCCCCGAAATACGTATCAAAGCAATCGCCCCAACTCCCGCCGAAGAGGCTAATGCACAAATGGTATCGTTCATATTTTTCTTAGAAAAATAAATTTAGCGGTTAATAGTGGTAAAAATCCTTTGTGAACCTTGTAGTAAAAATAAAACTACAACGGCTCGCAAAGGATTTTCACAAAAGGACGCAAAAATTAAGCCTTATTTTTTAAAATAGCGGTTAAACAATCCTTCAAACACTTGTCCATGACGTGCCTCGTCTTTGCACATTTCGTGAACGGTGTCGTGAATGGCATCTAAATTCAACTGCTTTGCTAAAGTGGCAATCCGTTTTTTGTCTGCACAGGCGCCGTTTTCTGCCATCATCCGTTTTTCCAGATTGGTTTTGGTGTCATCGCATACCACTTCGCCCAACAATTCAGCGAATTTAGCACAATGTTCTGCCTCTTCCCATGCAATCCGTCTATAAGCTTCTCCCACTTCGGGATAGCCTTCTCTATCGGCTTGGCGGCTCATTGCCAAGTACATGCCCACTTCGGTTGCCTCGCCCATAAAATGGGCTTTCAAACTGTCCACTATCTCTTGATCTACGCCTTGTGCCACGCCGATGCGATGCTCATCTGCCCATTCCAACTTGCCGGTGTTTTCCAACAATTTGAATTTCTCTTTCGGTTGATGGCATTGCGGACAAGTTGCCGGTGCCTCTGCTCCTTCGTGTATGTATCCACATACGGTACAAATCCATTTCTTCATCTCTTCTTATTTTTATTTTTTTATTGTTAATATTATTTTACTTAAACGATAAACTGTTTTTTTTATTGTTGATTGGGTTAATTGTTGCTTATTTGTAAATCTTTTTAACTTTACGAACTCATTACCAACTCCTTCGCCTTTGTCGATGCGGCATCAAAATTATCAAAAATATAGTCTTCGCCGATGAGTTTTGCGATGCCGCTCCTATCCAATTCTTTGCGGACGGCGGGCTGTACGCCCGAAAGAACAATGTGCTTATCATTGGTTTCCAACGATTTAATTGCCTCGCGGAAGTTGTGTATGCCGGTGGCATCAATGAAAGGAACGTTCCGCATTCGGATAATCAAAACTTTGGTAGAAGAGGCTTGACTTTTCAATATCTGGCTGTAATGTTTCGCCGCACCGAAGAAAAACGGACCGCTAATTTCGTATATCTCAATGCCTTTGGGGAAATGTCCGTAATCTTCCATATTGCTGTTTTCTTTGTCCAAAAGAATAGCCTGACCGTTGTCCGCCATGCGTTTCATAAACAGGATAGCCGAAAGTACCACTCCTACCTGAATGGCGACTGTCAAATCCACTAAAACAGTGAGTAGAAACGTGGTTATCAGGATAATAATGTCAAACGCCTGCCCTCTGAGAATGGAACGGAACGACCGCCATTCGCTCATATTGTAAGACACCACAATCAAAATTCCCGCCAGACAAGACATCGGAATGAGTTTTGCCCATTTGCCAAGAAAAAGCATAATTAACAGCAACGTAATCGCGTGAATCATCCCCGCAACGGGCGTTCTGCCGCCGTTTTTGATGTTAGTTGCCGTGCGTGCAATCGCCCCTGTGGCAGGAATCCCGCCAAAAAGCGGCGTAACGATATTGGCACAGCCCTGCGCAATCAATTCGGTGTTGCTGCGGTGGTTGGTGCCTATCATTCCGTCTGCGACAACGGCGGAAAGCAGAGATTCGATGGCACCAAGCAAAGCGATGGTCAATGCGGGGGCAAAATAGTGTTGCAAACTACCCAAATCAATGTGCGGAATGGTGATGGAAATGGTGTTTGGAATGCTTCCAAAGACAGATTCAATGGTAGCAACGGGCAGTTTGAAGAGGGAAACAAGGGTCGTTACCAAAATAATTGCGACAAAAGAACCCGGTATTTTATTGGTAATTCGACTGAAAAACAGACAAATTAAAATGGTAACCAGCGTAATAATCACCGCTATATAATTGATTGTGTGCAGAGAATGAAACATAACGTTCCATTTTTCGATAAAATTTTCTGCCGTGCCGTTTAGCGTTAATCCCAGAGCATCAGGTATTTGTGTGGAAAAAATAACCAAAGCAATTCCGCTTGTAAAACCGACAATCAAGGGATGCGGAATGAATTTCAACAACGAACCCAAGCGTAGTAACCCAAAGATTATCAGCACAATACCCGCTAAAATGGTGGAAATAATCAATCCGTCGATGCCGTAATTGGCAACTATGCCGAAGACAATCACGATATACGCTCCCGTAGGACCGCCAATCTGCACGCGGCTGCCGCCCAAAAACGAGATGATAAACCCCGCAATCACGGCAGTAATCAGTCCTTTTTCAGGCGAAACTCCCGACGCAACCGCAAAAGCAATCGCCAACGGAAGAGCAACAATGCCCACGATAATCCCCGCCAGCAAGTCTTTGGAAAACTGTTGTTTACTGTATCCTTGCTTGAAAACGGAGAATAATTTGGGGTGGAAGATTGGGGTTTTCATATTGCTATATTCTATGTTTTGGTTGATATTTGCAAAGATACAATTTTAAATTATTTTATCGACATCTCAAAGTCCACCCGATGCACCAACGAGCGACTCAATGTTGCCTCATCAGTATATTCCAACTCGTCACCGATGGAAACGCCGCGTGCGATGGTGGTTATTTTCATTGGAAATCCCATCGTTTGAATGTGTTTGAACAGATAATATGCCGTTGTATCACCTTCGGTGGTGGATGGCAATGCCAAAACAAGTTCCGCAACAGGCTGTTCTTGCAGACGGTTGAACAAAGTTTGTATATTCAACTCGCTGATACCTATGCCATTCATGGGCGAAATCACTCCGCCCAACACATGATACACACCTTTATAAACCCCTGTATTTTCAATAGCAATTACATCTCTAATGTCCTGAACCACACACACTAAATCGACATTTCGTTGCGGGTTTCGGCAGATTTCACATTGTTCATTATCGGAAATATTGTGGCAACTGCTGCAATAAAACATCTCCTCTTTCATCGCCGTGATGGCGGAAGTGAAAATTTCCACCTCTTCTTTGGGTTGTTTGAGAATATGCAAGGCTAAACGTACAGCGGTTCGTCGTCCAATTCCCGGCAATTTTGCAATCTGATTGACCGCATTTTCAAATAGTTTTGAGGAATAATTTTGCATATTTTTTAGTTACAAGTTTTTTTATCACTTTATGAACTTTACAAACTTTATACTTAACTAACTATGCAAATTCGCCCCAATAATGCGTAAAAACTCCTGCCGCGTATTGTATTGATTGAGGAAAGCCCCTGTAAAATCGGAGGTTGTGGTAACGGAATTTTGTTTTTGCACACCCCGCATGGACATGCACAAGTGTTGCGTTTCAATCACCACCGCCACGCCCAGCGGATTCAGCGTATCATGCAGGCATTCTTTGATTTGCGTAGTCAATTGTTCCTGCACCTGCAAACGCCTTGCAAAAGCATCCACCACGCGGGCAATTTTGCTCAATCCCACAATGTAACCATTTGGAATATAGGCAATATGAGCCTTTCCGAAGAACGGCACCAAATGATGCTCGCACAAGGAATAAACCTCAATATCCTTCACAATCACCATCTCCCGATAATTCTGCTTGAACATGGCGGAACGCAAAATTGCCGCCGGGTCTAAACGATAGCCCTGCGTAAAAAACTGCATCGCTTTTGCCACTCTTTCAGGCGTTTGCAACAAACCTTCGCGTTGCGTATCCTCGCCCAAAAGTTTGAGAATGGCGGCATAATGTTTCTGCAATTCCTGCGTAACTGCCGCACTGTAAATGTCTTTCCTTTCGTATCCTTCGCTGTTTTCGTCGTACATTTTTTTGTTGGTTATTCGTTGATTTGGTTTTCTCTGTGCAACACTGTAACTATTTCAAAAACGGATTACATTGTTTTTCAAACCCAATAGTCGTTTCGTCTCCATGTCCGGGCAAGACTAGCGTGTTGTCGGGCAATGTAAACAGTTTTTCCATAATGGATTTGCGGAGGATTTCAAAACTGCCGCCGGGCAAATCGGTACGTCCAATACTGCTGTGAAACAGTACATCGCCTGTGAATACCACCTCATCAGACGGTGCGTAATAGCAAACGCTTCCGGGTGCATGACCCGGAGTGTAAAATGCGTTTAACGTGATATCAGAAAACACAAGTTCTTGTCCATCACTTACAAATCTGTTGGGAGCAGGTAGTTCCCGTTTCTTAAAACCCATCACCAGACTGAAATCGTTGGCGGATTCGTACAAAGACAATCCTTCTTCGTGTATCAAAAACTGGGCATTGGGGAAGGCATCAGTAATAAACTTTACGCCCAAAACATGGTCGGCATGGGCATGTGTGAGGAGAATACCGACAATATCCAATTGCTTTTCAGCGATTATTTTCTCCAAGCGGGCAAATTCCGCCTTATTTTCGCACGCTGGGTCGATGATAACCGTTTTTCTATCTCCCGCCACCAACAAATAGGTGTTCACTTCGTAACTGTTAAATGCTTCTCTATATATGTTCATTTTATTATAGTTTATCTAATCTCTCTTAATTTTTAATTGATAATTGTTTTTCCCACTTCCAAGCCGAAAGTGTCATTTCGTCCAATGTTTTTTGTGCTTTCCAACCTAAAACCGTGTTGGCGAGGGTGGTATCCGCCCAAACTTTTTCAATATCGCCTGCTCTTCGTCCCACGATTTTATAGGGCAATTTCGTCCCGCTTACCTTCTCAAACGACTGAATTACCTCCAACACCGAATACGGATTGCCCGTCCCGATATTGAAAACTTCATAGTTATCTGTTTGATTTTGAGATAACATTCTATCCAAAGCTGCCACGTGAGCCTGTGCCAAATCTTCCACATGGATATAATCTCGCAGACAAGTACCATCTTTTGTATTGTAATCATTTCCAAACACTTGCAATTGTTCGCGTATGCCAATTGCCGTCTGTGTGATATAGGGCAGCAAATTTTGCGGCACACCTATCGGCAATTCGCCAATCAACGCCGATTCATGTGCCCCAATCGGGTTAAAATACCGCAAGGAAATTACCTGTAAATCCTTGTTTACAAGGCAAATATCCCGCAATATCTCCTCCGTAACCTGTTTGGTATTTCCGTAGGGACATTCGGCAGGTTTCACGGGCGTCTGTTCGGTTACAGGCAACACCTCCGCTTGCCCATACACCGTGCAAGACGACGAAAAAACAAAATGCAAAATGCGATGTTTCTCCATTGCCTTTAAAATGTTTAACGTATTGACAAAGTTGTTGTTATAGTATCGTAGCGGCTCGTTCACCGATTCGTTCACGTATTTATGTGCCGCAAAATGAATCACGGCATCAATGGGGTTTTTATCAAAAAAAGCAAAAGTTTCCGCTTGATTGGCTAAATCAAACGAAAAAAAATCGGGTTTTTCGCCTGTGATTTTTGCAATATTTTCTATCACATCGGCTTGGGAATTGCTCAGATTATCCACCACAACCACCTTATACTCTTGCTGTTGCAAAGCAACAACCGTATGCGAACCAATATATCCCGCCCCTCCCGTAACTAAAACAATCTTTTTATTCATTGTGTCATTCTTTCTGATTTGCAAAGATACTATTTTCCTTTCAAAAACTGCCCCGTTGCCGAATTTTTACAGTGAATAATCTCTTCGGGCGTGCCGGCGAAAACGAGTTGTCCACCGCGTTTGCCGCCTTCGGGTCCGAGGTCGATAATCCAATCGGCACATTTGATTAACTCCAAATTATGTTCGATAACCAACACCGTATTTCCCTTGTCCACAAGGAGTTGGAAGGTTTGGTAGAGTTTATTGATGTCGTGGTAATGCAGTCCTGTCGTGGGTTCGTCGAAGATAAACAGGGTCTTTTTCTCATCGGAAGATTTGCCCAGAAACGATGCCAATTTCACCCGTTGTGCCTCGCCGCCCGAAAGAGAAGAGGAGGATTGCCCCAGTTGCAGATAGTCCAAACCAACATCCTGTAAGGGCTTCAAGGCGGAAACAATGTTTTTTGCCATGCGGTCGCTTGCCGAAAGGGAAGAAAAAAAGGCAATCGCCTCTTCCACCGTGAAATTCAGCACATCGGCGATGGTTTTTCCTGCAATTTTCACATCAAAAACCTCTTCGCTATAACGGTTTCCTTTGCAATTGTCGCACACAATCTCCACATCGGACATAAATTGCATGCCGATGCGGATTTTCCCCTCGCCCTGACAGACTTCGCAACGTCCGCCCTCCACGTTGAGCGAGAAAAATCCGGGCTTGTAACCTCTGAATTTTGACAATTGCTGCTCGGCATAATATTGACGAATAAAATCAAAAGCGCCGATGTAAGTGGCTGGATTGGAGCGAGATGAACGCCCAATGGGATTTTGGTCAACAAACTCAACCGCATGCAGACTGTTCACATTGCCCGAAAGCATTGTCTTTTCGTTCTTTGCGATAAATCCCTCTAAATGGCGTTTCAATTCGGCATACAAAATTCCCTTCACCAAAGAAGTTTTTCCGCTGCCCGAAACGCCCGTAACTGCAGTAAATGTGCCTAATGGAAACGTTACGTCTATATTTTGCAAATTGTGCAGACAGGCACCGTTTATTTTGATAAAATACTTGGATTTTCGGCGAGTTTTCGGCTGCGGAATTTGCTGTTTTCCGCTAAGATATTGTGCCGTAATGCTCTCAGAATCATGCTTTAACTGCTCGAATGTTCCTTGAAAAACAATTTCGCCGCCGTGTTGCCCAGAATACGGTCCTACATCTATTATATAGTCGGCTTCTTTGATAATATCTTCGTCGTGTTCCACCACCAAAACCGTATTGCCGATATCGCGCAGATGCTTCAGCAATTTTATTAAACGCTGTGTATCAACACTATGCAGTCCAATGCTGGGTTCGTCTAAAATATACAACGAGCCGACTAAACTGCTGCCCAACGCCGTACCCAAATTCACACGCTGAAACTCTCCGCCCGACAAGGTCGCCGACGGGCGATTGAGCGTGAGATAGGGCAAGCCCAAATCTGCCAGAAACTGCAAACGCACAACGATTTCCTTAATCAGAAAATCCGCCATTTTCGCTTCGCCCTTGTTTTCAAAATGTAAACCGTGAAAAAACGGCAACGCTTCCTCTATCGTCATGTTGCAAACTTGATTGATGGAAAGTCCTGCAATTTTCACATAATCAGCGTCTTTTGCCAAACGAGAACCCTTGCATTCGGGACAAATCGTCTTCCCACGATAGCGGGAATACATCACGCGGTACTGTATCTTGTACATGTTTTCTTCCACAAATTGAAAAAAACGGTTGATGCCCGCAAAATAGTTATTTCCTGTCCAAAGCAAATCGTATTCCGCTTGCGAAAGTTCACGTATCGGCTTGTGTATCGGGAACTTAAACTTATATGCTGTGTCCAACAATTGCTGTTTAAACTCGCTCATTTTCTCGCCTTTCCAACACACAACGGCATCATCATAGACCGAAAGCGAGCGGTCGGGAATCACCAAATCGGGACTGATGCCCAAAGACTCGCCCAACCCATTGCACACAGGGCAGGCGCCGTAGGAATTGGAAAACGTAAACATGTTCACGCTCGGCTTGCGAAATGCCATGCCGTCGCATTCAAATTTATTGGAAAAAGCCTGTTTTTTTACCGATCCATCATCCTCATATATCACAATTTCACAATAGCCATCTCCCTGAAAATAAGCAGTTTCTATGGAATCCACGATGCGGGTTTTGTTTTCGTCATCGGCGGTTATGGTGCATCTGTCCACCAAAAGATATACCACCTCTTTTTTGCCGATTTTCAGTGTCCTATTTTCCGAAATATTCAGCATTTTATCTTGGTAATATATCCTGCTAAATCCCTGATGCAGAAGAATTTCCATTTGTTTTGCAAATGTTCTGTCGGGAGAAATGAACAGCGGTGCCAAGAGCATAATCCGCGTGCCATTTTTAAGTTGAAACAGAAAATCAGCCACATCGCTTACGCTGTCGCGTTTGACCTCCTTGCCCGAAACAGGCGAATAGGTCTTTCCCAAACGGGCAAACAACAATTTGATGTATTCATAAATTTCCGTAGTCGTTCCCAGCGTAGAACGCGGATTGCGAGTCGCCACCTTTTGTTCGATGGCAATGGCAGGCGGGATGCCGCTAACATATTCAATAACAGGCTTTTGTGCCTTTCCCAAAAATTGGCGAACATACGCATTCAAACTCTCCGCATAGCGTCGCTGCCCCTCCGCATAAATCGTATCGAACACCAACGACGACTTCCCGCTACCCGACAAGCCCGTTACCACAACCAACTGGTCTCGCGGTATTTCCACATCAATATTTTTCAGATTGTTTACCTGTATGCCTTTTAAGATAATTGCGTATTTGTTCATAATTGTTATTCCATCAAAAACCCATACTCATAAACCTTCGGCTCAATTTTTTCTGCTAGAATGGTTAATGTATCCCGCAGATTTTTAATGAGTTCATTGTATTTTTCGTCATTGGATTTATTGTTCATTTTGCCGTTTTCATTTCTGCCTTGAAAATATTCCTTAATGTCGTATAAACTTGCGTTCACATTGATATTGGGTTGTTTGTGATAATATTTCCACAATTCCTTTCCTGCGTTGAAAACTTTTGTTGCTTCGAGGGAAAATTCGCGTTTGATGCAGGTTTTTTCTTTTTCCTGCTCAAACAAATCGGAATATTTATTTTGAATTTTCTTACCGCTGATAAAACTGAGCATAAAATGACTTTCATACGTTTCCTTCGCATCAATCTCCGATTCCATAAATGGTATCCAATGGTTTACGCCAAATTTAGACGATATATTATTGTTAAATAAGGTATAAGCAAGGCAATCGTTTTGAAATTCGAGGTCTTTTTTCCATTTGTTGTTGGGATAGAGAAATTGGTCTCTATCGTTAATCCATGTGAAATTAACACACTTTCTAACTGAAAAATAAATTGACGCAGAAATTAAATTATGCTGATTTATCCAAATTCCGCGAGGATTTGGCATTTGTTCCCTATCATTGATAATATAGACAATCCTATTTGTCTGAAAATCATTGCCATTCGTTCCTGCTAAAAAACCAATATTTAGTTCGGAATGATTTTTAAATTCAGAAATCCATTTATTTATATATTGGATTTTTTCATAAGAATAAAACGATTTTTTCCCCGCAAAATTTCCATTTACATCAAAAACATCTGCCTTTATTTTTTTGAATTTTTCGTCTTTATTTGTATTCCAAATTTTGAAACCAATTGGAAATCTGCCATTTACATTGTCAAAAGTGTTGGCAGGAACAATAAACATTTTTTCCAATTTTGCGTGAAAAAATTGCCGGAATTTTGCAAAAGCAGAACCTTGCAAATTTTTCACTTTTGAAAATTCGGCAAGCACACAACCGTGAATTTCATTGTAAATTCGGATTATAAATTGCGTGTAAATTTCTCTCCCTGCCGTTCCCAATTTTGCAATATATTTATCGTGAATTTTTGATTGATTAACGCCCAATTTTCCTTTTTCCCAATAACCTGAAACCTCCGCATACGGCGGATTGATATAGATAATCAACGTCTTACGCAATTTTGGGTCATTGATAATGTCCTGCAAACTCTGTGGTAGTTTTGAAAAATCATCATTTAAGAAATCAAATTGAAAAACGTGACTTTCCAACAAATTTGCACCGTTTTCTATGCGGTCTTTCATCACATCCACATCGGCTTTATCGAGAGTCGATGCCCAAATATTGTATTTATTGGTCAATCCTGCGAGCAGATTTCCTGTTCCTGCCGCACAATCCCACACGTAATATTCATCTTGCCAATCTTTTCCAAAGGTATCGGCTAAATATTTTTGCGATAATTCAACCCAAATTCTCGGCGTGTAAAAACTTCCCTTTCGTTCTCTAATATCTTGTGGTACAAGCAAATGACGGTTATCTACAATAAAATCCCAATATTCTTTTGATGGCGGACGCTCGTATTTTGTCCAAAACTGCTCGTGCGCCTTTTGATTGTCGGAAAATTCTATTTTGCTGGAAGTGAAAAATCCAAGTTTATTTTTATGCTTGTCCAACTCGTAATAATTGCTATGCAACAGCACCGACAACTTCTCTTTCAGCGTTTCATTTTTGCGAGAAAGCAAGTCCGCCAAATAGAAATCGCCGTCAATGATATTTGCTTTTTTCGCAGATTCCCAATCATCTATCTGAATCGTAGGTTTCACCGAATCAAGCCATTTCGTATAAATAGTAATAAAATTATTCTTATCAATCCTAATTTTAGACGTTTTCGTTTTTCCAACCACAAAATTTTCACAGATAAACTGCCGAAGTTCCGCTTCATCTTTCTCAAAATAGAACAAAAACGACTTATTATCAATGTTTTCCTTGACTTTTTGAAGAATTTGTTGAAATTCCTTAGTATCATAATCCGAAGGTGCAACATTCCAGTTAAAGTCATTCTGGTAAAAAATATCCTGAATTTCGGAATACGGCACAAAAGCAATTTTCTCCGGGTCAAAGCAACCCAAAAATGGCGGCGGCAGTATCTCATTGAAAGTGCGTGCTTTACCGATGGTTAGCACCAATTGAGCGATGGATTTGTAGATGTCGGAAGTAGCACGTTTTGCTTCCGCCCAAAGCAAGTAAGACTCATTGTTAAATGATTCTTTTACGGCAAAATCAATGTTTTGGAGAATTTCTGTGCAATCAAATTGCCCGAAAAAATCCTGTTCCACCTTGTTTTTCAATGCTTCCTCGCGAATGTTGCCGTATTTCATTTGCTTTTTTCTATTTTTTGCAAAGATACAATTTTTCTACTTATTTCATTCCATCAAAAACCCATACTCATAAACCTTCGGCTCAATTTTTTCTGCAAGAACAATTAGCGTATCCCGCAGATTTTTAATGAGTTCGTTGTAGGTTTCGTCTTCAGATTTGTTGTTCATTTTGCCGCTTTCGTTTCTGCCTTGGAAATATTCCTTAATATCATATAATGAGGCATTTACGTTGATATTTGGTTGTTTGTGATAATATTTCCACAATTCTTTTCCCGCATTGAAAACGGTTGTTGCTTCGGGAGAAAATTCGCGTTTGATGCAGGTTTTTTCTTTTTCCTGCTCAAATAAATCGGAATATTTATTTTGAATTTTCTTGCCGCTAATAAAACTGAGCATAAAATGACTTTCATAGGTTTCTTTCGCATCCACTTCCGATTCCATAAATGGAATCCAGTGATTTACACCAAATTTAGACGATATATTATTATTAAATAAGGTATAAGCAAGGCAATTATTTTGAAATTCAAGGTCTTTTTTCCATTTGTTGTTAGGATACAAAAATTGGTCTCTATCATTTATCCAAGTGGCTTTAATTACTTTACGGACAGAAAAGTAGATACAAGCAGGTATTAAATTATTTTGATTCAAATCCAGTTTGACGTAATGCCCAGTCTTCCCTTTTTCTTTATTTTCTATGATAACAAAATTATGATGTTGAAAATCATTGCCCACATAACAAAGTCTAACGGTAAAAATCGTTATTTTTTCCCTGTAATTTTTTATCCAATCGTTAATATACTTACAATCAAGCCCATCTTGATACGCTTTCTTGCCAATAAAAGTTCCCGCAGCATTGTAAACATCAACAGAACTTTTCTTAAAATGTTTTCCATTTTCTGTATCCCAAACTTTAAAACCAATGGGAAATTGCCCTTTCACGTTATCAAATGTATTTGCAGGAATAACAAAGCATTTTTTTAAATTTGCCAAAAAAAACTTCCTAAAATCCTTAAAATTAGGTGCGATTAGGGCTTTTTGTGTTGAAAATTCACCTATTTTACATCCCTGTATTTCAAAATAAATTCTTGTTAAAAATTGTGCAAAAAGTTCGTGGTTCGCCTTTCGTAAATAGTTTGCATATTTATCGTGAATTTTGTTTTGTGCCACGCCTCCTTTGAATTTTGTTTCAATAAAATTAGATTTAGTAGTATCCTCCGCATACGGCGGATTGATATAGATAATCAGTTTTTTACGCAATTTTGGGTCATTGATAATATCCTGCAAACTTTGCGGTAATTTTGAAAAATCATCATTTAAGAAATCAAACTGAAAAACGTGACTTTCCAGCAAATTTGCACCATTTTCTATGCGGTCTTTCATCACATCTACATCGGCTTTATCGAGTGTGGAAGCCCAAATGTTGTATTTATTTGTCAATCCAGCGAGCAAATTTCCCGTTCCTGCGGCACAATCCCAAACATAATATTCGTCCTGCCAATCTTTTCCAAAAATATCTGCTAAATATCTTTGCGAAAGTTCAACCCACTCAGGCGGCGTGAAAAAACTTCCCTTTCGTTCTCTAACGTCTTGTGGCACAAGTAAATCCT
>Ga0082212_10009569_pt1 | contig 12493 bp, 11 predicted proteins | sample TergutNt197P3_FD_71548 | JGI IMG/M metagenome (GOLD analysis project Ga0082212, IMG submission 71548) | Neocapritermes taracua P3 segment gut microbial communities from Petit-Saut dam, French Guiana - Nt197 P3 | ecosystem: Host-associated > Arthropoda: Insects > Digestive system > Gut ... | reverse complement strand
TGGCGTCACATGGTCAAAAGTCAACGACGCTACCGGTACAGGACTGTCCGTATCATTGCAAAACAGTGGCGGTAAACAGTTATACAGGCGAAAAGCAATTTCATATCCGGGTTGTGTTTCCAGCTGGAGTACTACAGCCATTACTGTTCAGCCTGCAATAAGAAATGAAATCACCCCTGCCGGTCTCAGAGAAATATGCGGAGATACTGCCGGACCGCTGACCGGGCCGGAATTAACCGGTGGAAACGGCATATACAATTGCCGGTGGGAAATGAATACTGATGAGAACAATAGCAAAAATTGGCAGGAAATATCAACTCAACAGATTTATCAACCTAAACTTGGTTTGCTGAATTATGGTGAATATTTTTACCGGCGTATTGTTACATCCGGCGAATGTACAGATACCGGTAATGTAGTGAAGATACGTTTCGACCGTCAGCCGTTGCTTTCCGAATTTGAAATTATGGCTAACGATGAGACAGGCGATCTGGTGGGCGACAAAGCCCTGAAATTTCAGTTTAATGCAAGTCTTCAGGTGATACAGCCGCCCGATGCAGGTAGTGGGACATGGACATGGTCGTCGCCAAATGATATGCCAAAAGTAAAGCCGGTTATCATAGATGTCAATATACCTAAAACTATGGTGAATCAACTGAACTTTGGCATGAACACCCTCACCTGGGAAGCAACAAATGGAGTTTGTTCGCCAGTGTCCGTATCTGTGAACATAGAAGTGAAAGATGTTATCATTTATAATGGCTTATCACCCAACAACGACAGTAAAAACGACTGTTTCATGGTCGAAGGCGGAGAAAATGCCGGCAGCAGTGAATTAATCATTTTCGACAGATATAATAATGTTGTATTCAAATCATCCATGAGTGGTATTGAACTTCGTAACTGTTCATGTTGGTGGGATGGACGCAGCTCGTCGGGAAAAGAACTGCCTTCGGGTACTTATTTTTATCATTTGATACTTGGAAAGGAAAAAGAAAAAAAGGGATATGTGGTGCTCAAAAGACAGTAGACTCCTGATCATTGTTTGTCTATTGATGGCAGGCACTATATGCAGCGGGCAATACCATCCGCAGTACAGTCAGTATATGTTCAACGGTCTGGCAATTAATCCTGCATATGCAGGAAGTAAGGAAGTATTGAACCTTGCGGCGTTGTACAGAAGCAGCCAGCTGGGTAACAGTATTGAAGGAGCGCCCGTTACACAAACGTTTGCAGGTGATTTTCCTTTACGCAACCCGCAATTAGCGCTTGGTCTTTTGGTGTTCAATGATAAAATAAGCATATTCAGGCAAACCGGTGCGTATTTTGCTTATGCCTTTCGTGTGAAGGCAGGCGAAGGGAAATTATCGTTCGGGCTGCAAGCCGGCTTCGATTTGCAACACGAGGACTTTAGCAATATCAATATTAAAGATACCGATGATGACGTGTTCATGGGCGAAGTGCATAATACGTTCATGCCCAATGTGGGTACGGGCGTTTATTACTATCAGTCAAACTTTTTTGCGGGATTGTCTATTCCGCAACTTCTGGCGTATTCGCCAAATACAGCCAATTCCTATAAAGGTAAACCAACCCTTTCAAATATTATGCTATATAGTGGAGTTACTGTCCCCGCAGGCCGCGATTTAAAAGTCAAACCATCGGCTATGCTGCAACATATCGGAAAAGGTTTGCTTTTCGATGCGAACTGTAACTTTGCATTATTCAGGGAAAAGTTTGAATTTGGTGCTTCCTGGCGCAGCAGCAACACATTGGTGGGTATGGTTCAATTCAGGTTTCAATCGTTGTGTATTGGTTACGCTCACGATTATGCCCTCGGAAAACCAAGCGCCATCAACACATCGCATGAAATCATGCTACGATACGATTTCAAAATCATGGTAAATGCCGTTAACCCGCTATATTTGAGATAAATGAACAAAATCAGATACATGATATTGATCATTTTGTGCGTGACGGTTCGCAACCTTTATGCGCAACCAGACTATCTGATGGAACCGTTATCGTTGAACAACAATTATGCCAATGAGATATTTGCTGTTTCCTATGATAACGGAATCATCTTCAGTTCCGACATCCGGACTCATGTACTGGTCAGCAGGGTCGATTCCATCAATCATCCGCTTTTTCATCTGTTTTATGTATCTCAAAGGGACAGTAACAAATGGGGGATTCCGCACATGCTTTCAAAAAACATACCCATCAATGCGCACCAGGGATCATGTACTGTAAGTGCCGACGGGAAGGAAATGTATTTCTCGGTCAACGATGAAACGGGACAACGGATTTTTTCGGCAAACAAGTCGGGTGACAATTGGACCAACATACGTCCCTTTGCACACAACAGACCTAACTGTACCACCACACATCCATCGTTAAGCCGCGACGGAAGACGGTTGTTTTTTGCATCGAATATGCCGGGAGGATTTGGTGGATTCGATATCTACGTTTGCGAAAGGACGTCAAGCGGATGGGGAACGCCCAAAAATCTGGGACCCGAAGTCAACTCCTCTGCTAATGAATTGTACCCCTTTATACAGGGGAACGGCGAGTTATATTTCTCCTCGTCGCATGGTTCAATGGGTGGATTGGATATTTTTTCGGTACGGGAAGTCAACGGCGTGTGGGGATTGCGTTATCGTTTGGAGGAACCTGTCAATTCAACTGCCGACGATATTTCGTATACCGCAGCCGATGCCGACGGAACACACGGCTACATTGCATCGAACAGGGCTGGGAAAACATTCGATATTTTTTCCTTCAAATCACTTTTTCCGGTTTTTACCGAATGTGAAGAACAGGAAGAAAATGAATATACTTATTTGTTTGAAGAAAAAAACGCATTAGGGATAGATACCACAACCCTGAAACTTAGCTGGGATATGGGTGACGGAACTGTAAAGTACGGTGAAAAGGTGGAACATACCTTTCCTTCGACAGGGATATACAATATATATATAAATGTGGTGGATACATTAACCGGAGAAATTGAGAAACTTGTTGCCCGTTATGAATTGGAAGTATTAGATATTGAACAGCCATATATCACAACAGATGAAAACATTACCGCCGGCGTACCTGCTTCATTCGACGCTTCGAAAACCTACCTTCCCGATTTGGATATTGTGGAATATTACTGGATGTTTGGCGACGGAACTCGCAAAAAGGGCATACATGCGGATCATATTTATACCGTGCCGGGTATTTACAAACTACAATTGGGCGTGATCGGAAGATCGAAATATACCGGTGAAGAGGAAAAAGCCTGTGTATTTCTGGAGATTACAGTGCAATAGCTTTACTTCTTCATCTTCGGTTGCGACTCCACACAAATTGTTGATAACCAACTTTAAACCTGAAACCTCAATAAGCAAACAGCGGGTATTCTTTCATTAACCTGTTGACTTTTTCTCTCACCTGTTTGATTACTAAATCGTTTTCGGTGTTGCACAACACCGTATCCGTCATTTCTACAATTTCGGGCATTAAGGCTTCTTTTGCGCCACGGGTAGTGATGGCAGGCGTTCCCAGCCGTATCCCCGATGTGAGGAACGGCGAACGGGAGTCAAAAGGCACCATATTTTTATTGGTGGTGATATCGGCTTTTACCAGGGCATTTTCAGCCATCTTACCGGTCAGTTCAGGAAAACGCGAGCGCAGATCGACCAGCATACTGTGGTTGTCCGTTCCGTTCGAAATCACCTTGTATCCTTTTTCAATCAATGCGTTTGCCATCGCCGAAGCATTTCTGACAACCTGGCAGACGTATTCCATAAAACTGTCTGACAATGCTTCGCCAAACGACACAGCCTTGGCAGCGATGACATGTTCGAGCGGCCCGCCCTGTATTCCGGGAAAAACAGCAGAATCGAGCATCGCCGACATCATTTTGGGTTCGCCTTTGGGTGTGGTTAATCCCCACGGGTTTTCGAAATCCTTACCGATCATGATCATGCCGCCACGCGGGCCACGCAGGGTTTTGTGTGTGGTGGTAGTGACAATGTGGCAGTGAGGAAACGGATGGTTCAGCAAACCTTTGGCAATCAATCCGGCAGGATGGGCAATATCGGCCATCAGCAGAGCGCCCACCTTATCGGCAATAGCGCGCATACGGGCAAAATCCCAGTCGCGCGAATATGCAGAAGCGCCGGCAATGATCAGTTTCGGTTTTTCCTGCAAAGCAATTGCTTCCATCTGATCATAATCGACCATTCCTGTATCTTCGCCCACTCGGTACGCTACCGGACGATACAGTATACCCGACGAATTGACCGGCGAACCATGCGAGAGATGCCCGCCATGCGAGAGATCCAACCCCATGTACGTATCGCCCGGTTTCAGACAGGTCAACATCACTGCGGCATTGGCCTGCGCTCCCGAATGTGATTGCACATTGACCCATTCCGCATTAAAAAGAATTTTGGCGCGGTCAATAGCTGTTTGCTCTACCTGGTCGATCACCTGGCAACCGCCGTAATAACGCTTTCCCGGATAACCTTCGGCATATTTGTTGGTCAGGCAGCTGCCCATTGCCTGCATCACCTGTTCGCTGACAAAATTTTCGGAAGCAATCAACTCAATTCCTGACAATTGACGTTCACGTTCAGCGTCAATCAGGCTAAAAATCTGCGTATCTCTTTTCATTTTCAATTCTCAATTTTCAATTCTCCGTTGCCTTCAGGCTCATATCTAAACTTTTGATTTGATGCGTGAGCGCTCCGACAGAAATATAATCAACTCCGCAAAGCGCATAATCGCGAATATTTTCTATTGTAATATTACCCGATGATTCGGTTTCATAACGGCCTCCGACCAATTCAACTGCCATGCGGGTGGTTTCGACGTCAAAATTATCAAACATGATGCGGTGTATCTGACCATGTTTTATGATACGTTCCACATCGCCCGGATTGCGGGCTTCAATTTCAATTTTCAACTTCCTGCCGTGTTTTTGAAGGTAGCGATTGACGGCGTCAATTGCTTTTTCAATTCCTCCGGCAAAATCAATATGATTGTCCTTAATCATGATCATATCATAAAGTCCGATACGGTGGTTACATCCTCCGCCGATACGTACAGCTTCCTTGTCGAATAAGCGCATTCCCGGCGTTGTTTTGCGCGTATCCAAAAGTTTGGCGAAAGTTCCGTCTAATTTCTTCACATATTGTCGGGTCTGCGTTGCGATACCGCTCATATGCTGCATGATATTCAATACTAACCGTTCGCATTGCAATATGGAAATGATCTGCCCTTCAACAGTGAGCGCCACGTTGCCCGGAATAACTTTTGCTCCGTCATGTATGTAAACAGTAGTTTTCAAAAAAGAATCGAACCTGTTGAATATCTGCTTCGCCACTTCAACTCCTGCCAGTATCCCCTGTTCTTTGATGATTAATTGGGCTTTACCTTCGTGTATTGACGGGATACATGCCAGCGACGTATGGTCGCCATCACCAATGTCTTCCTTAAATGCCTGATCAATAAATGTGTTAAGATATTCGGAGTTAATCATTGCTTTCTATCCTCATTTGGTGAATTCGCTGGTCTTTCATATAGATAGTTACACGATATGAATCTTTTCCGGTGTGCAACTCCCCGATATAAACCTGCGCATTGTCCCTGTTGACGGTATGCAATGTCTTATAACTAAACTTCCCGTTTGCAGAAGCATTGTTAGTGAAAAAATTTTTTAAAATCTGTTCTGCCTGGGCTTTTCCGTAAACCGCCTGCTTTTCGCTGAAGATCAATTCAACGGAGGTGTTGAAATAATTACTGATAGCTTTTGCATCGCCATTTGTTAAGGCCTGGACAATTTCATTAGGCAGGTTCATCGCATACGTTTTTTCTTCATGAACCGTGCCACTCAAATTTACCACTGTACACAAAAAACTTATAATCAATATTTTTTTAATAATCATTTGAAAAAAAATAAAAAAGAAACATACTTGTTTGACAAAACAACCAAACATCTTTTCTTAAAAAAAATATTTATATCAAAAATTGAACCAAAAATATTTTTGAAGCCGGTTTTGCACAAAAAAAATGAAATTAGTTAAAATTTCACAAATCATAAAAATGATATTGCAGAATGAACAAAAAGTAATACCTTTGCGTCCTTAAAATGTAGAAACCTGTTATCAAATACTATGACTTGTATTACCCGAAAAATGTTGTTTGTGATGATGTCGCTGTTTTTGTCTGCATGCGCCACCATACGCTTTTGTCCGATTGAAACGCTGCAACCGGCCAAATTGACCTTCGAAGGTTCAAAAAACAACATAGCCATCTGTGCACCGCAAACCCTTTTATCAGAGGCCATAAAATCAAATGCTACCGCAACAGACATCCCTTCCGATTCATTGATTGCAAATATCCTGTTTTCACTGCAACATTTCTGGGAAGATGCACCCGGCTTCGGGGATGCTCAATTTTTTATCTATATCACAAAAAATGAAGAACTTCCCGTGTTTTCCAACTTCGACATGATGGTTCAGTTAGACGGGCTACAGATAACGAATACATACTACGGCGAACAATACGGTTTTTTTGAATGGGAAGCATATTTGTATGTCCAGTTTGTGGCAAAATGGTCAGTCCGCGACAAGTCAGGGATATTTCTCGACGAATTTACCGACCGCGACCTGATCGTTTGGCCTTCGGGTATACATTCAGATAAGGCAAAGGCGGTGGCAAATCTGCCCGATGTAAAGGATGCCTGGTGGGACATGGGTATTGCTCTGTCGAAAAATTACATCACGCGTATCGTACCTCAGTGGCAAACCGGAATGCGCGAGATTTACCTGATCAATAAATTTCCGGAATTATCGCAGCAAGCATACAGGGCTATGCAGAACGACGGTTATGCCCGCGCAATAGATATTTGGGAAAACATGTTGCTGTCATGCCGCAAAAGAGGGCAAAAAAAAATCAAAAGCCAGATTGCCTATAACATGGCGGTAGCACATGAATTTCAAAATCAATTGGATGAAGCTATCTATTGGGCGCAACGTTCATCCAATCTGAATGTGAAATCCAAAACTGTCAATTATCTACACCTTCTGCGCGAAAGAAAACAACAACAGGTGCAACTTGATTTACAAATTGATCAGTGAAGTAATTAGTGATTAAGAAAATCTAACATAAAACCCCAAAACCCAAACCTCAATCTTGAAACCTGAAATCATTTTCATTATCCTTCTCACCATCATTGTTGCCGATTTCATACTCGAAAGCTGGCTCGAAATACTGAATTTGAGAAACCTTTCGGAAAAACTTCCTGACGAACTGAAAGACATATACGATTCAGAGAAATATGTTCAATCGCAGAATTACGAACGTATTAATATCCGTTTCGGATTGATCACCAGCACTTTTAATCTGATTTTGATACTGGGAATGTTCTTCCTTGACGGTTTTGCATGGGTGGACAGTCTGGCGGCAGGCATCAGTGCGCATCCGGTGCTGCATCCCTTGATTTTTTTCGGTATTCTGGGGCTGGCGTTTGATTTACTCAACACACCTTTTGCTGTGTACGATACTTTTGTGATTGAGCAGCGTTTCGGATTCAACAAAACCACACCCCTGCTTTTCATTACCGACAAGCTGAAAGGATGGTTGTTATCAGCAGTCATCGGCGGCGGGCTGATGGCTTTGATTATATGGTTCTATCTGCAAACCACCGTCTATTTCTGGCTGTGGGCATGGTTACTGACTTCGGTGTTCATGCTGTTTATGGCTTTTTTCTATTCGTCGCTGATTGTGCCGCTGTTCAACAAACAGAAGTTGCTTGAAGATGGCGACCTCAAAAACCAGATCACCCATTATGCCGGAAAAGTCGGATTCCATATCGACAAGATATATACCATCGACGGTTCGAAACGTTCCACCAAAGCCAATGCTTATTTCAGCGGTATGGGACGCAAAAAGCGGATTGTGCTGTTTGATACGCTCATCAGTGAATTATCCGTCGGCGAGATTGTGGCTGTGTTGATGCACGAGATAGGACACTACCGGAAGAAGCACATCATCAGCGGCATGATTCTGTCATTCATTCAATCGGGGGTGATGCTGTTCATCCTTTCGCTGTTTGTGTCGCAACCGGTTTTGTCGCAGGCGCTGGGCGTACCCGACGCCGCTTTTCACATCGGGCTGATTGCATTTGGTATCCTGTTCAGCCCCATATCCATAATTATCGGGTTGATGATGAATACGGTTTCACGGAAAAACGAATTTCAGGCCGATCATTTTGCTGCACGCTTTGGAATGGGTAATGATTTGATCGGCGCACTCAAAAAACTGTCGGTTAATAACCTTTCGAATCTGACCCCGCACCTGCTTTACGTCTTTTTCCACTATTCGCATCCCACACTGTTACAGCGGATACGGAAATTGAATACCGGCAATTGATCACTTTCTGCACCACTAACCACTAACCACTATTTGATTGATTCCGTCATTTTCCGGATAGAGCTGGCATAGCTTTCCCAACTCATGTTTTTAGAAGTTGTTTCGACATTTTCTGAAGATATCGGTTGTTCGATGATGTTGAGCATTGCTTCGGTCATTGAAGCAATGTTGTCAGGATTAGCTAAATAGCCGGTCACGCCTTCTTTTACCGTTTCAGGGAAATGGCCGACCCGCGTGGCGACAATGGGTATGTGAAAATTGTAGGCAATGGATTCTACTCCTGAAGCAGTGGCTGTTTCGTAAAACAGCACGATGGCGTCGCTCACCTGAAAATATTTGTGCACCTCTTCGTTGGGAACAAATTCGTTGATCACGGTTACTTTGTCGCGGATGCCCAACTGATCAATCATTTCCAACGGATGATAATTCTGTTCGTCTTCGCGCTGGCTTACAAACTGCGCCCGTAATTTCCGGCTGAAAACCCGTTTCAGCCGGTCGCGTTTTCTGTCTCTTGGCGCCTGCCACGACGATTCCCCGACAATCAGCAACGACACGTCGTCGCGGGTTTTTGCAAGTTCGGCAAACGCGGCAATAGCATGGTGCAACCCCTTGTACTTGGCGATAAACCCGAAAAACAGAAACACATGCTGACGCAGACGAAGCTGTTCTTTCTGGGCGGCAACATCGAAAGCCGGATCGGGAACATACATGTCGTAAATCGGATGGTACAGTTTCAGGATAGGTTTACCGGTATTGTCTGCTGCATCATCCAAACCTTCAATCAGATCGAAATTGGCTGCCGGAAAAAGTTTCTTGACCTCGCAGGCCGTTTTGTACGAATGTACCACGTAAGCATCGGCATACACGAGCGCATAGCGTGTCAGCTGCTTCACTGTTTTTGCGTATCCCTTGCGGTTGCAGAAATGCAGATCAACAATCACGCGAATGGTGGTGTTGGCCTTCAGTTGGCGGATCAGATAACTGACAGGGAACGCCTGTATGGGATTCGCCCATTGGATGACCACAAAATCGGGATTGAGTTCAACAATCGTTTCATACGTTTTTTGCCATGTGCCGAATCGGTTGTAATTCATGGTGTAATGTACGGTCACGCCATCTTTTTCCAGCAATTCGCTCCGGCTTTTGTCATCTATAAAATCGCGCGGGATAAAAAACGGATACTGGTTAGTCCACGATACAATGTGAGTTTCGGTATCTTCCTGCAAAGCAAATGCTTTTGCCAACGAGATGTTAAAGTTGGCTATACCGCCTTTGAATCCGGGTCCGGGGCCAAAAACAACAATTTTTTTCATCGTTCGGAATTTTCCATGTTATATTCCTCTACCATAGTTGGTCGTCGGGCGGGAGCCGTATCGTCCTTTTTCCTGAACTCCCCGTTTCGCAACGCCTGAAAAAATTGCGCCCACGCAATAGGGTTGGTAATCTGATAGGTCGGATACATGTGTCCGTAAGTCATCATCCGGGTCGTCCTGTTGTTCACCATATCCCGGAAATTAGCCGATGCGCTTGCCGGTCGGTTGGAAATAGCGCTGTAAATCTGTTCCTGTATGATCGCAATATTATGGTATGCCCTTTGCAGGTCGTCTTCGGGCAACTCAAGCGCCATAAAGGCCTCTTTGAACTCTTTGTAAGTTTTCCAGGGAAAAATCACCACTTCGCTGAGCTGGATGACTTCCTCATCCAGGATAACGTCCTTGATGTAATGTTTCGGATCATCATGTCTGATGTTCGGGACAGGGACTTTGCGAGGTTGATATCCCACGCATGAAATCAACAATGTATCACGCGGATAGGTGATAATGGTGAACATGCCGTTTGGATCGCTCACTGCAGGACGAAAATCTTTTTGCGCGATAATATGCACGTAAGGTATCGGCTGCAACAGTTCATTTCGCACAACGCCAGTCCATTGAACCAATATTTCCTGGGCTGACAGTATTTGCCATCCCGAAATTACGAATACGATATATATGAGGTACTTTTTCAAATGAATCAAAAACAACTTGGGGGTAAAATTACAAAAAAATATATTACAAAGTAAAATTTTATATATTTTTACGATTTTTTAAAAGATTGAGATAAAATGAAATCAATGACAGGTTTCGGCAAGGCCGAAAGTGTAAACCATCAGCGGAAGTTTATTATTGAAATCAGAACGCTGAACAGTAAGCAGGCCGATTTGATCATTAAGATACCCAATACATACAAAGACAGGGAATTAGAAATACGTAACGAACTGATCGCACAATTACAGCGCGGCAAGATCGAGGTGTACATTACACTGGAAAACATGGCAGATGATGTGATGACGCAATTCAACGAAACCGCCATCATAAACTATTACCGGCAATTGGTTCACATCACTGCCCAGAACAATATCCCGCTGCCGCCGGACATCCTCAATTCCATTGTGCGAATGCCCGACGTGCTGATACCTGAACGTCAGACGCCCGACGAACACGAATGGCAAATACTGCTCGGAGGAATCAGGCAGGCCTTAAAACAGGTCAATTATTTTCGCGAACAGGAAGGGCTTTCGCTGATGGAAGATATTTCAAACCGTATTCATCTGATCGAAACCTGCATTGCAGAGATTGAAAAATACGAACCGCAACGGATGGAACTGATCAAAAAACGTCTGCGCCAAAACCTGATTGAATACATTGGCGAAAACACCATCGACCAGAACCGGTTTGAGCAGGAATTGATTTATTACCTCGAAAAAATTGACGTCAACGAAGAAAAAGTACGCCTGCGCAACCATTGCTCGTACTTTGTATCGACCATGAACGAAGGCGACGGAGTGGGGAAAAAACTCGGATTCATTGCACAGGAGATGGGACGCGAAATCAATACCATCGGCTCTAAAGCCAACAATGCTGAAATGCAGCAAATTGTCGTACAAATGAAAGACGAATTAGAAAAAATCAAGGAACAATTGCTGAATATTTTATAATTTCAGTTTCCAAATTCTTTTTTTTGTATTTTTGGCAAAAATTAAACCATCAAAAAATCATTAATTATGAACAGACGTCAATTTATCAGCAGGGGTGCGGCAGTATTAGCCGCAGGCAGTATCGCCACTCAACCGCTTTTTGTTGGATGCGGCCAACAAAACAAGGGTCAACAAAACAACGACCAGCAAAACTGCGTTCCAAAAAACAAGGGTCGTATCGGTATTCAGTTATACAGTATCAGGAATGAAATGCCAAAAGATTTCGTGGGAAGTTTGAAAAAACTTTCGGATATAGGTTATTCATCGGTTGAAGTATGCCAGTTTGGTGGCGAAACATTTTACAATCATACCATGAGATCATTGAGCGTACTTGTAAAGGATATGGGCATGTCCATATCGGGCGCGCACGTCAATAATTCAAGGCTGTTGCCCGAAGACGTCAATGCTCCGCAATGGGATTATTGGAGAAAAGTTGCTGCCGAGCTCAAGTCGGGTGGTGGCCAATGGGCAATAATGGCAAGTTTTCCGGGAAGAATCAATACCGCTACTATGGATGATCTCAAGCGTGCCGTTGAACACTTAAACCGCGTGGGCGAAGTATGCAGAAAAGGAGGCGTGAAATTCGTTTACCATAACCATCATGCAGAAATGGGCAAGGTGGATGATGTGGTGATTCTCGACTATCTGATCAAAAATACCGATCCACAATTAGTGTTTTTCCAGTTGGATATGGGGCATGTCGTTAACGGTGGCGGCGATTGCGTTCGTTACCTGCGCGACTTTCCGGGTCGCATTCCGCTATGGCATGCATCCGATTTTGATCTTGCTACACGGAAATATGTCGAGGTGGGCAGAGGCAGCGTGCCTTACAAAGCGTTGTTCGACCTGCCGAAATCGGGTGGCCTGGAATATCTTACCGTGGAGCAGGAAACCGAAGGCGATATTTTCGCATCATGCAAGGAAGATTTTGATTATCTGAAGCAGTTCGAGTGGACACAGGTATAACGCTTCATACCATTTAGGCAAGCGGCATTTAGCTTCGTTCAGGTTGCAATGTCGTTTTGATTGGAATCAGAAATAAAAAGGTTG
>Ga0082212_10009568_pt1 | contig 12493 bp, 7 predicted proteins | sample TergutNt197P3_FD_71548 | JGI IMG/M metagenome (GOLD analysis project Ga0082212, IMG submission 71548) | Neocapritermes taracua P3 segment gut microbial communities from Petit-Saut dam, French Guiana - Nt197 P3 | ecosystem: Host-associated > Arthropoda: Insects > Digestive system > Gut ... | reverse complement strand
TAACTCCTACAAAAAATTTGTTGAATGTGTTTAAAAACATTAAAGATGAAGAAATTGTGTTTGTAAGTGATTCTGTATCAAAAAGAATGTTCTCTTTATTTCAAAAAGAAAAAGTGATGGAACAAATTCATCAAAACGAGGCGAAACACAATTACAAATACAGCGAGGCTGAAATTGAGCGCATTATGGAACGGGTAAAAAAAGACAATAAGGAAAGTTTGTCGAAAGATTTTAGAAGTGTGAAATCAATGTTGCAAACTATTTCGGAAGAGCAGTTTAACAGTTTGGCAAAACAGTTGGCATACCCACGCGGGCAGCGCGTAAACAACCAATCCACCTATCAAACTTATTTAAAAGCAAAAAAAGTTAATGCGTTGATGCACAGTCTTGGCAAAAACAATTTAGATTTATTGGGTTTGGATTTGAATACGGTGAAAAACTTTTTTGTGAACAATCTCCAAAATTCTTTCGCCAAATATTTAAAAACGCCTTCTATTATTGTTACTTATAACGATATGCGAACTACCGGCGGGCACAACCTTTCATCGAAAATAAGCAGGGTGAACACGTTGCAAAACTACAAGCGAGAAGGTGGGCAGCCTGCGGTGAGCCGTAATGAGGGAGAAAGGGAGAAGGGAGAAAGGATTCCTGCGAATACATCGCCACAAGGGGCAAAGCCAAAAACTACTACTTCAACAACTTCCGGTTCTGCTCAAAAGCCTGCGACACAGCCGAGCATTCGTCCGCGCACAGAGGTGATTTCGGGTGGGGAAAGGGCGCAGCGAGGGCTTTAATATTTATAGAATGATGTGCGAATAAATATAATCATTGCTGTATTAAAAACCTGAAAATCATCCAATTTTCGCTGAATAGTTATACAGTTGATAAACAAATTATTAAATAGAAACAATTTAAAAATATGTATTGCCTAAATGCACCACGTGTTAATTATCTTACAATAAGTAATTGTTATACTATCCCTCTAATCTCCTCAACTGCCTTTATCCCTTCTTTTTTAAAGTATTTTTCTAATCCTTCCACCAATTCTTTTCCGGCGAGGGGGTGCGTAAAGTTCACCGTTCCGATTTGCACGGCGGAGGCGCCTGCCATAATATACTCCACAATATCTTCTACGGTGTAAATGCCGCCCATACCGATAACGGGTATGCTCACATTTTTGCAAACTTCGTGCACCATACGCAAGGCAATGGGTTTAATGGCTGCTCCGGAAACTCCGGCATAAAGGTTATCAAATACAGGTTTGCGGTTTTTTAAGTCAATGGCTAATCCTTTGAAAGTGTTTACCAAAGAGAGCGAGTCGGCGCCCGCTTTTTCGCAGGCTTGCGCCATTTCGATGATGTTTTCGGCGTTTGGCGAAAGTTTTACCATCAGCGGTTTTTTCGATACGGCTTTGCAGGCTGCCACCGCTTCGTAGGCAATGTTGTTCTTAATGCCCAAAGCCATACCGCCCGCTTTCACGTTGGGGCAAGAGATGTTGAGTTCTATGAAATCAACCTCCGAATTGTTGAGCAGGGCAATCCCTTCCAAATATTCTTCAATGGTGGCGCCGCCGAGGTTTGCCAGCACCACATTGCCCAATTTCTTCATCCACGGCAACTCATCGCTGATGAACTTTTTTACGCCCGGATTTTGCAATCCCACGCTGTTCATCATTCCGCTTGCCGTTTCCCACACGCGAATGCCGGAGTTGCCCTCGCGCGGGTTCAGCGTAAGCCCTTTGGAACTAATTCCTCCCAGTATGCTTACATCGTACAATTCATTATATTCTCTGCCGAACCCAAACGTGCCCGATGCGGCAATGATGGGGTTTTTGAAGGGGATGTTGTTGATGGTGGTTTGGAGCATAGATATTAGATTTTAGATATTAGATATTAGTTAGAAGTTACGAGTGATTTATTCCTTTCTTGGTAAATTTTTAACGGGTAATTAGCAATTTTTTAGACACATTTAATTTTCCTTTTTCTTTTCCTTTTCCTTTGCTTACAATTTGTACTATATAGGCGCCAGCCGGTAAATGCTGAATATTAATTTGTTGTTTTTCCTGTGTAACAGCAACGGTTAAAAAAAGTTTTCCCATTAAATCATATATATAAAGCGCCTGATATTGTCTAAAATTGTTTCCGAAATCTATTTCAACAAAATAATTTGTAGGGTTTGGGTATATTTTTACTTTTGATGATTGGCATGTATCATCTATACACAGTATTCCTCGAATTACTTTAATTTTATAATCAAGGCTTGTTCCTTCATCTTTAGAAAACCATGTCAAGGCATTTACAATAAAATTATTTTCTCCTAAGCTAAGCACCTTTGCTCCGGTTCCTGATATTATTGTATTGGGATTATTGGGTATGGCGGATAGGGTTATTTCTGAAATATCTTCACCTACATTTACTATATAGTTAAAAGTAATACTGTTAAATTCAGGATCTAATGTTCCTTCAGATACTGTTAGTTCTGATAATACGTGCATAAAATCATACGTATAAAACGAAGTTGTTACAGAAGTAGCAGGTATAGTTTCATTCGTCATGGTTACAATAAACCCACTATTACATAAATTATGTTTCAAAAAAGTAATTATTCCTTCATTAATTGTATAATCAACACCTTCAATAGCAGGAATATTATCACAATCTCTAATTACATCAAAAAAAGTAGTAATTCCTCCAAATTCTATTTCTGACGAAAAATCAACGGGTGTGTCTGTTATTATTTTTTTACGTGGGAGAGTTTGATGGTCAAAGATTTTATTTTCTATTTCTCCTATCATTTCCGATGCAACATATAAATTGGAAAGAGGAAAACTATTGTAACTGCAATCCAAATAGGTTAATTCACAATTACTAAAATCTAAATAACTTATACCGTTACCATAACCTTGCAGATTAACCCATGAATCATTAAAATGGCAATCCAAATGTTTTAATGCCGTATTGGTGCTTATATTTAATTTTGTTAATGAATTTTCTGAACAATCCAAATATTCTAAAGCAAGGCAATGGCTTACATCTAAGTCATGTAACCAATTACGACTACAGTGCAACGTTTTCAATGAAATACTTGCTCCCATATTTAAGTTCGTTACACCATGATAATTGCAATCCAAATAAGTAAATAAGCAATCGGTACTACTGCCTGTAATGGTTGCGGTATAACTTTTTGCATCTGAATATGTATGGTTTAGTATTTGATTGACACCTGTTCCTGTTTTTGTTTCAACATTGGAACCATCTCCCCAGTCTATTGTAAACGTTTTATTTTCCGTGGCAATAATTGTGATATATTTGCTATATATGTATCCTTGATAAATAGGAACAGCACGCCAAGTTAATTGAATTACTTCGTTAGCCATTAAATTCAAAGAAAATGCAAAACAAAATAGTATCAAAAACAATCGTTTTGTTGTCATGTTAATATTATTATCACTTGTAACTTGTAACTCGTAACTTGTAACTTGTAACTCCTCACTCGGCACTCGGCACTTGTACCTTCTCTTTCGGTGCCGGAAAGTTCGTGGCGTGAATGGCAAAAGTTGGGCATTCGTTCACGCATTTTTTGCACAATTTGCATTTTTCTTCATCAATATAGGCTAAAAAGTTGGAAACGGTAATGGCTTCAAAAGTGCACACTTTGGCGCATTTGCTACAGCCGATGCAGGCAACGGTGCAGTTTTTCTTCGCCGCCGCACCTTTTTCCTGATTGGCACAGGCAACGTAGATTCTTCTTCCGAGTTTCCCTTTTTTTCTAATTTCTAACAAATTGCGCGGACAAACCTTCACACAGGCAGAGCATCCCACACATTTATCTTCATTCACCGTTGGCAGTTTGGTTTCCGCATCAATGGTAATGGCGTTGAATTGGCAAGCAGCCACACAGTCGCCGCAGCCGAGGCAGCCGTAGGGGCAAGCGCTTTCACCGGCGAAAATAGAGGCGGAGTATGCGCAACTTAAGGCGGAATCGTAGAATGCTTTTACGGGTGCGTTGGCGCAACTGCCGTTGCAGCGCAACACGGCAATGCGCGGGTTTGCAGCCACGGTTTCAATGCCCAGCACGGCGGCAATGTCGCCAATGGTTTGGTCGTTTCCGGCGGGACACATCAGCCCTTCCATAGAACCGGCTTTCACGATAGCTTCTGCCAAACTTTTGCAACCGGCAAAACCGCATCCGCCGCAGTTGGCGCCCGGAAGTTTGTCGGCAACCTCCGCTATGCGCGGGTCTTCATACACATAAAAGGCTTTCGATACAAAAAATAAAATTACGGCTGCAATAAGCCCGATAGCGCCTAATACTAACGCTGCTAAGATGATAGGGTTTGACATAGAGGTTATTTAAAAAACGGGCAAAAATATTGTTTTTTATTTAAGATTTAGTTTTTTTTGTCGGAATAACAGTATTTTCTTTTATTTGGTAGAGGTTCTGAAATATCCTCATACTCAATCACTAAAAAAAATGAAACTATGTCTTTGATAAAAAAAGCACCCCGCCTGCAGCAACGTAATCATCTCCAAAAAAATATCGTGATGATTTTTTGGCGTTTCCACACCAAACGCTTTCATTAATTGCGCATAAAATTGATAATCGTTCCATTGAAACGGGCACGGGCGCACCGCCTCAAACGGTTGCGCCACCTTAAAGGAGGAGGTAAAACTGCCGCCCAACTCAATCGCAAAATTCATTGGAAGAACCAAATCTGCCAGCGCGGTGGTTGCATTTTCAAAAACAGACTGCACACAAACAAACTCGGCATCCGCAATATTTTCCTTCATATCAGGATGTTTACCTACAACATCATCTCCAAAAACAAAAACATTCTGCATTTCTTTGTTTGTTAATAATCTGTGATAATCTGTTAAATCTGCGGACAATTCATCAACCCCCCAAGTTTTCTTAACCAACTCCACATATTCATCTTCCCATTTACGAAATCCGGGACCATATTCCGGATGAATACCCATATCGTACAACCCTTGCGTGTTGCAATCGGGTTTAAGCAACATTATTCCGCAGAATGTTTTGCCCTGTTTTTCAGTTAACAACATCAGGTTTTTCAGTTCGCAGAATGTTTTGGCATCGCCGCATTTTTCCGAAAAGATAAACGCACATTCGGGCGTTGCTAAAATATCGTTTACAAAATTGGCAATTGTTTCGTTTGAGATACCCGCTTGTTGTAGTAACTCGTTGTAATTTAAGGATAAAATGTGTTTCTTATATTCTTCAAAAAACTGCGCCAATCCATTCACAAAAATTCCTTTTTCCAAACTGTTTTTTAAAATATAATAATTCACAGCCGTAACAAAAGATTGGGTATCATTAATTTGCAGCACATTATCCACACGATGCGTTAATGACGATTCTTTTTTTGTGGTAATGAGTGAAACCTCCGCGTGGTTCTCTACTCGCGAATTTTGCACTAAATGGCTGATTACCGGATGCTCCAGTGCCAAATCCACATCCATAACATAAATGCGTTTGGCACCGTGCAACTCGCCGAGAGGAAGGTTGTCGTTTTTGTTAACCGCAAAGGCGCAAAGGTTTTCCGCAAAGGGCGCAAAGAATGATTGCGGTAACTCCAAACTTTGCGTACTTTGCGTAATCTGTTTGCGCTCTTTGCGGTTAAAATCTTTCAATAATGTCTCAAAAAAATACGACGATCCAATGGCATTCGTCCTAAAACATGTACGCGCCAATTTTTGGATGAGATACATCGCTTCGTTGGTGAAGGTAGGGGAAACGAAAATAGTGGTTAGTGAATAGTGCTTAGTGGTTAATGGTTTGACTTTAGAATGTATTACCGCTATGGCTTCATCTATTGAGATGGGTTTGAGGGTGTTTCCTTCCCTTAGTAGCGGTTGCGTTATTCGGTCTTTTTTATTATAAATATCGTAATTGAATTTTATGTCTCTGTTTATTAATCCGTATTGGTTTACAAAACCTTGTCGGGCGGTGGCGCCGTAAATATTGCCTTTGTATTCCAATAAATCTATTTCAAAACCTTCGGAACCGAAGGGGTCAATGGTGGGGAGTTTTTGATAGGGTAGGGGCAAAATTTTGTGCGTAAAGTTTTCGCGGAGGGCGCCTGTGGGGCAAGTATCTATGCACAAACCGCAGGCATCGCAGCGGCTCTCTTCCAAAGTGCCTTCCATATTAGGCGCAATGTAGGTTTGCGATCCTCTTTTGAAAAACGCCCACACCTTGTTGCCGGAGTATTCCTGACACACGCGCACACACCTGCCACATAAAATACACTTGTTGTTATCCAACTCAATTTTAGAATGTTGAAAATTAACCTCAAACTTCTGAAATTTTCCTTTGTATTTGTTTTGATCTACGCCGTAATCGGTGCAATATTTTTGCAGTAAACAATCGTAAAACGCCGAGCACCCACACTCTAAGCAACGGTTCGCTTCTTCTTTTACTAAAACCTCATCTTGATAGCCTAATTCAACTTCTTTAAAATTATGGCGTTCATTTTCGGACAAAACGGGCATTTCGTAACGGGCTTGCGGCACAAATTTTTCTTCGTAATTTTCGGGGAGTTGTTTTTCGAGGTTGTCCTTAGTGGAGATGAAGGGAGGTTGCGGGTCAAGCCCGCAATGACGGTCGATATCGCAATAACGTTTGATGTGCATGGCGGCGGCTTTGCCGCCGGCGATGGCTTGGATGATGTTGGTAGGACCGGTAACGGCATCTCCGGCAGCGAATATCTTGGGGATATTCATCTGCATCGTGGTTTCGTTGGCATCGAGGGTTTTCCACTTGTTGAGGGCGAGATCCGCCGGTTGAAACCGCCGGTTAATATGGTCAAGGACTTCGTATTGGATTTTTTGTCCGGTGGCGGGAAGCACGAGGTCACAGGGCAGGTCAAATTCGCTGCCCTCAATGGGCACGATGTTCGAGCGGCGCGAGCCGGGCGTTTTTTCGGCTTTCATCTTAATGCACTTCAAACCGGTAAGTTCGCCGTTTTCATTGTAATAAACATCAACAGGAGCGGCAAGGAAAATGTACTCCACGCCCTCCACTTTCGATTCGTGAATTTCTATGGGGTTGGCAGGCATATCGGCTTCGGTGCGGCGGTACAGCACAATCACGTCATCGCTACCGCAGCGGCTCGCCGACCGGCAGCAGTCCATTGCGGTGTTTCCGCCGCCCACCACCACCACACGTTTGCCGCGCAGGTTGGTGTCGTTGTTGGTTTCGGCGTTGCGTTTCAAAAAGTCAATACCGGAAACCAAGTTAGGCGCGGGTTTTTCGCCAATGCCGAGCAAATCGCCGTTTTGTGCACCGATAGCAATAAAAATAACATCGTAATTTTTATCCAAATCGGCAATATCAACATTTTCACCAATGTTTTTATTCGTAAAAATATTAACTCCTAAATTCGTAATATTTTCAATCTCTTTATCCAACACCGCGTTGGGCAAGCGGTATTCGGGGATGCCGTAGCGCAGCCAGCCACCGGCGTGTTCGGCGCGTTCGTAAATATCTGCTTGAAAACCTTCTAATTGCAGATAATACGCGGCAGTTAATCCGGCTGGACCGCCACCGATAATGGCAACTTTTTTTCCATTGAGCGTTTTTTTATTTAGTGTGAAACCTCTCAATTCATCAGCCACAGCCTTAGGAAGATGGGCAAAGAGGTCATAGTCGGCAATGTAGCGTTTCAGGTAGTCAATGCCCACGGGGATTTTGTCTTCGGTGAGTTGTCGGCGACATTTCGCCTCGCACGGGCGCACGCACACCCGTCCGCAAATGGCGGGCAGTGGGTTGGTTTCTTTAATCAGCGCAACGGCTTGTTGGTACAACCCTTTCTCAATGAGCGACAGATAGCCTTGCACATCTACACCGGCGGGGCAGGTAAGCTTGCACGGCGCCACACAATCGGCGTAATGGTTACTCATCAGCAGTTCCAACGCGGTTTTGCGTGCCTCAAAAATTTCCGGCGAGTCGGTTTCTATCTCCATTCCTTCCAACGCAATGGTAGAGCACGCCGGCTGGTGCGTTCTATATCCTTTTATCGCAACCACGCATAAAAAACAGGAAGAAAACGGTTTCAACTTCGGATCGTGGCACAAATGCGGAATTTCAATCTCGGCAGATTTACATACGTTAAGGATAGTTTCACCGGCGGGAGCCGTTATTTTTTGGTTGTTTATTTGAAGGGTAATTTGATTTGGCATAGAATAATTTCAAGTGGCAAATAAACATGAAATTTTGAAATTACACAGACAGATCATCAAAAAGAGATAGAAAAGGCAACTAAACTCTTGCCTAAAAAATATGTTCATGTTATTTTTAGAGGAGTTATAAGAAAAAAACATCTTATTATTACATCAAGCGATTAGTCATAAAGAAACTTTTTTCAGCGCCACCTCTGCGTGTTTCAATTCTGCATCAATAGTTTGTCCTGCCGTGTGCGGCGTAAGCAACACTTTTTTATTTGTGGTTAACCTCCATAAGGTATCAGTCCATTCGTTTTTAGGTGGAATTTGCAGGTTAACGTTTTCATATTCCAACACATCTAAACAAGCGAAAGAAATAATATCTTCATCTAAGGCAAAAATTACATCTGCAGTATTTACCGTCATTCCGCGCGAGGTATTGATAAAAATGGGCTGCTGTTTTGTTTTTTGCAATAATGAATTATTGATGAAGTAATGATTTTCAGGAAGATAATTGATATGTAAAGAGATGACGGTGGCGCGTTGCAGCAACTCATCTAACGTAACTTCTTCAATGTAACTTTCGGTAAAACCACTTTTGAATTTATCGTAAACCAATATTTTGCAACCGAAAACGCTCAACAGTTTGGCAAATGCTTTTCCGGTGTTTCCAAAGCCGATAATGCCAACGGTTTGCGATGAAAGTTCGGCGCCCTTGTTTTTTTCGCGCAACCATTCGCCGTTTTTTACTTCGTTGTTTGCTGTTGCTATCTTTTTTAGGGCAGACAGTAGCATTCCCAAGCAATGTTCGGCAACGGCAGGAGCATTTCCTTCGGGGGTGCTGATTACCCGAATACCGTTTGCTGAAGCGAAAGGTAAGTCAATGTGTTCTACTCCGGATCCAATGCGAATGATAAATTTGAGATTTTTTTTAGAAGATATTGCGTTTTTGTCCACATTAAACTTACTGCGAATCACCAAAATCTCATAATTATCTTCCAATTCAAGAAATTCATTATAAGATATTTGTAAATTCGTTTCGCATAAAAAACCCCTGTTTGCAAATTGCTCTGCAAGGTAGGGGTGAACTTTATCCACAATGAGGATTTTTTTCAAGGAGTATTAATATTAAGAAAAAAACGGGGCTAAACTTTTGTTTTTAATGGTTTTTTGTTCTGCGCGCAGTCTTTTCAGGGCGCGCTCTTTAATTTGGCGCACGCGCTCGCGGCTAATATCAAACCGGTTGCCAATCTCTTCCAGCGTGTATTCGTGCGGCTCGCCAATACCGAAACACATTCTTAGAATTTCGCGTTCTTGTTCCGGCAACACCAATAATATTTTTTCAACATCTTGATTCATTGATTCCTGAATCAACGTTTGGTCGGTAGATTCGTTAGTAGTGCTGATAAAAGTATCAATAAATTTGGTATCTTCATCGGGCGAAATGGAGGCGTCCATAGATTGCGAGTGGGTGTTCATACGCAACAGTTCTACTACTTTATATTCAGGTAGATCCATCACGTTGGCAATCTCTTCAATAGTGGGTGGTCTTTCCAGTCGTTGTTCTAATTTGGCAATCTCTTTTTTCAGTTTGTTGATGGTACCTACCTGATTTTGAGGAAGGCGCACAATTCTCGACTGGTCGGCAATGGCTTGATGAATTGCCTGACGAATCCACCACACGGCAAAAGAGATGAACTTAAAGCCACGCGTTTCATCAAAACGTTGCGCAGCCTTAATTAAGCCCAAATTGCCTTCGTTAATTAAGTCTTGCAAACCTAACCCTTGATTTTGGTACTGTTTTGCCACAGAAACCACAAAACGGAGGTTTGTTTTGGTAAGTTTTGCCAACGCCTCCTGGTCGCCTTGTTTAATGCGGCGCGCCAATTCTACTTCTTCTTCGGCTGAAATTAAGCCCTCTTTGCCAATATCTGCCAAGTATCGGTCGAGAGAAGCCCCATCACGGTTGGTGATGGACTTGGTGATTACAAGTTGTCTCATAAATGTTTAATCTATATCGCGTAAAATTTAATCAATGATTAGTGGTTAGTGATTAGTGGTTAATAGTTTAATGTTTAGAGTTCAAGGTTTAAGGTTCAAAATTTAATGCATTTGCTTTTTCTAAACGTCAAAGTTTGGAAAAAAGTATAGGTTAAAACTTTTTTTATAACATGGACTACTCCATTTATTTTTCTATTTTTTCTTCAATTTTTTTTAAAAAATTGTGATATATTTAGTGTGCCATGTTGTCTTACGAAAAACGCATAAAATTTGATCATACAAAAAATAATCAAGTGTTCAAATTTCTTAACGGCATCGGTTTATCATAAAATCCTTGGCTTAATTTTTCTTTTACTTCGCTGAAAACGTTAATGGTGCGTTCCACATCTTCTAAAGTATGCATGGCGGTTGGGATGAGTCGCAGCATCAGCATCCCTTTTGGAATTACGGGGTAAGTAACAATAGAGCAGAATATTCCGTAGTTTTCTCTTAAATCCACTACCACATTGGTGCCTTCGTCCACACCTCCTTCAAAGTAAACGGGTGTAACAGGCGATTGGGTTTTTCCAATGTTAAACCCTTTTTCTCTTAATCCTTTTTGGAGGGCATGCACAATCGTCCACAGTTTTTCTCTGAGTTCGTTTTGGTTTTTCAATAGTTCCAATCGTTTCAAACCACCAATAACCATAGGCATAGGCAACGATTTGGCAAATATTTGCGAGCGCATATTGAAGCGTAGATGATCTACAATCTCTCTTTCGGAAAGTACAAAACCACCGATTCCTGCCATACTTTTGGCGAATGTTCCGAAATACACGTCCACGCCGTCAATGCAATTAAAATGTTCGGCAACTCCTGCACCGGTTTTTCCCATTGTTCCAAAACCGTGCGCATCGTCCACCAGCAAACGGAACGGAAACTCGTTTTTCATTTTCACAATTTCGTCCAATTTGCCGAGGTCTCCCGCCATACCAAAAACGCCTTCGGTGATTACCAAAATACCGCCGCCGTTTTGTTCAGCCACCGGCATCGCGTGGTTCAGTTGTTTGCGCAAACTGTCCATATCATTGTGTTGATACACGAAACGCTTTGCCAAACTCAAACGCAAACCGTCTAAAATGCAGGCGTGGCTTTCACTGTCATAAACAATTACATCTCTACGAGTAGTTAAAACATCAATGATTGAAATCATACCCTGATAGCCGAAGTTCATCAAGTATCCGGCGGGCTTGCCTATGAAATCGGCGAGTTGCTGTTCCAATTTTTTGTGGTAAATACTGTCGCCCGACATCATTCTGGCGCCCATCGGGTAGCCCATTCCAAAATCTTTGGCGCCCTGTGCATCGGCTTCACGCACTTCGGGATGGTTGGCAAGTCCCAAGTAGTTGTTCAAACTCCAATTCAGCACTTCTTTGCCGTTAAACATCATTTTGGGCTGTATTTCGCCTTCCAATTTGGGGAACATAAAATAACCGTCTGCTAAAGCTTGGTACTGCCCTAATGGACCGGGAGTGGATTTAATTCGGGTGAAAATGTCTTTCATAGATTAAGGATTGAAGGGTTGAAGGACTGAAGGATTGATTTGATAACTTATTCTTAAAACTTTTAATTTTTAATTCTTAATTTTTAATTTATCACTGCGTTAACATCAGCCTCACCGCAATGCCTGCTTCTAAATTAGAATTTTGGTAGGGAGGAATTATATGAGGTTTATTGATGATGTGTTTATAGTAAAATTGAAGCCCTACCATAGTGCTAATTTGATAGTCTGCCTTAGCATCGATAGAGAAATTGAGCATACCCGATGAGATTTGGCTTACATCTTCGGCAATCTTTCTCAGGGTAGTGGTATTGTCGCGCATGGAAAATCCAACCGTAATATTCAAGTCACTCACAATTTGGCGTTTTGAGCCGGCAAACGAGATTCCGAGTTTTAAATCTTTAAAACGATAACCGGCACTTACCACAAGCTCATTAGATACCATATCTGTTAGTTGGTTATTCGCAAAACTTAATGACAAATTTCTACCCTTATTGTACTCTACTTTAACCATTAAACTGTTGGTTAAAGTCATATCAAAACCTATGAGTGGTTTAAAATTTTCCATCATGGAGATTTGCGCTATCTCATTTTGAGGAATAAAGTTTCCCAAAGGATCCAGTTCCGTTGGTATTCCATTTTTTTCTTTATATAAAATATTTGATTTATAATTACCTATGGAATATGTACAGGCATAATTATGGTTAATAGAGAAATTTTGGAACACTTTAGCCATAACTTTAATTTTCGTTAACCCATTGTAGCGCAA
>Ga0082212_10009567_pt1 | contig 12494 bp, 10 predicted proteins | sample TergutNt197P3_FD_71548 | JGI IMG/M metagenome (GOLD analysis project Ga0082212, IMG submission 71548) | Neocapritermes taracua P3 segment gut microbial communities from Petit-Saut dam, French Guiana - Nt197 P3 | ecosystem: Host-associated > Arthropoda: Insects > Digestive system > Gut ... | reverse complement strand
GAGAACCGCTCCAAAAGAGGTTGATATTGTCGCCGTCGTCGCGGGTCCCGGTTCGTTCACCGGTTTGCGTGTCGGAGTAACCGCCGCCAAAGTGTTTGCTTATACAACCGGAGCAAAAGTAATTGCTCTGGATACTTTTCAGACCGTTGCGGCTACTATCGGGGACACAGTCCCCGGCTCTTCGAGTGGTGTGATTTCCGTCGGTGTGGATGCCCAGCGAGGGGAAGTCGTCGCCGCTGTTTTGCGACAGACGAAAGAGGGATCTATAGAAACGATCAAAGAGCCGGAATTGATTGCCGTTGCCGATTGGTGGAAGCATGCCGCAGAATTTGATAACGTCCTGTTCACCGGTCCCGCTTTGGAACGATGGAGCGGTAAAGTCCCGCCGCACCTTGTTTTAGCAGACGAATCGGATTGGTTTCCCAAAGCATACGTGGCAGGAAAACTTATTGCTACACGGCTCCCATTGGAACAGTTTGATGATGTGTGGGCATTGCGTCCGATTTACGCCCGATTGAGTGCGGCGGAGGAAAAAAGAATGAATATGACAACACAATGATTTGTCCAGTGGTAGGTTGCCGAAAGAGAAGGACAAAAGTTAACATCGAAACACGAGCGGCGGGCGCAAGTCCGCCGGTTTACAACGGGGTTCTAACAGTCTGGACGACGGGATTGATGCTGATCGGAACGATTGTTGCCCCCTATATCGTTTCGCCTTTTGTCTATGGCTGTTCTATCTATTCCTATTCTACCATTGGAACTCCGGCTATTCCAAAGTCGCTTGTTATCATTTTACGAGGTTCGCTCTTGTGGTTATTCACAGGTTCGCCGTTGGTTATTTCTCTCATTATCGCCGCAAAATCAAAACATACTGTTCCGTTATTCATTTTGTGCGTGTTGACAATTGGCTATGGTTTTTGGTACATTTACTCATGGTATCTGGCAATAAATGGGAACAATTGCATGGTCGGCATGCTTGTCGTTGGGATCGCTCCATTCTCGCTTCCCATAATGATTCCCGCTTGGATAATAGCGATTATGTTGAACCGACGTTATGCAAAACAAGCAACTATTCCAACGCAACTCGAAATAACAAAATAAACTATGACACCCGATACTTCCGAAATCATTATTTACCAGACCGAAGACGACCGCACGAAAATCAGTGTGCGGATGGAAGACGAAACCGTCTGGCTGACGCAAGCACAGATGGCGGAACTGTTTCAGACCACGAAACAGAACGTCAGCCTGCACGTGAGCAATGCCTTCAAAGAGGGAGAATTAGAGCCTCTGGCAACTGTCAAGGATTTCTTGACAGTTCAAAATGAGGGTGTTCGGGAGGTTTCTCGCAGTGTAAAGCACTATAACCTCGACGTAATCATTTCGGTCGGATACCGCGTGAAATCTCTGCGGGGCGTACAGTTTCGCCGCTGGGCGACGACAGTGTTGAGGGAATATCTCGTCAAAGGCTTTGCCATGAATGACGACCTGCTGAAAAAGGCGGGCGGCGGAAATTATTGGCACGAACTTTTGGAACGAATTCGGGATATTCGTTCTAGCGAAAAGGTGTTTTATCGGCAGGTTCTCGATCTTTATGCCACCAGCGTGGACTACGACCCGCGAATGCCGGAATCGCAGAAATTTTTCAAGATCGTGCAGAACAAAATCCACTTTGCGGCACACGGACACACCGCCGCCGAGGTCATTGCCGCACGAGCCGATGCCGAAATGCCTTTCATGGGTTTGACGGTCTTTTCGGGAAAACAGCCGACGAAAGACGAAACGGGCATTGCAAAAAATTATCTGAACGAAGAAGAACTCGCCTTGTTGAATCGTATGGTTTCGGCATTTTTCGACCTTGCGGAACTCCGTGCGATGCAGCATCAACCGATGTACATGAAGGATTGGGTTGCCGAGTTGGACGATTTTGCCAAGCGTTACGGCAAAGGCATTTTATCGGGACCGGGAACGGTCAGTCATCAGGCGGCGATTACAAAAGCCGAAGCCGAATACGCAAAGTACCGCAAAAAGATAAAAGATGAACCAACGCCCGTCGAACGGGACTATCTCGAAAGCATCAAAGGGGTGCAGAAAAAATTGGAAGGAAAAACGAAAAAGAAAAAATAACCCATATTCCCGTGTACACACTCATCCACCGCGACAAACATAGCAGCGCACGCCGAGGGCGGCTCCAAACGGCTCACGGCACTGTCGAACTACCCGCTTTTATGCCCGTCGGAACTCTCGGTACCGTCAAAGGAGTCGAAATCGGACAACTCCAACAGACCGGCGCAGAAATGATACTGGGCAACACCTATCATCTTTCGCTCCGCCCCGGCGAAGATGTCGTTCGTGATCTCGGCGGACTGCACCAATTCTTCGGCTGGCAAGGACCGATCCTGACCGACAGCGGCGGATTTCAAATCTTTTCGCTCGCCAAACTGATGCGGCTCGACGAAGAAGAAGCCGTCTTCCGCTCCCATGTGGACGGCAGCACAATTCATCTTTCTCCCGAACGAGCAATCAAAATCCAAGAAACACTCGGCAGCGATATTGCCATGGTACTCGACCATGTCGTCGCACTGCCGAACGAGCGGAAAGTGTTGGAAGAGGCAATGCTCCGCAGTGTCCGCTGGGCAAAACGATGTAAACAGACGGCAGACGGCAGACAGCAGACGGCAGATAGTGATGTCTATCAACAGATTTTCGCTATTGTACAGGGGGGATTAGATGCAGATTTACGCCGACAGTGTGCGGAAATGTTGGCGGAACTCAATTTTCCCGGCTATGCCATTGGCGGTTTGAGCGTCGGCGAAACGCCACAAGAAATGTACGACACGATTGACGTTACGGTGCCGCATTTACCGGTGGACAAGCCGCGTTACCTGATGGGTGTCGGTACGCCGCTCGACATTTTGAACGGCATTGAGCGGGGCATTGATTTGTTCGATTGCGTGATGCCGACTCGCAACGGTCGCAATGCAATGGCATTTACGGATGCAGGACCGATCAAAATTCGCAATGCAAAGTATCAACGTGATGACCGACCACTGGAAGAGACGTGTTCGTGTCCGGCATGTCAGCGGAGTCGAGGCTATTTGCGGCATCTTTTTATGGCGGATGAAATGCTGGGACCGATACTTTTGACGATTCACAATTTAACGTACTATCAGCGGCTCATGGCGGGAGCGCGGCAAGCCATTGAGGAAGATCGGTTTTTGGAGTTCAAGAATCGGCACGAAAAAACAACGTGTTGCCACTGATTTTTGTCTTGAAATTGTTCTCCCGGTATGGTAAAATAGACAAGGGAGGTGCAAAATGAGCGGTCTATCAGTCAATTCCATTTCGGGTTCACTAGCGGCGGCGCATCAGGTTCAGCGGACGGCTTCAAGTCTTGCGAACACAATGACGCAACTGTCCACCGGTCTGCGCATCAATTCCGGCAGAGATGATCCGGCAGGACTCATTGCGTCCGAACTGTTGCGGTCTGAAATTGCCGCCAGCAATGCCGCTGTTAAAAATACCGTGATGGCAAACAGTATGCTGAACATTGCCGAAAGCGGAATGCGGCAAATCAGCAACCTTCTCATCGAAGCAAAAGGCTTGGCAGTCGAAGCGGCAAACTCCGGGGTGATGACTCCCGAAATGCTCAAAGCGAATCAAATGCAGATGAATGCGATTCTCGATTCGGTAAACCGCATTTCCGGGATGACCAACTGGCTCGGTAAACCGCTTCTGGATGGCTCGCTTTCCGCCGAAAAAGGGGGTGCGCTGTTTCAACTCGGTACCGATGTCGTTCCTGGTCAACAAGTTACGGTTCCGATAGAAGGAACGAAAACGCATCAAGTCGGCGGCTCGACCGGTACGCTCATGGATTTACGGAGCGGCGGAACGGCATCATTGGCAACGAATCCTGCGTTGGCAGACCGAATTTTGAGTTCGGCAATTTCGCAGATTTCGACGCAGCGGGGAGAAATCGGAACGACGCAAAAATACACTCTCGATACCAATTTGAATGCGTTGCAGGATTCGATTGTTGCGTTGACCGGCGCGAAGTCGATGATTTCCGACACCGACTACGCTCTTGCCGTTTCCAACATGGTACGCGACCAGATTTTGCTTCAAGCAGGTTTTGCGGCACTCGCTCAGACGAATCAAAGCCGAAGTTACATCGCCTCGTTGCTCGGCTAGAACGTTCGGCATACGTTGCGAACGAATAACGGGGTTGGATTCTTCGTGTCCTTGGTGCGAACATTTGAGTTTTATTTTTCGCACAAAGGCACGAAGAACACAAAGAGCAAGACATTGTTCAAAAATCCAGAACGCCTGCTCTTGGTGAGGATTCCCAGGCGACCTTTGCCGCCGAAATGATTGCTTGAATCGCTCTGCCGGAAATGCGATAGCCACCCTCCATTCTATCGGGCTTCATCTCGGCATTGAGCGTTATCGTCGCCTCGTTTCCTGCACCGGCAAGAAGCGCAAACGCTTTCTTGGCTTCCGTAAGGTCAGGTGCGCCCCCTTTTTCCGCCGCCGGTAAAACAACTTGCTGCAAGAATCTGCCAAATCCTTGCACCGAAATCGTTCCCACCGGTTTTTGCGCCGGCACGGAAGTTTTCGTCTGTTCCAACGCTGACTTGAACGCCGACTCCGTCCTGGCAAAGTCCAACCCCACCGCAACCGCAATCGCTTGCTTGCCGCCGGCATCTTTCACTGCCCAGAACGCACCGGGCGAAAAACCTTTCAACACTTCCACGGCATCGGGTTCTGGGATGAGCGGCACCACTTTGTCCAGTGGAAATTTGAACGACGAAACTTTGAACCCCTCAACGGTTGTGTATTCCCGATTCACCGACTCTTTGATGTCGATACCAACACCACTGGCGGCGGGACCCACTCTTTGACCGGCAAAGTCAACGACCAATGCGGTCAGTTTTTGAATTTCTGCAAGGGAGCCTGTATCAAATGCCCACAATAGCGTTCCGTCAATGCCGATAGACAGTGCGGAATCAGAGGCACCTCGTTTCGATTCGGTGTCGATGATTTTTTTTACGGAGTCAAAGATTCCCTTGGCGAATTTGCTTGTCTCGCCGGTGTCGTCATCTTCGTCGATTTGTTCGAGAAGTCCTTCGAGGATCGTTTCCCACTGTTTGATACTGGGTTCCAGGAACGCATTCTGATTCGGCATCGGCGGTTGCGTTGCCGAGTCACCGAACGACAGAATGAAGTTGCCCGGTGTACCGCGGAAGCCGCCGAAAATCGTTGGCTGTTGTTTATAACCTGCAAGTGTTTTGGCAAAGTCAGAATTCTTACGCGGAACCATCGAGCCGGAAAGTTCGACATCGGCTGTTCGGGGATCGAAAACGATACCGCCGCCAATGGTGCTGAATTCCTTGAAGAGTTGCCGATAAATTTCAATCGCATTTTCAATCTGTTCCCCTGCCGTAGGGTCTTGCATGGAAGCGATCATGACCATCGGTCCGAGTGCTCCTTCGATGACATCGAAATCAACTTTTTCGCAGTCCACCTTCATGCCGAGCGTGTATTTATCCAAGTCGGCAAAGAGTTTTTTGGGGTCTGCGGGAACCTGGTCGGCAATGCCTTCGGGAACGATGACCAGATAGCCCTGCTTTTGAATCGCTACATAAGTTCCGAAGGGGGTATTGATTTCCGTTTTATCTCCTTCTTTTTTTCCAAGGAAGGGTCGGATTCCGTCGAAAACGTCAGGAAGGGCGGGGATTTCCGCTCTCGCAAGGTCGGTGATGGGCAGGAGTACCATCACGTTAATTTCATCGTCCACGGAAGCAAGGGCAACGCCGATGATTTCGTTGAGGTTAAAACCCTTGATCGCTTTGACGTTGGTAATGGCTTCCCGGAAACTGGGGTCGTCGGAGAAACCGACCATCGAGCCGATTTTTTCGGCGACACCGATGAGAGAGTTTATGCTGGAAAGTTTGTAAGTGAGAAAGGGCTGCAACTCAGCGGCAAGAGCTGGTGTTGGCAGCAGAAGGGCAACGGACAATAAAAGTCCTGATACGAAGGTGGTAATTTTTTTCATCATGATTTAGCGGGGAAATTTATAAGGGGGGAAAAGCACGCCCTTCATTCTATCACAATGATCGAAGTTTTGGTAGAGAGCAAGTAGGAGTGCAATATTTTTCTCATCCCAATTCTCTCTTGCCGCAACTTTGGAATTTCGCTACGTTTCACCAAGTCGAGTTACTTGGAAGCCGGAGAGTCGTTTGTCCCTCATTACGAGTTTGTCGAATCCGAAAATTAAGGAAGCAGTCAAACTGCGCGAGGGGAAAAACCAGCGGCGAATCGGAAAATTTTTGATCGACGGTGTTCGTGAACTCGACCGGGCAATCCAAGCCGGTATCCGCGTCCGCGATATTTTTACAATTAACCCTGCCGCCGCTTATCCGAACGTAACCGTTCATCAGGTAACGGAACAGGTGTTGCAGAAAATCGCTTTCGGAGACCGAAATGAAGGAATGATTGCCGTTGCCGAAAAACCTGTGCAGTCGTTCGAGATTTTTGAAGCCGCCATCGGGCAGAAAACTCGTCCGCTGCTTGCCGTATTGGAGAAAATCGAAAAGCCGGGCAATCTCGGTGCGGTATTTCGCAGTGCCGATGCCGCCGGAATTGACGGTGTGATGATTGCCGATTCGCTGGTCGATCCGTTTCATGCCAATTCGATACGAAGCAGTATGGGAACGGTGTTCAGCATACCGACGGTAAGCGGCTCGTCCGATGTGATTTGTCAGTGGCTCCAAGACCGGCAGTTTCAGATTGCGGCGGCTTGGTGCGACGAAAGTGCCGAACCGTACACTGCCATCGACTTTTGCCGACCGACGGCAATGGTGCTGGGCAGTGAAGCCGACGGCTTGACGGAGATGTGGAGCGGCAAAGGCATCACGACGATGACGTTGCCCATGTTAGGAATAGCGGATAGTTTGAACGTTTCCGTTGCCGCCGGAATCCTATTTTACGAAGCCCGACGACAACGTTTTGAGGCGATAGGAAAGCAACGAGCCGCGAACGTTAATGGGCGGGATTGCCCCCGCGCCCTTAGTAGCCACGCTGTATCTAAATAATGCGCCCTTATACGCTTATTGATAAGGGTATAAGGGCGCAACACAGGAGGCGACACGGTGCTACTAAGGGCGCAAAGACGATAGACATAGGAACGCAATAATGTGGCGGATTATAGATTGGATTTTTGATATATGGTTGATTGCAGATTTTCTTGCCTGGGCGTTTGGCTACCACAACGACCCTGACAACGAAAAGCGGAGTTGTTTTTGGTTCATTATTTGCCTCGTCGTGTTGTGCCTGTTCGTCGGCGGGATTTTGTGGTGGGTGTTTGGATAAGGATTTATTTTTTCCAAAAAATGGATACACTTATCACAAGAAAAGGACGATTTTACAAGGATTGATTATGAAAGTTTTACTGGACATCCCGGACAAAAAAGCCGCTGCATTACTGGACGTTTTGCGGCATATTTCCTACGTAAAGGCAGTGCCCTTAACGGAAGAGAAATCAAAACTTTTAATGGAACTTCGCGAGGCAGTACATGAGGTCAAACAAATCAAAACCGGAAAACAAAAGAGTCGAAGTGTCCACGCCTTCCTCCGTGAAAATTGATGTTCAGACAACGAAAGTGTTCGAGCGACAAGCACGGCGGTTGATGAAAAAGTATTCGTCTCTCAAAGAGGAAATTCGGAGACTCGTCGAAGAATTGGAACGCAATCCCACCTGCGGAACGCCGCTGGGACATCAGTGTTACAAGATTCGGCTGGCGATTGCCTCCAAAGGAAAGGGAAAGGCAGGCGGAGCAAGAATTATTACCTATTTTGTGTCGGATGACTCAATCGTTTTACTATTGTCGATTTACGATAAATCGGAACGGGGCACGATTACCGACAAAGAATTGACCGAATTACTGGAAAGCGTTACGCAAACAGAGCCGCAATCGTAAGATTGCGATCCATTTAACTCGAAAGGACCAACGATGAAAGCAGATATACAAAACTTCCTGAAACAACTGATTGAAGCGCAAAATCAAATGATTGCCGTACTGCAAAAAAAGCAGGAGATTCTCGTTCGCCCGGAAAAAGAGGCGTTGGCATTGATTACCGTCGAAGAAGAAAATGTCGTCGAAAAAATGCAACACATTCTCGAACGACGGGAAGAACTGCTCACAACAGCCCGATTGCAGAATGTTTCGGGTGATTCGATAGAGCAACTCTGCGAACATTTTTTTCCTCGCAATATCGAGGTACATAAGTTGTTGACCGAAGTCAAACATCGCACCCAGCAGATTGGTCTCCTTGCCTACACGAATTGGACGATGTCCCGAAAGTCGATGATTCATCTTTCGCAAATCCTCGAACTGTTGGAAACGCGTGGGCAGGGCAAAACGACTTACCATCCGCAGTCGAAGAGCGTTACTTCACGAGGGACTTCCGTTGACCGCGTCGCTTGAATGTTGACGTGGAGAAAACAGCGGGAGAGCCGGTCTGACGGCTGGCAGAACGAAGACGTTCGGCGGTTCAAAGAGCCGCGAACGTCAGAGAACGAGGCAGAAGATAATGCCTAATCGATGAAAAATCCGACGGCATACCATGCACCGTTTTTGCTCTGTGCCATATCATAACCGTAGTAGCGATGGTGTTTTCGCGCAATCGACCAGTGTGCCGACGAATTGCGCCACGCCCTCATACAACCGATTGCTCCCTCGAACATACTTTCGTTACTCCAACTTTGGGCACAAATTTCCGAGGGCATTCCGCCGCCTAGCACATCGATGACATTACGGCTGCGTCCTCCAAAATTTTGGTGTCCCAGCGACCGTCTTTCTGCCTGATATAAAGCATGATCCGTTGCGACCTGCATCACGAGGGGCAACGGCTCCCCGCCGCTACTCAACGGCTTATCACGATGGATACGGACAGCGTAGAGCAGTGTTCGCTGGGTCAGAGTTCCCAGCGGCAATTCCAAAAATGTTGTCGTCTGTTCCGCCGTGGGACAAACTGCCCGCCAGAAAGGCAAAATGCCGGTTACTTGACCGTAATGAGATGTGTCCCGACTCGCAAAGTCGATCATCACCAAGCCGGGATGCCCTGCCATGTGCTCAAATCCGGGCAACGACAGGATGGGCACTTCCGTACCATCTTCATCGGTAATTGTGGCATCCATCGGCAATTTCAACAACACGTACCAGGGGAAGCATGAATGAACGTCCAAATCGTTCAAAACAACGGAGTCAAATTCCCGACACGCCGCAGTAATGGGTAGTGGGGTCTGCTCTGACGGCAACATTTCGGTCAGTTGCCGAATCTGGCTGTTTCCTTTTGGGACGAACGTTTCCTGTGTTGTTTCGAGGAGTTCCGGTGAATCGTGGTCGGTGTAAAGGTAGATCAAAAGCCGCCGCGATGCCCCCTCTGCCGTTTGCCTTGCACTCTCGTAATCGGTTTCCCAATCGATGTAAGGCGTGTAGCCGGGCTCCTCCGGCAATTCATCCAAAGAGGAATGAATAGGACGATTGACCGTGTAAAGTTCTTGTGTTACAGAAAAAGTAGAAGTACCAAATAAAACCAGTAGTGTTAGAAAAAATTTACTGCTTAACGCAGGCGTGCAAGCAGGCGTGCAACGTTGTCGATTCCTTGTTGACATTTTAATTCCTTTCAAATTGTTTGTTAATTTATAACGGTTATAACGATTAAGTTGACTTTAATGCTTGTTGCATTATACCCCAATAGTTTCAATCAACAAGCATACCCGTCATGGTGCGGGATTTTAAGGAAAATTTGCCCAAAACACTCATTTTTCCTATTTTACGTTTCAAGTGCCGTTATGCTCAATCGCACTACGATTTTCATCGCCTGATGTCAGGAAAGTTTTTCTGTTTTTATAATCAACTTTCTACGTTTGGCTTCAGAAAATCCGTTTACACGTTTCAATTTGATAGCAAGGCAGGTTGAGTGGCAAAGGTCGGCAACCTACCGGTTTCCACAACTGGCAAACGGATTGCCGAGGGACTCGGACAGTTTTTTTCGTCCCGGTTGTGCAAGGACTTTTTTTCTGTCACGTTTTTGTTAGAATGGCACGTATTGATTCGTGAGTTACACCATTAACAAAAAGGATTCACAATGGGCATCATGGTGGAAGAGAAAATTTTCTTGCCGGTTAGCGAAGCGACGAAGCCGTTTTTCGTCGGAATGAATTTCGGAGGAGCGTACCTAAAAATCGGTATTATTGATAATGAGGGGCGAACCGTTTCCTTCTTTGCAACACCACATCATGGCGAACGAGGTCCCGACGAGGCAACGAAGCATGCTGCCGAGGCATTGAAGGAAGCCCTTGAGAAAACAGGGACTACTCTCACGTCCGTCATTGCCGCCGGGTATAGTTTTCCCGGAAGTCTCAATCCGAAGACGGAAACCATCTACCGTCCGCCGAATTTCCCCGCCTGGCACGACTATCCCATTGTCGCCAAATTGACCGAATACACCGGCTTAAAGTCGGTCACGTTCAGCAACAACGCGAACGCTGCCGCCTACGCTGAATACTGGGTAGGAGCCGCCAAAGGCGCACAGAGTACCTGTCTGTTGTTGCTCGATACGGGAATCGGTTGCGGTATCATCGTCGAAGGACGCGAAATTAAGGGGGCAAACGGTTTCGGCGGCGAATTTGGGCACATGATTGTCGATCCTTCCCCCGGCGCAAGGTGGTGCGGTTGTCTCCATCAAGGGCACCTTGAAGCCTATTGCAGTTCGATTGCTCTTGCCCGTCGTGCCAAAGAATTGCTCGAAGTCGGACATCCCACGACATTGAGAAATCTGGTTACACCGCAGGATGAACTCCTCGACATTGCCCGAAAAACATACGAGGCGGCGGATAAAGGGGACGAATTGGCAACCAACCTGATTTTGGACACTGCCCGGTTTTTGGGACTGGGAATCGTTACGCTGTTGCACACGATTGACCCCGAATGTGTTCTGGTCGGCGGCGAAATGATGTTCGGCGGAAAAGGTTCCAAAATCGGAGAAATGTTCCTAGCCCGGGTGCGTGAAGAGATCGAAAGTCGGGTTATTTCAGGACTGGGACAGAAACTCAAACTGGACTTTGCGGCATTGGGTTCGTTTGCCAGCATGATTGGAGCCGCCGGTCTCGCAAGAGAAGAAGCCTCGCTCTTTTCCGTAGTAGAGGACTAAAAAATGCCGATTAGAAGAGCTGCAAACATTCGTGAGTTGCGGCTCTTTTCGGACATTTTTCAACTGTCCGTTAGCCTTTGCGGTGTCGGATTTTGGAGCGCATACGTCGTTTTTTCCTTCCGATTTTTCGCCGACCTTTTCCTGTTTTTTTCGTTCCCACTCTTTGAGTCTCCGTAAAATTTCACGCCAATTCTTTCGACTTATTGTACACGATTTCCCGACATTGCAAACGGGGGCACCTACGCTTGCAAGGCAAAAAATGGGTTCGTGGACTCTTTTCGTTTGCGAGCGGTGTGCGTAAGCCCACCGATTCGGGGCACGTTGGGTGAATTTTCCTCAATCCTCCTCAAACGACGACCGGGGACCATTTGAAAGCGAAACAGATTCCTTGAAATTGAGATCATCGACCCCTTCAAATACCGGTTTATCGGCAGGAATGAACCGGCATTCACAAAGACCGCGAAACCACGTTTCCTGACGCTTCGCAAAGTTTCGCGTGTTTTGCTTGATGTATTCCACCGCCTGTGGGTAGGTACTTCTTCCGTCAAGATAATCGAACAATTCCTTGTATCCGAGTGCCTGACGTGCCGATGTACCGATGGGAAAATTTCTATTCGCCAACATTTTGACTTCGTCGAGCAAACCATCGTAAATCATTCGGTCGATTCGCTTATTGATTCGGGCATAGAGCAACTCCCGCGGCATTTGCATAACATACACGTTGCACCGCTCCGGCTTGGTTCCAACATCAAACTGCTTTTGGAATTCACTGATCGGTTTTCCGGTCTTTTCGTAAACTTCCAATGCCCTGACGACCCGCTTCGCATCGTTGGGATGGAGCCGCTTTGCCGAGACGGGGTCAACCTTCTTCAATAAACGATGAAGGACTTCCGGCGGCTGTCCTTGCATTTTCCGTTGCAATTCTTTACGGAAATCCTGGTCTGCTGGTGGTCCATCAAAGATTCCCCGCAGCATCGCCTTAAGGTAGAGCGGAGTCCCACCGACAAAGAGAACATTCTTATTTCGCAAATGGATTTCTGCAATTTTGTCTGCTGCTTCACTGACATACTGGGCGAGGGAATAATTTTCGCTCGGCTCGACAACGTCGATGAGATGGTGCGGTACACCTTCACGGTCTTCGGGGGCAAGTTTTGCCGTACCAATATCCATTTCCCGATAGACCGCCATCGAGTCCATCGAGATGATTTCAGCATCTAAACTGCGTGCCAATGCCAAGGCGACCTTACTTTTTCCAACACCGGTCGAACCTGTCAAAT
>Ga0082212_10009566_pt1 | contig 12495 bp, 6 predicted proteins | sample TergutNt197P3_FD_71548 | JGI IMG/M metagenome (GOLD analysis project Ga0082212, IMG submission 71548) | Neocapritermes taracua P3 segment gut microbial communities from Petit-Saut dam, French Guiana - Nt197 P3 | ecosystem: Host-associated > Arthropoda: Insects > Digestive system > Gut ... | reverse complement strand
CTGTCCATTCTACAAACTCGTAGCAGGGGTTGGGGGTCGCCATAAGGCTCACCGTTGTGCCGCAGGCAACCGCCGCGCCGCCGCCCGAAACCGTGCCGGTTTCTTCCGGAGCAACGGTGGCGGTGATGGCGTAGGTGATGGGCGTAAAGGTAACATGCAAACTATAAGGCGCATTCGCATGAGAGAAGGTAATAGCGTTGTCTTCTACAATAATACCATTAACACCATTAAGGGCATCAAGACCTTCAAAACCGTTGCCATCAAGAAAGATAGAATCTACCACAAAGCAAGCATTGGCGGTAATGGTGAAAGTTACGGTTTCTCCGGGCGCTATTATAGCGCTGTTGGGCGTAATGCTGCCGCCTGTGCCGGCAGTAGCAATAATATCGAAAGGACAAATATTGGGTTGCCACTGAAAGTAAGGCAAAGAGGAACCGTCTGCGCAAATCTGCCATATCTTTTCAGGGTTGGGAAGAACGTCTATGCTCCATGCCTCGTCGTCTAACCAATTATCTTCGGTTTTGTAGAAATCGAAACTTTGTAAGGTTTCTAAACTCTCTGATGCGCCGTTTTGAGCGGTAAGACCAATGTCTGTAGTAGGAATAGCGCCGTTTACGAGCATAGCACCGTTGGCGTAGTTGTTTTGTAGAACTGTACCTGCAGGATTTCCCGCAATACGTCCGGTATTGTAATAGTATCCTGTACCTGTAATTGATTCATTCGCCGCTATGCAGTTACGAATCATAGCACCGTTATTGTTAGATCCCACCAATCCACCGTTATAATATCCCGTTCCCGTTACGTTTCCGGTAGCGTAGCAGTTTTGGATAGTAGAGTAGGAAGTATTACTTCCCACCAAGCCACCATTACCTCCACCTCCGCTCACTGTTCCGGTAGCGTAGCAGTTGGCAATGGTAGAATAACTATTATATCCCACCAATCCACCGTTTTCATTTCTTCCGCTTACGTTTCCTGTAGCGTAGCAGTTTTCGATGGTAGAATAATAATTGTATCCTGCCAAGCCACCAAGAAAATCCCATGCTCCGGTTACATTACCGGTGGTGTAGCAGTTTTCGATGGTTGAATTTCTGTTTTGCCCCACCAAACCACCTGTGTATTGATAGCCTCTTACTCCGTTATTGGCGTTGTCAATCTCCACGCCAAGGTTTTGCAATTTTGCGCCGCTGTCGGTATAGCCAAACAAGCCTATATTATGTCCCAATCCTATTATGGTATATCCGGCGGCACGGTTAATCCACAATCCGGTAATTTTGTATCCGTTGCCGTTGAATGTTCCTGTGAAAGGTGTAGTGGCGTCTCCTATAGGAAACCATCCTGATGTTCCCCATTTGGCGTAACCTGCGCCGCCTTCTGTTAAATATTCGGCAAGGTCAATGTTGTTGACTAATTGATAGTGTTTGTGCCGCAGATAGCGTACAGAGTCTAATTGCGCGGCGTTGCAAATGAGGTAAGGGTCGGTTGTGGTGCCGGTGCCGCTGCAAAAGAGTTGCGGCGGCGGCGCAATAGCCAAAGGTTGTTTTTGCCATTGAAAATAGGGAAGACTGCTACCTTCATCTATTTGCCACACATCCTCAAAATCCCATTCCCATTCCACATTATCTGTAGTTGTATAAAACGCTTCGCTTAGCAGGGTTTCAAACGCTGCATTTGCGCCTGTTACCCCACTTATTCCTATTATTCCTATACCACCCGGATTGCCGGGGATTTCCACCATCATAGCATCCATAGCGTAATTGTTTACCATATTAACATATAATGAATATCCACAGATACGGTTTGCATAACTTTCTGTGGTAGCGGTAATGGTAACAGTGGGATTTGCTGCCACACAACTTACAATAGTTAGGCTGTTACCTGGGGTGCCCCAACCATATCCCACCAAGCCACCTACGCGGCTAACTCCTCTCACATTTCCGGCTGCATAGCAATTTTGAACAAGAGTATTATTACCTGTGTATCCTACCAATCCACCCACAGCTGTGCTGTTACTGGTAATATCTCCGGTAGCGTAACAGTTAGCGATTATAGGACCGGCAGCGTATTGCACTGCAGATGTTGTTCCCACTAAACCACCAACATTTCCTCTGCTTCCACTCGTTCCGGTAATGTTTCCTGTAGTATAACAATTTTGAATACTACTGTTTCCACTAATAGTTCCCATCAATCCGCCAACATCAGAAACCCCTGTAACATTTCCGGTAGTATAACAGTTTTTTATGTTTATGGTAGCATTTGAAGACAAACCACCCACCAATCCGCCAACAGTGCTGTTGCCTGTAATACCTTTTTCATCAATCTCTACGCCAAGATTTTCTATTCTTGCGTTTCCGGAAACTTGACCAAATAAACCTACATTACCGGTAGTTGGGCGGTTAATCCATAATCCTGTAATTTTGTATCCGTCTCCATTAAGAGAGCCGGAAAGCGGCAACGGCAACCATCCTGCTGCGCCCCAATTGCTTTGTGCGTATCCTTCGCCGCCCTCTGCCAAATAGTCGGTCAGGTCAATGTCGTTGGCTAACTTATAGTGCATATTAGCCCGCAGGCGTATGTTGTCCAATTGTTTTGGTGTGCATATCATAAAAGGGTCTAAGGTATGTCCTGTTCCGGCAAGGCAGATGTCCTCATTCTCAAGAATCAGAAAAGGAAGCGTTTCATCTTCCGTAATATTCCACACGTTTTCAGGCGTTCCCATGCTCCATGCGTCCAAATTCCAGTTGCTTGGCGTGATATAGAAATCAAGGGTTTTCAGGGTGGCAAGAGTGGCATTTAAGCCGTTTTGGTTGGTTAGCGTTCCGTTAGAAACCGTTCCGTTTCCCAGAAGCATGGCTGCATTGGCGTAGTTGTTTTGGAAAAAGCCTGTGGTATATCCTGCAATACGGTTACGGGATGTACCTGTTGCAGTAATGGAAGTATTGACGGCAACACAGTTACGAATAAAACCAAGTATGCTTCCGCATAATCCGCCAACATTGTCGCCTCCAATTACATTTCCTGTAGCATAGCAGTTTGTAATTGTGGAATTTCCTACAGTAGAGCCTCCCACTAATCCGCCAACATCATTTTGAACTCCGGTTACGATTCCGGTAGCGTAAGAGTTGTTAATTGTTGATGTATTAATACCTCCTACTAATCCGCCAACATAATTCATATTTCCGGTTACAGTTCCGGTAGCGTAAGAGTTATTAATTGTTGATGTATTTATACCTCCTACTAAACCGCCAACATAATTAGCCTGTGAATTTATGTTTACAGAAGCATAACAATTTGTGATAACAGATGAGTTATATATATATGCCACCAAGCCGCCGGAAAAACAACCTCCGGTTCCCGCTTCGATTGCGGTTATACTTCCTTCTTTAGCGTAGCAGTTTTCTATTGTTGAATTTTCATCTGCACGTCCAACCAAACTACCTAAATAGTACCTTGCAGTGATATTGCAATTATCCACGCCAAGATTTGTAATTGTGGAACCGGTAATGTAACCAAACAAACCTTGATAATTACCTGCCGGACGGTTAATAGTAAGATTACTTACCACTTTTCCGTTACCATCGAAATTGCCTTGAAAGCGGTTGGCTGCGTTATTATTTCCAATCGGCACCCATCCTTCTCCTGTATTATAAGGAGCAACGCCAAGGTCAATATCATCCATTAATATGTAGTGTTTCCCTGCGCTTGCGTTGTTGCCGGTGTTTACCAAAGTGGCTAACGCAGCCAATTCTTCTGCATTGCAAATTTGGTAAGGATAGGCTTCTGTGCCAATGCCTGCACAGAAGGGGTTGTTTATGTCTCCCAAAACAAGATTGTTGCCTATTGCGGCTAACTTGTAGGTGATAGTGTTTGCCAATGTAAAGTTATCAATAAAATCTGCACCGTCTATTACTGCCATTGCGCCTAAGGCGTAGGTAGCAAAATCGAGGGTATAGGTTTTAGTAGGGGCAAAAATATCTTCGCCTTCGGTAATCACGGCTAAGTTGCCGGTGCCGGCTTTTCTTATTTTCTCGTTAATAGTGGGTGCGCCGCCTAAGAGAATACCACCGGCTGAGGCGTTGCAAATAGCATTGCCGCCTGCTGTGTTGGTAATGGTGCCGCCGGTAATCTCAAGACAGGGGGCAGTGGAGCCGGAACCGGCATTTTCAATATAAATAGTACCTTGCCCTGCCATCGGGTTAGCAGAGGTAATTAAAGCATCGCCGGAAATGGTAATTTTAGAAGTGTTGCTGTAGGAAATTGCATAATTGCTGCCAGTATTGATTGACCTAATCGTTCCGCCGCTAATGTTTATGGTTCCGCTGTTCTGAACAGCATGACTATTGGTTGAAGTAATCGTTCCACCGCTGATGTTTATAACGCTATTTTGAGATAGGCTTTGTACCACTTGTGCGTTTCCTGAAATGGTTCCGTTGTTGATATTGATAATTCCGCTCGAACGATTTAGAACAATATTGTTGCTTGTTCCCGTTATTGTTGTGCTTTCACCGCCAATATTTACGGTTCCTGTGGTACCATTGCTAACCACATATCCTGCTGCCAGAATCGTTCCGTCGGTGATATTCAGTGTTCCTGTACTATTATGAGAAATACCCCCGTTGCCTGTTGTTGTAATATCTGCTCTGCTCTCCATAGAAACACCGGTGGTTAAATAAATGACTCCGCTTGAAGTAGAAGTGAAACTTGATGTTAATTTTCCCATAATGGTAACATATCCCCAACTTGGCGTACCTGAATCGTCGAAGGTAATGAATGCCGTTCCAATGTTCAATTCATTATCTCCCCCGCTACCAAACTGTATGGTGCAGTCTGCGCCGGTGGCGTGGGTTTTAATATCATTCACCACATTTTGAATGGTTTTGTTTGCAGATACGGTTTCGCTGCCTTTCATAGCGGTAAAGGTTGTGCCGGAGCCGGTGATGATGTAGATGTCGCCATCGGTGGCAGGAGCAAGCGCAATATCTTCTGTGTTTCTGGGGGCAATTTGCCGGTCGGTGTTAAAAGGTATGGCAAAACCGGAAACGTTATAATCGGCATCTGTTTCGGGTGCAAAACCCGTAATAGTACCGTATTGGTTGCGGCATATCATTGTATTTACATCCTGATGAATGTTAATATTTGCCGTTGCACCGGAGGCAGTAAACGTTCCGGCATCAAAAGTTACATTTTCCAACGTTACCAACTGTGATTCGTAATCGGCAAAATTGTCAAGCAAATCAGCCATAGTTAACTCCGTTGGCATCACGGGAGCGCCTGCCGTGCCGGCAGCCGTGTTTAATACGGGTATCATTTCGTGAAGCCCGTTATATTTGGTAAAAGTGCCGGTTATGCCTCCGCTAATTATATCACCATTATTATATGTAGAAGTAATAACGGGGGTTATATTATCAAAAATAAGCAAGCCGCCGGTAGCATCTTTCACATACATATTGCGTCCGTTTCTAAAAACAAACGACACATCGCCCGTAATTCGATACACGGTAGTAAGATTGGTTTCGGTGTTGGTGGCTTTAAAAGCGGCAATGTTAGCCACTTCAATGGGAAAAGAAATGGTAATGGTGTTCATACCGCTGGGCTCCATATCTGTTTTCCACGCTTTTGCTTTTACCACCGTAGTAGCAGTAATAGAGAGCGGTGTTGTGTAAACATCGGAAGTTTCATCGGGCTCCGTTTCATCTAAAGTATAACGCACAACGGCATCTTCCGTTTCGCAATGTATAGTAAGCGTTTGCGGGGTGTAATATGTGCCGGTGGCAAGGTTAAAGGTAGGGGTGGCAACGGTGGGCGTTCCATAAGAACTCCACTTAAAGTTATCAATGCAGGTTTGTTTTCCCGCTGTTGTGCCACTGCCAACAAGTTTAATTTTTACCGTAAACGAACCGGATACCGTTAAATTCGATACCGTTAATGTTCTTACCGTTTCATCAGATCTGCAATCTTCTCCGGATCCTACTAAAACATCATTAATATATACTTGAATAATGCGAGCTTGGGTTGCGCTTGTATAAGCGCGTCTGTAATCTAAAGAAAACTCTGAAATACCGCCCGGAATAGTGGCTTGCATATAAGAATCTTCATATCTAATAATAGGAGTAACATCGTCAATAACATACGGAGTATTCTGTTTGTTCCCGTCTTGGCACTGAAGCCAAGTCCAAACGTTTCCTGTTGAGCCTGCTTGTGAAATGGGAGCGGTGTTGTAGCTTGCATTTCCATTTAAGTTCGATAACGTATTAAACGTTTCGTGATATTCGTAATCTTCCGCCATCTCCACCTCAAAGCTCATCGTTTCGCCGCCGGCAGCCGAGATGTTGAAGATGCTGATGCCGCCGAGAGAGTTGTCCGACAAAAAGCAGGGCGGGTTGGAGGTGTCGTTAAATACGGTGCGCCCGGAACCGCTTGAAAAAAAGGCGGTATTGATAGTGCCATTCGTAGTATTGTTGGTTCCATCCGGACGGTAAATGTAGATCTCATCGGGAGGACCATCGGCATTGCCCCACAATACAGCCGTATTTACACGATAAATAATTAAACCGGTGTTGGGGATGGCGTTTTCCCAATATTCACTTTTGTTTCTATATTCTATAACAAAAAATTCCGTAGGGGAATTTGGGGAGGCAATTTTGTAAGCATTGTTGGTGGGCGACATCACGTTGTGCAAAGTGTATGTGCCGCTTTGGGTAATTTCGGGAATGTTGTCAATCCAGCCGCCATATTTGTATTTCATGTAGGCTAACGAAGATTGCGGGCGGGTGCCGTTACTTGCCATTAAATCCCACGCGCCCACAGGGGTAATGGTTGTATTCTGATATCTGTATAAATCGGGTGCGCCTAAGGAGTGAAACATTTCGTGCGCCAACACACCGGCTTGTGAACCGTTTAAGTGGTTTTCCACTTGCAAATTATAAGTCCAAACACGCTTTCCGTGAATGTAAACATCTTCAGAATATAATTCCCACATGTGAGGCCACAACAAATCCGACCAGCCATCTGTGGAACCTTGCACAATAAAGCAAACATTATCCACATCGCCGGGTTCAATAAAATCGAGCACCAATTCTTCGGGAATTTGGCTGCTCACGGCATTCACCGCCCGTTGCAATAGTTGGTGTTCTCTTTCCGCATATTCCGGACCGGTATCATCGCCATGATAGCCATTCGGATTGGTAGTGGCGTTGTAGGGTTGAAAATAGTTTCGCGGATGAATGTCTTGATACGAAACGATAGTAGTGCCGCTGTGTGGCGGATAAAACGTGGTAGGAATGAGGGTATTTCCGTGCGAAACAGCTTTGAAATAGCCATACATAGAGGAGGTATTCGGGGCATCTGCATTAAAATAGCTGTTGTAATTATTGGCATTGGTAGAAAAATTGGGACCATCGGCAAAGCGGATATAAATCACAATATTGTTAATGGTTCCGGAGAATTGTCCGCCGCGCGTACCGTTTTCGGTTTGTTTTGCGGAACTTCTTTTTGGCGCTTGGCTCAAAAAATTGTTACGTTTTTGCGTTCTTTTTTCGGCAGAGATAATTGTCCACGGTTGCAGCCCGATAGTAGCGGGGTCAACAGTTCCCACGCGGTATCCGGTAGAAACGAGCACATCGTTTTGCAGTGTGGCATACACCACCACGCCGGTTTGCGCATCGCGAATAAGCGTAAAGCCGTTGGCGTCGTGCACCCAGTGGTAAAACTCATCGCCGGTAGCGAAGCAGTGCACTTCCGTGCCGTCGGGTTGTTTCACCGTAATGGGAAAGTTCTCAATATAAGCGGCAAAAGAGGTAAACACAAATGCCAAAAGCGCAAGGAATAGATAAATTTTTTTCATAGAAATGGTTTATTAATTGATTATTTTTTTGATACTATTTTGGTTATTTTTTTTTTCGGGCTGCAAATGTAAGAATATTATAATATGATAATGTAAAAAGAGCGTTTTTTTTTTAAAATTTGGTGAATATCAGGTTGTTACGGTGTGTCCCAATATCCCCTTCAAAATTTGAAGGGGTGTCGGCAGGTCGCTGAGCGAAGTCGAAGCGCAAGCCGACGGGGTAGTTTATATGGCACACGGTGTGCGGTGTGCGGTGTACCCCGCGCTGCGCACGGGGTTATCACGTGTTCATCGCCTCCGGCGATGAGGGGGATCGCACATCGGATATCGGATAGGCTGTGCGCGTACCGTAGGCTGTGCGCGTACCGTAGGCTGAAGCCTACGGTTAATAAAGCCAAAGTATCGTCCCTGCGGGACTTATGTTGTACACGAAGCATATCGTTTAATTGCATCTAATATCTAAAATCTAAACTCTAATATCTCTTCAAGTGCGCATCATTCACCACCATATTCTCTCCCACCTGCTTTATCACCGCGATGCCCTGTTTAATCGCTTCTCTTTCGGCGGTGATGTTCACGTGCATTCCGGCTAAACCGAGATAGAGCGCAAAATCTTTATAGTGCGGAAACAACACTTTAAAAGTTTCAGCCTTTTTCAGCAGCGGCTCCACATCTTCTTTTCGGGCTTTGTACTTAATTTCGATAATGGCAACGGAAGTACCGTTGTACAACACGATGTCGTACTCGCCTTGCAGATTCAGTTTGCTACTTTTTTTTCTAACATTGTTACTAATAAAATCATATTCTTGTCCGGCGAATTGCATACTGCGCTCAAAACTGTTAATAAAATACGATTCTGCCATTTCGCCGTTAGAGTTAGAGATACCGCCGATCTCTTTTTGAAGCGCTTTTACAGAATCCCAAAATTCTTTTTTCATAGTTTTAATAGATTCATCAATTTCTCTAATTTTCATAAGGGTTAAAGGTTAAGGGTTAAGGGTTAAAAATCTCTTAATTTTTAATTCTTAATTTTTAATTAATTTCAGCGCGGCGAAAATAAAAAAGTTTTGATACAAAAATGAAAAACTGAAAATTATTTTTCTAATAATCAATATGTTAAAAAAGTCGAAAATGTAGCAATTTTTTAAATGTTTTGTAAATTTTCTTCAAAAAAAAGCAAAATTATGTTCATTTTTTTCTCCTTTTCATTTTTAACCTTTAACCTTTTAACCTTTTTAACCATTAACCACTATTCACTAATCACTATTCACCGTTTCACCTCCATCGCATTTCTCAGCGCGCTGCCGATGAGCATAAAAGCGAGCACTAAGAGCATAATGGCAATACCGGGGGCAATGGCTAAGTAGGCTTTGTCGAGTACGATATAAGCGTAGTTTTCTTTCATCATCATTCCCCATGAAGGGATTGGGGGTTGCACGCCCATCCCCAAAAAACTCAAGCCCGCCTCCATAAGAATGGCAGATGAGAAATTGGCGGCAGAAAGCACTACCAGCGTGCCCATAATGTTGGGCAATATGTGTTTGAAAATAATTCGGAAGTTTGAAAAGCCCAGTGCACGTCCGGCTTCTACAAAATCTTGCTGTTTCAGGGCGAGGGTTTGTCCGCGCACTACCCGCGCAATATCCACCCACATCGTTAATCCAATGGCAATGAAGATTTGCCAAAACCCCTTGCCCAGTGCAAAACTGATGGCAATGACCAGCAACAGCGTTGGAATAGACCACACTACGTTGATGAGCCACGTGAGCGCCGCGTCAATTTTGCCGCCATAGAAACCGGCAGTAGCGCCCACCACAACCCCTATCAACAGCGCGATGAAAACGGCGATGAACCCCACCGCCAAACTGATGCGCGTGCCCAACATTAAACGGCTGAGAACGTCGCGACCGAAATTGTCGGTGCCAAGCCAGTAGGTTTTCCGTTGGGGCGAATAATTATTCGTCCGTTTGTGTTGGGGCGAATAATTATTCGTCCATTCATTCGCCCGTTCTTCTACTGTAAACCCCGGTCGCTGCAACGCAATCTCCAAATGCTGGTCGTTGCAATAGCGCGTTTTGTCCGGCGTAATCCTGTTTCCTAAAATCGCCATCAGCACAACCAAACAGATAAAAACGAGCGAAAGCATTCCTAATTTTTCTTTCTTAAACCGCTTCCACGTGAGCGCAGATAAGGAAAGTGCTTTTTCTTCAGTACGTTTTTTGCGGAAAAGAGACATCGGTTTTTTTTGTGTGCACAAAAATATATTTTTGCCGACAAGTATTAATTTAATTTAATGGCAAAACCAAAAAAAATTAAAACAGAGGCACCCGTTTTTCAGGGAAATTTAGAAGAACTTATTATTCAATCTCTTTTAGAGAAAAAAGGCGAGCAAATTGTTTGCATTGATTTAAAAGCGATGCACCACGTTTTGTTCGATTCTTTTATTATTTGTACCGGAAATTCCAAACCGCACGTGGAAACGCTCAGCGATTTTGTGCAGGAAACCACCAAAAAACAAGCCGGAATACGCCCATCCTATATTGAAGGGCGCGCCAACGGCGAGTGGATTTTGCTCGACTATTTTAACATCATTGTGCATATTTTTCAACCCGAAATAAGACAGTTTTTTAACATTGAATCGCTGTGGGGAGATGCACCAAGCCAAATTTTCTAAACGCATTTGCATATTTGATTTTTTTTTCGACATTCGCAGCGTAATTAAAAAAAACATAATAATTATGACAAGTACTATCATTATACCCAACGAGCCAATGGTTTCCGTGCCTGTTCCGTCTTCATACATCGGCAAAGAGGTAGAAGTAACCTTTGCATTAGTTAATGGTGCAAAACAACCTGCCATTCGGGAACAGCAAATTTTAGAACCTGATGATGACTTGCACAGAGCCATTACAATTGATGAATTTATTGAAAGAGCAATGGAAAGACTTGATAAAATAGACAAAATCTACGCTACGAAATGAAAATAATAATACTACCAGAAGTACTTGACTACTTGGATGAACTTGTTATAACCCTTTACGAAAAAGAATACTTTGGATTTAAGGAGTCTTCAAAGAAATATGTTAAGGAATTATTCCTAAATATTAAGACAACCCTGCCCATACGTTTGCACAAACCCGCACCGAAACTTTTCGATAAATACGGTAAAGATTTACATTACGCAACTTTCAAAAAAAGCAACAGAACAACTTGGTATGCATTTTTTACAAAGCACCGGCAAGATGAAGAAATTATTTACTTAGTACGATACATTTCTAATAATCACGTAACTGGACAATTTTTAAATAGCGATGAATAACTATGTTTTTATGGGATAAAATTGCTTTCGGACCGATTCAGAGCAGGCGACTTGGAAGTTCGCTGGGCATCAATATTTCGCCCACCACCGTAAAAATCTGCTCGTTCGATTGTATTTACTGCGAGTGCGGATGGACGCTGGAAAAAAATAGCAACTCCGATTGTTTTTTTTCTGTGGATGAAATTATGAATGCCATTGAGGGTAAACTTTCCCAATGCCGTGAAAACCATACCCATATTGACAGCATCACCTTTTCGGGCAACGGCGAGCCGACTTTGCACCCCAATTTTCATCAAATTATTGACCATCTTATTGTTTTAAGAGATAAATATTATCCAAAAACAGCGATTACCTGTTTGTCGAATGCCACACAATTGGCAAACGAAAAAGTGGTGTCCGCACTGAAAAACATTGAAAATCCCATATTGAAATTGGATGCGGTAACCGAGCCGCTGTTTCAACTTATTAATAAACCTGTTATCCCAATTGCTGTAGAAGAAATTATAAAACATTTGCAGCAATTCAACGGTAATTTTATTTTACAAACTTTGTTTTTTAAAGGAAAAATTGACGGGCAATTTTTTAACAATGCGGCAGAATCTCATCTTTCATTATGGATAGAAACAGTAAAACAACTTCACCCCAAACAAGTGATGCTCTATTCGTTAGACCGGAACACACCGGCGCAGGAGTTGGAAAAGATTGCGTTTGAAGAATTGGAAGAGATTGCGCGGAAATTGGAAATGGGGGGCGTTTTGGCGAGGGCGTATTAAAAGTGAAATCGTTTCTGACATACCTATAATGATTGCTTTTATGGCTTCGCTTAGAATTTTGGAGCAAAATTGTTTGCTTTTTTGAAAGATTTACTAATAAATAACAGAATTAAGTAAAATGATTTATTAAAATGCAAAACCAATATTTACATAAATCGAGACGTTACTTATTTTGCTAAAGAATCATATATAGTTCTGGCAACAGCATTTAAACCATTTCGGTTTTTTCGGTGCACCCGGCACCGAAAAAACAATAGCGGCAAAGTATGTCGGAGTTGAAAAAATACTATTCCGGCGCTATGCGCTCTACTTTTTCTACTTGATCTATTTTAACTAAATTTTCTATTAACTCGTTCAGCGCTTTCACATTCTGAATATAAATCATCAATTTGCCGGTAAAGGTGTTGCTCTTGCACCATATATCAAATGATCTGATATTCAGTTCCATTTGCGAACATACTACATCAATAATCTCTTTTATCATCCCTTTTCGGTCGAAACCGGAAATGCGAATACCGGTTAAGAACGCCACATTCGATTCTTTGCGCCATTTGGCTTTAATG
>Ga0082212_10009565_pt1 | contig 12495 bp, 11 predicted proteins | sample TergutNt197P3_FD_71548 | JGI IMG/M metagenome (GOLD analysis project Ga0082212, IMG submission 71548) | Neocapritermes taracua P3 segment gut microbial communities from Petit-Saut dam, French Guiana - Nt197 P3 | ecosystem: Host-associated > Arthropoda: Insects > Digestive system > Gut ... | reverse complement strand
GGAGTTGATGTGAAAGTCTTCTGTCTGGATTCCTGCCTACGCAGGAATGACGAAAGCGGCATGACATTTTCTGGCGGAAGCCTGAAGTGACCATGTTCTACTGGTGACGCTCCCGCCCAAGTGTTGCACTCGGAAAAAAAGATGCTATACTGGAACACAGTTTTACGCTTTGTACAATTCCTTATGGAGAAACCTATGACAATCCCCAATCACAATCGGCGGCAATTCATTAAAAAAGTCGCTCTTTCCACAGCAGCAGCGGCAGTTCCTTTTTATGTGCCGGGTAAACTACTCGGTAAGGACGGTGCTGTCCCTCCTAGCGAACAAATCATTCTCGGTGCCCTCGGCATCGGTGGACGCGGAGAACACGATTTGGGCGTGTTCCTGAAACAGCCCGATGTCCGCTTTCTTTCCATCTGCGACGTTCGGAAATCCCGCAGAGAACACGTCAAACAAATGGTCGATACCATGTACGGCGGAAACGACTGTACCATGTACCGCGATATGTTCGAGTTCTATGATTCCAACCCTCAAATGGATGCCGTTCTCATTGCAACTGGCGACCGCTGGCACACTATGGCATCCATCGTCGCTGCCAAGGCGGGAAAAGATATTTATTGCGAAAAACCACTGTCGCTGACCATCCAAGAGAGCCGGGCAGTGGAACTGGCGGTGAGCCGCTACGGGCGCATTTTTCAGGCGGGGACGCAACGTCGGAACATCGGCAATTTTCAACTTGCCGCAAAACTTGCCCACGAAGGCAAACTCGGAAAACTCACCGAAGTCCATGCCAATACGCTGAATCCGGGAACCACCCACGATTGGTTGCCCGCGCAGCCTGAACCTCCAAAAGACGAAGTCGATTGGGATCTCTGGCTGGGTCCCTGTCCCTGGCGACCTTTCAACGAAGAATATATCAGAGGGCTTTGGCGTGGACATTACGACTTCCACGGCGGCGGAATTCTCGAATGGGGAACCCACACCGTTGACCTTTGCCAGTGGGGAAATCAATCGGACGATACCGTACCGGTTGAATACTGGGCGACTTACGACAACAGCGGCAAAAAGTTCACCCGAGTGGAAGGACGGTATGCCAATGGCGTTAAAATCGTGATGAGGGACACCCCTGATGGTTGGCTCGGTCTCGGAACCTGTGCCGTCCGCTATGTCGGCGAGGAAGGCTGGGTCGAAACGGCTGATACTGGACGCATGGAGGTTTCTTCGGACGCTCTCCGAAAGGAATTGAAGTTCTTCGGAACGCCCGGTACTGACCCCGATAATCACATTCGGGAATTTCTCGACTGTGTTAAGTCGCGGAAGAATCCCGCCTCCAATGCGAAAGTTGCCGCCCTGGCTCATATCGCTTCGCACTGCGCCAAAATCGCTTGGGATTTGAGTCCGGTAACGAAATCGGCATCCGAATCGAGTCTCGTATTGAAGTTCGATCCGGTAAAAGAGGAGTTCATCGGCACCGGTGCTGAAGTGGATGCCGCCAACCGGCTTCGTAGCCGGGCAATGCGTTCACCGTGGCGATGCTGATATACCCTGCAACGGCATAAACTTCCATTTTTTGTCCCCTCTCCCCCAAAGGGGGCGAGGGGACGGCTGTTTTGGTACTCCACAAAAAGTCCAATTGGTGACGTGGTGCAGTATAGAAAGAGGCACGTTGCGGTTTATCCGCAATGTGCTGTACCTTATGAATACCCATTATTTTCATCCAGAGACGCTCAAGCGGATTGCCCGGCTTGATCTCCGGGCAAAGCACGTCGTGGACGGTTTTCTGAGCGGTATGCACAAGTCCCGGCACTTCGGCAATTCCGTCGAGTTCCGGCAACACCGGCAGTATGTTCCCGGTGATGATCCCCGAAGCATTGATTGGAAGGTCTGGGCAAAGCATGACCGCCTCAATGTCAAACAGTACGAGGTGGACACGAACTTGCGGCTTTCACTTCTGCTCGACGTTTCGCAAAGTATGCGGTTCGGGAGTGGTGCCATGACAAAGTATGATTACGCTTGCACGGCGGCGTTGTCGCTCGCTTATTTGGCACTCCGGCAACAGGATGCTGTTGGTTGTATCATGTTCGATCAAAACGCTCATAGTGCGCTTCCTTCCAAAATGAAGCAGTCGCACTTGGTTGCCCTCGCTGACCGAATGTTTCGGACATCTCCCGAAGAGCATAAGGAACGATCTCGTTCTGAAGGTATTGATTTGGCTGTATTACTTGAGAATCCGAAAGATTCAGTGCCGAACTTGCATGAGGCGTTTCGCGAAGCGGCGGAAGTCATCAGACCGAATGGATTGGTCGTTTTGATTTCCGATCTGCTGATGCAGCGGGAAGGACTCTTTCAAGGTTTGCGGTATCTTCGGAGCCATGGACATGATGTACTGGTATTACATGTCCTCGACGATAAGGAACTTGATTTCACCCTCGGCGGAGCCACTCGATTCGAGGGACTGGAACTTCCGGTACAAATTCGATGTGATCCCCGAATGTTACGAAAAGGCTATTTGGAAGCCCTCAACGCCTATCTTAAGGAGGTAAAACAGGGGTGCAGTGAGATGCAGTGCGATTATGATTTATTCCGTACCGGCACTCCGCTTGATGCCGCCCTGTCCGCCTATTTGAGCCGACGTTCCGCTCGTTTGTGATCAATATCTTACGTCAAACTAATGACACCATCCATTTATATCGGTTATATCAATGGGGCAATTTGTACCTGTTTGTAATAGAGAGTTTTTGGGAAAAAAGTCTTTGCATTTTTTTGCGTTTCCTGCTCTGTAAACTATCTTAATGACAACAACGTATTTTGGTTTCCCCCCTCGATTTTCGTCATGGGTTCGCTCAAACGATTTTACCGCAATGTCATGCAAAACCGTGTTTCTTTCACTTCCGGCACGAACGAGGATCGAATCCATACACTGGAACTCGAATCACATCTGGCAACGGTCACGTATGGCAATTTTACACTGACTGATGCCATACGTCCTTCACTTGATCTCACTATTATTCCCGAACAGGGGTATAAGTACGACAGATTAAAATTGGGGAATGGTATGACATCGTTCCATCGGGCGAATTCACGCTGGTTAATGCCGATTTTGGTGGCTTCTGTTTCGCTTGAACGACTCTTTGAAACGTTTATAGATTTGCTTGATCCTCTGGGAGATACCGTACACGTTGTGTTGGAGACAAGTCATTATTATTCGGGGGCATACCGTACCGGTCTTCACAGGGAGCATATCGACTTGCCCATACTCAAAAGTTTTTTATATGATCATGAGAACCTGCTCCTCAATGACGGTTGCGCCGGTATTTCCGTTTTTGCTTCCAAATTTCGCGCCGAAGTCAAGTTTGACGAACACAAATTGATTCTCGTGTATGCAAAGTCGCTTTTGCCGTTTGAAAAAATCTTGCACCGCCAGGGCATTCGGGCAAACGAATCGATGCCGCTGTTAACGGATGCCGAACACGTACACATCACTCGGGACGAGTATTTCCAACAATTTCAGGCGTTGCAAATGACTCTCGGAATCGATGAAAGATACACCGCCGCTCGATAGTAGAGTCGACAGGATTCACGGGAGGCGCAGTTCGCCAGCAAGTTCGCCTCTCACTCCCTCTACAAAGGACACATTCTTCTTATTTTGGTATAATACGGTACTATAATTGAATTGCCCCTTTACCTTCCATGACGCAACCGGTCGAACAGGTTTTTTTGCAGGCTCGTTTGCAAACCGGTTGCTGGAATGCCCAAGTGATTGTTGCGACCCCGTCAATCCAGCGTGTTGATAGGGATGAAATTGCCGATTGGTTTTCCGGTTCGGAAAAAGATCTCACGATTCGGTGCGATCCGTTCAATCTTTTCTTTCACCCTGTCCCCAGCGGACAACACGCACTCGGTGTCATTTATCCTGCCCAGCGAAGTTTCTTTTCACTTTTTCAGCAACCCCAAGTGCTCAACATTCGAGTACTCATCATTTCGCCAGAATGTTTACTTGAACATGGCAATCATCCGGTTGCGTTGTTTGAATTGTTTCGACAGCGGCATCAGATTTCCTTTGTTTCTCAACCGCCTAAACAACTCTCCCCTCTCACTTCGGTAACACCGTTGATACGAATCAATGTAGCGTTAATCGAGAACGTACTCAAACGTCTCGGGGCAATGGCTCTCGCTCATTTAACACAATCCTTATTCAGTGCGGAGTGTACGCTTTTCACCTCCCGGTCAGTTTCGGCACTCTCGGTTTTATCGATATTGTTTGACCTCTTGCCGATCCACTACCGCCCCGAATTGACCTTTTCGAGCGATTTTTTTCTTTCTCCACAAAACTCTTTTCGTCTCTCCGGTTTCAGCAAACTCCCCCAGCGCACCATCCGGCTTATGAAGCAGTGGGGTGTCCCCGCCATTTCCCTTGAACGGGACAATAAAGGTTACCTCGAAACACTTGATCCCTGGTCACGCTTTGTCTATCAACTGCTCCAAACCCGGAACTTTGGTTTTTTGGAGCGGCACTGGCATACCGAATATCCGGCGGCACTCTCGCCGATGGAATCGCAACCGATTATTTGGGACAACCTTCATGAAGTCGGGGTTTTATTGAGTAAGGCGATGTTGTCGGGTTCCTTACCGGAAAAACTCGTTTCGGCAACGGACATTTCATGCCATACTTTGGAGGAACTGCGTTGCGTTGCGGCAGTCGATCAGATGCTCCCGATGCTGGCATATCCGAAACCGAGTGCCGCAAAACCGATGAACGACCAACGACTTGGAGAACGGTTCCCGAAATTTCGGGAGGAACTCTCAGAATTAGAGGTCTATCTTGTACGAGGGATTTTCGGTGATGAATCGGTTTTGACTCATATCAAGCGAATTTGGATGCAACTGACACCGCTACTTGACGTTGGAACCAGAGAGAGCATTCAAGAGGCGGTGATTGCCACGATCCATGCGGTTCTTGCTTCTCTGGAAGGGGAGGCGGGACAACGTCTTCAGCGCAGTTCTCAACTGCTGGAATTGATGGTGTTTTTCCTGCAAGAACCAGGGAGGATGTGTTCAGAACCCCGTGTCTGAAGAACCTTACGCGGCGAGTCGCATTAGTTTTTCCAGTGCGAAAATAATTTTCTTTGTTATCTTCGTCCCCCGCAGAGCGTTATAAAAACCCTTCGCGACCGTCGCCCGGCGCAAAAAATTCTGCCTGTCCACATGCAACGGTCGCCGCTCCTCATCGTCCCCCAGACTCTCAACACGATCCATCAGTTCCGCTTGCGAACGATTCCACGTTGTCAACTCCGTCATTCCGAACAACACCATGTTCATCGTCGTCGCCTCGTTCGACTCCAATTTCCGCAACTCCTGCTTACTTTACTCCAAGTCAGTTGGGTAACTTCTTTATGAAAACATTCTTGAACTCCACCACCGTTCCTGGATCGTGTTGTTGCAAGGCAATATATCCCCTCTGGCTAATCCGCTTGTTTTGTTCGGTAATTTTCGTCACTCGCGGCAGGGTGCTTTTCTCTTTATCGTCGTGAATGTACAGCGTATTACCATTTATGCGGCATTCAAGTGTGTTACCTTTACAAATGATATGGTAGGTGAACCATTCATTGTCTCCATGGGGAGCCTTGTCAATCTTGACGATACCGTAAAGAGAACCGGTCTTCTGCGGCTCAATTTGCGACGAATTGTTGATCTGTAATTCAAAGCCCGTGAGCGGAAATTCTGCATCCTGCCACTGTGCTTTGACATAAACACCGGAATTTCCGCCTCGGTTGATCTTGGCATCAATCTTCAACTCAAAATTTTCGAGTTCTTCCATAAAGTAGAGATGATTTCTTTCGCCGAAACCAACGATACAGCCGTCTTGAACTCTAAAACCTTCGTATTGTTCGTTCGATTTCCAACCGGTGAGGGTCTTGCCGTCAAAGATCGCAACCCAGCCGTCTCGTTTCATCTCTTCGGTCAGTTGATTAGCGGTGGTCGCCGATGCGGTATGTCGTCGTTGAGGTGTGATTGTTCTTCCTGCCATCGCTGCCCGCAGAATCGCCCGCTTTGCCTCTGTCAGGTTATTACCATCCCGTTCGGCTACATCAAACGGAGTTTCTCCTTTTCCGGGTTCGGCTCTGACCATCTCCCCGCCAGTAAATATTAACTCGCTTTTCGCATTGATGTCCACTCCTCGAACGGAAACAAGGTATCTCAAAACTTCCAAGTTGGAATTCCGAGCGGCGGCTTCGTGGAGCGGTGTCCAGCCGTGACCATTTTTCGCATTTACATCTGCACCTTGCGAAACCAGGTACTTGACAACTTCTACATCGGTATTTTGCCAAGCGGCAAAGTGTAACGGTGTCAATTCATTGTGGTCATGATTTCTCGTCTGGACACTCACACCATTTTTGACGAAGTATTCGATGTCCTGTACCGTCCCTTTTTCAGCCGCATCAAAAATATCCTTGAAAGGAGACGGTTTAACCTGTTCGGCTTTCGCTCCAACATTTTGCTGTTTTTGCTGTTCCACTTTTTTATCGGCTGTTTGTTGCGGCGGTTGGGAATGAGGAATGTACCATCGCAATCCTGCAAAGACGACCGCACCGATTAAAAAAAGCAATGCGAGAACGGATAAGAAACTCCGGTTCAAAAGGACTTCCCAGTCCCAACGTGAAGCCGTCCATTGGGGAGAAGAAGCCGCACTGTTCTCAACCGATGAACCCGGTACCGTTTGACTCACTTCAGAGATGAATGCCACAAAAGAATCCCCTGTCACCGGCGGATTCGGTTTGGTAGGCGGTTCCGGCGGGGGTTGCGGCAATGCTAAATCATAGACATCTCCGGTGTCAGGCGGGGCAATTCCAACAGAATTGGGCGGACGTAACATCGGTTGCAATTTCAGTGCCGATTCGGCGAATTTCAAGCCTTCAATATCTTTCGCCAGACCGGTTCTTCCGTCTTCGGTTTCAACGGCTGTTCCTGGTACAATGATGCCGTCGAGGGCAAGTTTCTTGAGTTGCCTGCCGGTCATGGGACCAACCTTTTCGCCGTCTGCATTGTAGTAATGCCAAATTGCCATTGGTGTTGCGAATGAAAAGGGGAAATTGTCGGTACGCATAACCCTCATCAGATGGGCGATATTGTAGCAGACCGACTCCGCAATGACAACTCACAGTCATCAGCGGATTGATTTCGTGATAACATTACGGCAACATGACTGCGAGCCGATAGTCGAAGCACTGCGGCAAACTTTGAGCGGACTGTGAACCCTGAAAACGATACTTGCGGTTATCGTTTTGTTATGATACAATGCGGACTTCGGTTTCGTGCAGTATTATTTCGGAAGGGAAAATCTTATGACAGAATCCAAAGGAACAATCTTTGCCTATCCAAGACTTTGCATCGCCTATTTTTGCCAATTTGCCATTTGGGGTGCCTGGGCAGGGGCACTTGGAGAATATGCTGGCAGTGCCCTTAAATTTAGCGGCGGAGAAATCGGTTCGCTCTATAATGCCATACCGTTCGGAGCCATTATTGCGCCGCTCTTTATCGGTCCGATTGCCGACAGATACTTTTCGGCACAAAAGGTCATGTCCTTGCTCCATTTCATCGGAGGACTTGCACTTCTCGCCTGCGGCGGGCTTTGTTTAGCCAAACAAGCGAGTTTCCCGGTCATCATGGGGTTGATGTTCCTCTCCGGGATATGTTTTATGCCGACGATGGGATTGATTAACTCTGTCGTTTTTAAGCACCTGCCGAATTCCAGTAGAGCACCGTATGTTTTTGTGTTTGGAACGTTTGGTTGGATCGCCGTAAACCTTTTCATCGCAGCGTTTTGTGAAGGAGCGGCAACGCCATGGTTTTTCGTTGTCAGCGGAGGCATGAGCGTATTCCTTGCCCTGTATGCCTTGACCCTGCCCGACACACCGCCGAAAGGTGCACCCGCTCCCGGCGAAAACTCGTCAAGCGGTCTCGGCGTTTTGTCGTTATTCAAGAATTTTTCCTTCTTCATTTTCGTGCTCTGTGCGTTTTTGGCGAGCATACCGGCATGTAACTATTTTTTTCCGGCACTGGTTTCCTTCCTCACGGAGCGAGGGTATCCGTCCCCCGTCGCCTTGACCACGATTAACCAATTCTCCGAAATTTTCTTCATGCTTGCATTACCGTTCTGTATTCCGCGTTTTGGTTTGAAAAACGTGCTGCTGATCGGAATGGCAGCGTGGACGATTCGGTATTTCTGTTTTGCCGAACCGTTTTTTGCCTGCGCCTTGGTCGGTTTGTTGTTACACGGATTCTGCTATACATTCCTATATGTTGCCTCCTACATGTATGCCGAAAAGGTCGCACCGGCACACCTCAAAGCCAGTGCCCAAAGTATGATGGTGTTCCTGTTGCTCGGTGTCGGTCAGGTTCTCGGCGGGTACGGATATGGATATATGCGTGATACCAATTTGCCGAAGTTTGCGAAAATGTGCGTCAATGTGGATACGCGTTGGGACTCGATGTCCAATGGTTTTAAGTATTCTGATACTCCCTTCAAGGCGTATGTACCGACGCCTCAGTGGAGTGCGGATGAGAACAGTATGTTCCAGTACCTTGATCTTACCGCACAGGTCAACAAACTGCTGGGCAAGGAACAGAAGACATCGGATGCCCAAATCGTTGATTTCGGCAAATTGCTCGAAGGAAAGCCGTTGACGCGGGATTCCATCGCCGCAATGAAGCCGGAGGGATTGGTTCAGGATGATGTTGCGGTATCAAAAATGGAAACCTGTTGCGGACATGGTTTTACGCTGGATGAAGCTGTGAGTGTCCGTGTTCAGTACACGCAAGATGACCTAAAAGAACTCGGCAAACAAATTGCCGGCACGGAGGACTTCTCGTTGACGCGCGACGATTGGCTTGCCGCTCAGGCGCATGATTGGAGGCGTATTTTCCAACTACCTGCGATCCTTATTGCCGGTTGCTTTGTGGTCTTCCTGTTACTCGGGAGAAATCCGAAGGAGGAATAGATCGCACCAAAAATTGTTCTGACATTGTCGCCGTCCCCTCTTCCTCTGGGAGAGGGGACGGCGACAGACCAATTTGTAATATGGTTTAAGTTCAAGTACACCATCAAACGAGATCGGAAAATCCAAAAATGATACTTTCAGCAATTCCTGTGGCTATCGTGTTTTCGCTTTGCTATGCGGCAACACGGTATGAAGATTTAGGGTCGATTTTTCGGCACGCATGCTATTTTGGCGGCTGGTTAACGTTCGCCATGATGTTGGTACTCGGAATCATGGAGGTGATCCAGTGGTATTTGCGTTAGAGAGGGCGGTGTTTCGTTCGCAATTCTGTCCAGAACAACTTTGAAAACGCACCAGAAATACGATACTCTTTCTGTACGCAACCGGCACAGAGGGAGGAATTCTTGCGTTTTTGCTCTTGCCTTACCTGGAGGAAAATTGTTAGACTCCCCCGCCGTCGGAGTTGATAGACCGCCCCTTTGAGCATCATGTTATTCAGCCTGTTTTACAAATCGACTACGCTTTTTGGCAAAGCCTTTCTTCCGAAGGAGTTGGCGAATCCAAGGCGGATTTTGGTCACTCATTTCGGCAGTACCGCCGAAATCGTCCAAAGCATACCGGTTCTCGTTGCCCTGCGGCATCGTTTTCCCTATGCCGATGTCGCTTGTCTCATCGAAGAAAATGCTGCTCCGCTCGTCCACGATCATTGGGCAGTCAACCGATTTATTGTTGTCCGTCAGAATTGGTTCAGACATTTGTCCGAAATTCGCCGGGTTCGGCGGCGATTACGGTCTTTTGCCCCCCAGGTTGCCGTCGATCCGCAGAGTTCTTTCGGCAGCGCACTGGCAACGTGGCTTTCGGATGCAACGTACCGAATCGGATTTGGCGGAAAACAGAGTCAGCACCTGCACAACGTTCGAGTCATCTCAGAAGAAAAGCACCGGATCGAACGAAACCTACAACTGCTCCAACCTTTTGGAATATGCGGCTGCGATGTTAGTTTTGACATGCCAGAATGTGAAAAAGAGCGGCACGTTGCCCGGAGCATCTTACACAAAAAAGGGTTGAACGGCAATTTTGCCCTCATCAACGTCAGTACGGACAGTCCGCCGGCACGTTGGCATGAGGATCGGTACGGGATGGTCGCAAAATACCTTTTTGACCAGTGGAATCTCCCGTCGTTGATTGTTTGGTCGGGATATGAACAGGAAATACGAAGAGGAGAATCGGCAGTTCACGCCGCTCGCGGAGCCGCATGTCAAGCCCCGTGGACAACTCTGATGGAACGCAGGTCATTGTCGAAACTGGCAACGATTTTCATTGGTTCGGACACTGCTGAATTACAGATCGCCGCCGCCGTCGGGACAACGTGCGTGGGCTTATTCGGATCCGCGTCGGCACTGGAAAACGCCCCGCATGGACAGGAGCATCGAATTATTCGGGTACAACCAGAGGAACGTAAAAAACGAAAATGTGCTTCACTGATGAGGTTGATGGATACCATCCAGCCGGAGATGGTGTGCGACATGTGCGACGAGGTGTTAATGAAAATTTCAGCGCCGAGCGTCGCCCCCATGCAACAGAGGACGGCAGAACAAAAGAAAGCGGCATAGGGGCGTATCCATCTTTGGTCAGGACGTTATCCTGCCATCCCCTCGTCGATTACCAACTCGGGGGTGTATGGTAGAAATTGACTCACCGATTTACAATGGAGAAGTGCGAACGTTATTGCAGAAAGATAATGACCAAAACACCACCTCATCGGCACTCAACGGGAATTCTCGGCTTGGATGACAAACTCGGCGGCGGACTCCTGCCTGGTACAATGACCGTACTCGTAGGCTCCACAGGTATCGGCAAGACACAATTCGGAATCCAGTATGCCCATGCCGGTTTGAAACAAGAAGGACATCGCGGCTTTCTCTTCGATATGGCGGCACGCGTTGATCCGCAGGGACACAAAGAATATGCGGAGCGTCTCTTTCACTGGACACTGCAAGAAGAGACACCAGAAAGACCCTTTGATCGATCACGCTTTTGGGACAAGTCCTACGTCATCGGTGACTATTTCCATGCGTTGTCCAACAAGGGCAACCGGGTTACGAAACGCGATCTTGATTTCGACCAGTGGAACGACTGGCAGGCAGAACTGTCCAAACACTTGGACGCAACGATTGCCTATTTTTTCGGACATTTTGTTCGAGGGCGCAAACGATGTGTGATGGACGGCATTGAGCCGGTACAACATCAAGGGGAGTCGATCCAGTTTGAACTGCTGGAATATGTTTATCATCAAATCATTCGTAAAGACCCTGACTGGGTCGCCAGAGACCTGTTTCGGCAGCACTATCGTGAAAATGAAGAATTGATTCAGAAACATCTGTTCCGTCACGAAGAAATTGGTTGCTTGGTCTGCTACACAACGGCAGAATCATCGTTGGATGCAATGATTGAAAAACCGCTGGACGAAGGAGATTTGCTGGCGAGTGCAAATACGATCATTTATCTCGGCAAGATTCGGGAGGCAAACAAGTTCCGTCGGGCAATGTACGTTTCCAAGCATCGGGGAAGTGTCTGTCCCGACGAGATTTTGCTCTACGATATTGATGACAGTGGCTTGCGGTTGACATGAGAGATTTGTTGCCAGCGACGATTTGACTTCCGCCTGCCTTGCCATGCAAACATCATAATTCGCTCTTGACCGCGAGTCATATTTTCTATAGAATACGATATGGGTTGGGTCTATTATTTTCCACATCGCCTCTACTTACCCTTAGGGTTATTGATTGTTTGCGTATTGATTCTGTTTTCCGGCTGTGTGTCTCAGACGGCGTTCTTTGACCCCAAACCCGCCGGTACACCCATCTTCCGCGATGTCCCCAAAGAAACCGCAAAATCATCGTTGCCCTTTTATTTCCTAGAACCGCCGGATATTATCAATGTTGAGGCGATTCACTTGGTACCGAAAAACCCCTATCAACTGCGGGTGTTCGATGTTCTCCAGATTTCCGTGCTCGGAACGCCGCAAGAAGACCCTATTGACGGACTCTTCGCCATTGAGCCAGGCGGATATGTTCAACTTGGGAGTGCATATGGAACCATTAAACTTGAAGGACGCTCCGTTGATGAAGCCCAAATGGCTATTACCCAATATTTGAGCGGAACGGATGGAAGGCAGAAGGGATTGCTTGTCGATCCCGTCGTTTCTGTCAAACTGGCACGAATGGGAGACATGCAGCAGATTGCAGGCGAACATACCATCGGGCCCGATGGTTACATCACCCTCGGGTCTTATGGTCGAGTGTACGTCAATAGTCTTACCGTTGATGAGTGTCGGGATGCCATTGAACTTCATCTTACCAAGTTTTTGGAACATCCCCAGGTAGCGGTCGATATTTTTGCATACAACAGCAAAGCGTACTACGTGATTTTCCAATCGTCGGCATTAGGTGAACGAGTACTAAAATATCCTTTCACGGGTAACGAAAACGTTCTG
>Ga0082212_10009564_pt1 | contig 12496 bp, 9 predicted proteins | sample TergutNt197P3_FD_71548 | JGI IMG/M metagenome (GOLD analysis project Ga0082212, IMG submission 71548) | Neocapritermes taracua P3 segment gut microbial communities from Petit-Saut dam, French Guiana - Nt197 P3 | ecosystem: Host-associated > Arthropoda: Insects > Digestive system > Gut ... | reverse complement strand
TTTGTCCAGAACGCCGTTGAATTCGTCGAGCTGCATCAGCGTCGTCTTGCGGGAACGCCACGACGCGGAAAACGTCGTAAACGTGCCGACGACGGTCAGGCTCGACATATAGCGGTAAATCGCGGCTATCCTGTCCGCCTCGGAGGGTGAGAAAAGCGTGTCGATAAACTCTCCGTTCAAATACTCCCTCATCGCGCAGTCTTCCCATGTAATGCCGACATAGTCTTCGTTATACAGCCTTCTCTCAAGAACCTCATTCGCAAGCAGCAGTATTTTTCCGTCCTTTTCATCAAGAACTATCCACTCAATATCTCCGAAGCGGATGATATCGCGTACTGCGATGGAATCGTCAGACGTTACCCTGCCCCCGTCTTTGAGCATTTTTCCACTGCTTGTATTGTGAGCGTTCCCCGAGCTGTCCACTAAAGCGCCTATATACACTGTTTTCCACATTGGTGAGACTCTTGATGGGTTCCCATAACTTCCGAAAGAGTCCTCTGTCCTACGAAGGTTAGCGGTCGTTCTGAAGCTGGGCACTGCGATCTCCACTGCTCCTGCCGCCTGTGGTACGGCGGTTGCCAATCCTACCAGCAACACCAACGACAGAGCCAAGAAAAATGTCCGCTTCAATGCCTTGGGCACAATGATACCTCCTCGTTTTTCCATATAAATGCAGTTCCACAGTATATCTCCGCCCGTAAGCGGTAAGTACAACAATACGTAATGATTCAAAATATGCTCTAATCCACCATATTTCGATTATATGACTTGTCCTATACAAAAGCAACAGGTCGGCGAAATAAAATAATAGTTTTTACAGCAACACAAACAAAAGATGAATGCTAGCGGCCTTCACCGCCAATGGATGAAAGCATTTCTGTTTTGCTTTCGTTAAGTGCTTCCCAAAAGGAGCAGAATATTGTAAAACAAGAGCATTAGCAAGCATTGTAGGCTGTGGTGCATTTTGGCGATTCAATCCCGCTCATTAAACATAGCCATTGTATTATCTTTGAGTACCGCACATTCCGTCGTTATAGACCGAACACTAATATGCTTATTATTTGTCGGATAATACGAATGCTTGCTAATACCAAAATCATTGTAAGTGGGCAGGTGGAAAAATGCAAGCAACGACAGAAGGAACAATGCAAACGACGATACCGGGCGTCATAGCGTGCGGGATGGATGTCCACAAAGACAAAATTGACGCATGCGTCAGGATGGGCGATGGGAGTGCGGATGGAAACGTAATCATCAGGACTTTCAGCACGATGAGGAAATCGCTGTTCGAACTGCGAGACTGGCTCATCTCATTGAACTGCTACAAGGTGCTCATGGAGAGTACGGGGGTATTTTGGATGCCCATCTACTGGATACTGGAAGAAGTAGCGGGCATGAATGTCGGCGTTGGTAACGCGCGGGACTTGAAGAACTCGCCTGGGAGGCCGAAGACGGACAGGGAAGACGCAAAGTGGCTGTCAAGGCTCTGCATGTTCGGGCTCGTGCTGAAAAGCTTTGTCGTTGGGAAGCCTTTCCGGGAACTCAGGGAGTATACGCGCTACCACAAAAAGCTTGTCCAGGAGCGTGTACGTCATAAAAACAGGATAGAGAGACTGCTGCAGATGAACGGTTTCAAGCTATCGACTGTCTTGAGCGACATAACAGGCGTCAGCGGAAGGAGAATCCTTCAGAAACTGGTCAGCGAGGGCAAGTTGAGCGTTTTTGAGATTAGGGCTGCAATGAACAGGCATTGCAACAAAACGCCCGAGGAAGTCGAATGCGCGATCAATGGCGTCATGAAAACAACCAGTCGCCTCTTGTTGGGACTGCAACTTAAAAAACTCGAAAGCTGCGACAAAGAAATTGACGAGGTTTACAGTCTCATGCTTGCTCTGTCGAAAGAACATGAACGGGCTGTCAGAATCATAGAAAGCATCCCCGGTATGGGTACAGAATCGGCAATCTACATTGTCGCCGAAATTGGGAATGACCTGTCTTCTTTTAGGACGGCCAACCACTTGGCAGCATGGGCGGGACTTGCGCCAAAGGATAACCAGAGCGCAGACAAAGTTCGCCCGAGCAAAACAAAAAAGGCTAACCAATATGTGAAATCTCTGCTGGTCCAGTGCGCCTGGGCGGCAACGAGAACGAGGGGCACCAGATTGTCACTCTGGTATTGGCAAAACACGAAGAGGCTCGGTGACAAAAAAGCCATAATTGGTATGGCAAGGAAAATTCTTTGTTATATATACGCAATGCTGAAAAGCGGGACGACTTACGACAAAAGCCTGGATGTTGCCTATGCGGAAAATATGAGAGCAAAAAAGCTCGATGCGGCACAAAAGATAGTAGGTAGTCGTAAAAGTGACGCACCGTCTTCTAAGCAGCACGATAATGATGAAGAAGCCTCACTTGCACATAGCCAGGACGGCTTTCACAATGGGATAGGGTTGACCGATAAACAGGTTGGAAGCGGGAACCAGCATGATAAAAGCGGGATTGAATCGCCAAACGAAACAGTAACACCTAAAAAGAGGGGGCGCCCCAAAAAGGTTGTTTCTGTCTAGCTCTTCGGCTTCCTGAAGTAACAACAGCGTCCGCCATGTGCTGGCTATATGCGCAATGTTTCGGTTGGGTATTTGCTAAAAACTGGTAAATACATTCTCTTGTTTGCTTTACGCTCCTGTATGGCGAGATTGGCGTTTTGCTTTCACACTAATGCACCGAAGTTCAATGATTTAACGGAACCTTTTTCGGAAAATGCACCCGACCCCCATGACCGTTAAAACTTTGGCTGATTTTGGCCTTTTTTACCAGGAACGCTCCCTTGATGCCTACCCGCACCTACTCCGCCGAAGCCGCCCAAAGATAGCCCATTCCCGAAACCCCTTGATTTTCCTAGCTTTTCTCGCAAAACAAAGCCCACCTACCGGCAGAAAACCTTCTATCAATAGGTGAGTTCTGATTTGTTTTGGTGAGACTAACCTAGGTTAGTTTATCATAGCCTGAAAAAGTGTTTGTTTTCCATGCTAAGAACCCTGCTCATCAAAGCAACATCAAGTGATAATAATTTGCAATTAGTAGACTAACCTGTTGATTGCGGAGATATACAGTGATATAATGCTCTCATCAGTGCGACTGAAGGGTGGTTGTGGAATTTGCCCGAAATCACAAAAATCGAACCGCAACCTACTTTTCCACGAATGCAGCGCGTAGGAGTTTATTGCCGCGTAAGTTCAACGCTTGCCCCGCAGTTAGCGAGCCTCTCCCAGCAGATTTCATATTTCACAAAGATGGTGCCTCGGCAACCAATGTGGCAGCTCACTGATATTTATACTGATATTAAGTCCGGCGAAACTGTCAGTGCCCGCGCCGAGTTCAATCGTCTTTTGAATGATTGCCGCTCTGGGTTGCTGGATGTCGTAATCACAAAAAGCATAAGCAGAATGTCCAGAGATACTGTTGAGCTTCTTTCCGTTATCCGAGAACTCCGTTCTCTTGGCGTTGAGGTCATATTTGAGCAGGAGATGCTTTCAACCGCCGATAATAGAGGCGAATTGATGATATCCGCAGTAGAGGCGATGGTACAGGCTGAAAACGATTCGAGAAGTCAAAATGTACGTTGGGGCATTGTAAAGAGAGCAAAAGACGGGACAGCCGCTCTTTACAAACGTAGGTGCTATGGGTACTTCACCGGCAAAGACGGCAATTTGCAGATTAACGAAAAAGAAGCTGAGATCGTCCGATCAATATTTTCCATGTATCTTGCAGGAAAAAGTCTGGTTGGCATTATCCGACAGTTAGGAACCGACGAGGTAAAAACACCAACGGGAAAAGAAAAATGGAGCAAACGTACCATCGATCATCTGCTTTCAAATGAGAAATATTCCGGGAATGTAGAAATCTTCAAAACGTATACAGTAAAAGAATATTCGCCGTTTAAAATTGTAAAGACAAAAAAGAACAATGGCGAATTCGATCGCTATGTGGCTATTGCTAATCATCCAGCAGTCATTTCAAAAAAGGATTTTGATGCAGTGCAGGATGAAAAAGCCAGACGAACGAATGTAGAATATACTGTGGAGGGAGCAAAAAGGAAATCTACACGATATAGTGCAAAACGAGATGTCCAACTCTTGGCAGGCATAGATGACGATCACAGACCGAGCGGCGGAGATACTGGAATGAACAGTGAGGGCATAATTAATGACAGAGGGAACAGTTGATTTAGCTGAACTAAGAATCAGAGCAATGGCAGCATCTGACAAAGAAGCCGGAAGCTATGCGCTGTTCGGGGATCATCAGCTTTTTCTTGCGGACACTGCCACACAAACAGTTGTGGAACTGGCCACGTTGCCTAACATTCTCGAAATTAGGCATTATAGCGGCTACGCAAGCGAGACGAAGAATTCCAGGGAAGACACAGACCTTGAAATCTCCCTCATTTTTCACCACCCCTACATCTGTGTGGTCGAGCGTTTTGGCCTTAACGCGGCACTATGTAATATTGATACAAAAAAGGTATGCGAACTGAAGCAGGAGGACTATTGTTGTGAAGTGTCAAGTTACTCCGTTGGCTTTGTGGAACGGGAGGGGCGCACTTTGCTTGTCTGCCAAACTCAGTGGAATCGTTTGGATATTTTTGATGCGGAATCTGGGGAAAATCTGACTGAACGCGAAGTCTCCCGCCGTGAAATCGGACGAACAGCAATGTACCCCATTTTTGAAGACAAAAATTATATCGACTACTTCCACAGCAAACTCCATATCGCGCCGGATGGAAAGCATTTTTTGAGCAACGGTTGGATTTGGCACCCCGCAGGAAGAGTCCGCTTGTTTGACACAGACAGATTTTTCAGCTCGTTCGAACCCAGTAGCATTGAAGTGGGCTATCAATACAATAATGCTTGGGATCTTCCTTGTACCTTCATTGACAACAATCTATTTGTTATTGTCATGGATAATCAGCGGAGTACGGGTTTGATGTCCATCGAGGAAGAAGAGGTTTATGTTTATAAACAACTTGCTTTTTTCAGGGTAAACGGAATGTGTGCAGAAACGAAGAGTGAATTTGGTGTGCACCGATGGCTGGACTCCTGTGGCGAGTTTGTTGCTTCCATTTTTCCATTCGATAAAGCTGGTGAAATAAAGGGGCTTCTCTATTATGATAAAGCAGCAGAACGTTTAGTGGCGCTTACTCTTTCGGGTGCCTTTGCCGTGAGCTTATCCGGTGAGATATTGGATAGCATTTCCGACATTTGTTATGGTTCGCCGCCAACTTGGGATTATACTCCTGTGCATAACGTTTTTTACATGTGGCAGGATGGGATCGGCATTGTGGAAAGGCAGTTCGAAAGTGGGAAATAGATCGGCGTACTCAAGGAAAGGTGAGACGCTGGTATACTGACTCTAACTCGGCTTAAAAAGCCATGCACCCGAACTCAAAGATTTAACGGAGCCTTTTTTGAAAAATGCACCCGACCCCGTTGCGTTAAATCGTTGACCTGATTTAAGCCATTTTCCTGGCAAAAGCACCTCTGGCACCTTCTCCAGTGATGCCACATAAAGAGAGCCCCTGCCCAAACCCCCTTGATTTCATTGACTTTTTTGGCGAAACAAAGCCCACCTACCGGTAGAAATCCTTCTATCAATAGGTGGGTTCAGATTTGGCAAAGTACCTATGCTTTGATAAATTGCACCCTTCAAAAAACGCTCCGTTAAATCTTTGAAGGGTGCATATGGAACCGTTAAATTATTGAAGAATGGTATTTATCGGTGAATTCAGAGCAGGGCCGTGGCATTTTTGCGCACCATGCTCATCCATCGACGAACTCGTATGGAATCTTGTTTTCAATCGCGTACTGCTCTGCGTAGCTGCCTTTCGTTACTGTCATGGTAAGTTTCTCACATTGAGAAAATGCGTTTTCTCCAATAAACGTTATACTGGCTGGGATTGCAACGCTGGTCAAAGACTCGCACTCGTAGAACGCCCAGTCGCCGATGCTTGTCACGCTGTCCGGGATAGACACACTGGCCAGGCCCGTGCATCCATAAAACGCTTCTTCGCCGATGCTCGTCACGGTGTTCGGGATAGCCACGCCGGTTAAGCCCGTGCATCCAGGAAACGCAGCTTCGCCGATGCTCGTTACGCCGTCAGGAATCGTATAGTCGCCGTTGCGGGCACCGGGATAAGAAACCAGCGTTTGCCGTTGCTTGTCAAAGAGAACGCCGTCAATGCCCTCATACATCAGATTGTTAAGCGATACGTCGATCGTCGTTAAAGAACGGCAATTGGCAAACGGATTGATTCCGATTTTGGCCACACTGGCCGGGATGGTCGCGCCGGTTAAGCCCCAGCACACAGAGAACGCACGGTCGCCAATGCTCGTCACGCCGTCCGGGATGGTTGCGCCGGACAAGCTCTTACACCCAAAGAATGCGTACTCGCCGATGCTCGCCACGCTATCCGGGATGATCACGCTGGTTAAGCCCATGCTATCATAGAATGCGTTCTCGCTAATGCCCGTTACGCCTCCGGGGATCGTAAACGCACCCTCGCGGGCAGAGGGATAATACACCAGCATTTTCCGTTGCTTGTCAAAAAGAACACCGTCAACGTCTTCATACACCGGATTGTTAGGCGATACGTCGATTCTCGTTAAAAAGTAGCAATCGACAAAGAGCCGAGCATCGATACTCGTTATACCGTCCGGGATGGTCACGCTGACCAGATTGTCAGTGAGAAGACGCCACTGTAGCCATGATCCATAACCGATGGCGGTGACCGGGTACTCGTCCAGGTAATCCGGGATTATCAGATCACTGTCTGCTCCTTCGTATCCGCAAATTGTGGCCGTGCCATTCGCCAATGTGTACTGCCACTCTCCGCTGTTGAAGACTTTGTATTCCGTGTCGTACGTGTAAGGGAACTCGTTTTTCTCCGCGTACTGCGCCGCATAACTGCCCTCAACGACTCTGAGTGTAGTACCACCGTACCATCCTTCAAAAGCATCCTCGGCTATATAGGTAACGCTTTGCGGGATGGTAAGGGCTTCGATGTAATGGCAGTCGGCGAACGCGCTGTTCCCTATGCTGGTAATCCCCTCCGGGATGGTGACATCGGTATAACCCCCATGTTCAAAAGCTCCTTCGTCGACAACAGTACCACTGGCAACACCAATGGCAACCACCGGATAACCATCCAACCTCTCCGGAATCACCAACTTGTAGTTCGCGGTAGCCCCCTCCTCGTCCGCGTCTAAATCAAAGCCCGCCGATTCATCCTCCACAAGGAGGGAAGGCGGCCACGTGTCAGGCCGATCATCGAACCAATATTTCCATCCATACTCGCTGTCGATGTGGCCGACGATGGTCGCCAACCCGTCTTTCAGGACATATGCGTAGTGTCCGGCGCACAGGATTTCCTCGGCAACCCCAACCGACATGAAAAGCACCAGTAAAACCGCGAATGCCCCGATCATTTTGCCTGTGATTAACTTCCTGCGCATATGATTTGCACCACCTTTCAAATAAATGAACCCCTTATATCCCGTTACTCCATAGCAAGCACGTATGGAATGCCGTTCTCCTGCGCGTATTCCTCGGCGTAGCTGCCCATATCAACGGTCAAAACGAGATTCTCGCAATAATCAAAAGCATGGTCGCCAATGCTCGTTACGCTGCCCGGAATCGTGATCCCGGCTAAGCTGATGCATCTTTCGAAAGCCGAATCGCCGATACTTGTCACGCCGTCAGGGATGGCCACATCGACGAGGCTGTAGCAGCAATAAAACATGTGGTCGCTTATGCTCGTTATGCTGTTTGGGATTGTAACGGCGACCAACTTCTCGCACAGAATGAACGTGGCTTCGCCGATGCTTACCACGCTGTCCGGGATGGTCACAATCTTTAGGCTTTCGCATGTTGAAAACGCAAAGTCGCCGATATGCGTTATGCCGTCCGGGATGGCGGTAATGGCGGCTAAGCTTTCGCATAATTCGAACGCATTGTCGCCGATGCCCGTCACCGGATATCCGTCCAACTCAGCAGGGATCGTCAGTGTGCCGCCGGGTTCTTCTTCATAACCGGTTATCGTTGCGCCGCCATCTTCCAGAACATATGTCCACCGTACGTCGGCGGCAGTCTCTTCATCCCCGGCAACACCGTATGTATATGGAATATCGTTTTCATCCGCGTACCACGCGGCGTAGCTGCCCTCTGCGACAAAGAGGGTCTGGATGCCGCTATCTTCAAAAACCCCGTCTCCGATACTCGTCACACTATCCGGGATGGTCACGTCAGTTAGGTTTTCACACCAGGAGAACGCATAATCACCGATGCTCGTTATGCTGGCCGGGATGGTTAATTCGAAGATAGCGCAGCTAAAGAACGCATAACTGCCGATATGCGTTACGCTCACAGGCATGTTCACCAGAACCAGGCTGATACAATTATCAAACGCATTGTCGCCAATATGCGTCACGCTCACAGGCATGTTCACCAGCACCAGGCTGATGCAATACTCGAACGCATTGTCGCCAATATGCGTCACGCCATCCGGGATGGTCACTACCGTTAAACCTACACACTCAGAGAACGCCTCCGTGCCGATACGCGTCACCGGATACCCGTCCAACTCGCTTGGGATCACCAGATCGCCGGTTGGTTCTTCCACATATCCCGTAATCACCGAGCCGCCGTCCTCCAGCACATACTTCCATTGCCCGCTGGCGTCCGTCCTTTCCTCTTCGGCAATACCTACAGCCATGAAAAGGATCAGAAAAACCGCGAGTACCACCGTCATTTTGCCGATCAAAGGACTCCTGCGCACGGATTCATACCTTATTATCGATTCTGGCACCACATACATTGCATTTTGTTGTTTCCCTTGGGAAAAGGCTTTTACAGTTTTGGCAAAGAACATCTGTCTTTTCATCAAATGCATCATCTCCCCATTGCAAATACTTGTACCCACTATCATAAGTAGCTACTGAGAGCAGCATGGGTATTACTAGTACCCATACACTGAATTTACGCAGGACTAGCAAGAAAAAAGCAAACCAAAAAATAAAAGAAATGATTGTGTAAATCAGCGCAATTCTTTTTGCTTCAATCTCCGGGTAATATCTTCCTCGCTTTGTAAAATGCTTATAAATTCTCAATGGTGTTATCAAAAAGAATCCTAGTATTTTCCCTACTATTACCGTTATAAAGGCATATAACATGTTTTCTGCCTTCTTGTTATGTGACATAGCACCATTTCCTTTCTATGTTTTGCTCTGTTGCCTCCTTAGGCTGGGTTCTGTGCATGTACTATTAGTAATGCTTGTGTAATTATTGATTTCCGCGCAATTCATCAGTCTTTTGCCGGTCGGCCGCTGCAGCGGCGTCATCTCCCATTGCTTCGTAGACATTAGCGCGGTTCTCATAGAGAATCGCAGTATCCGGTATAAGTTCGATCGCCATCGTGTAATCCAGGATGGCTTGCTCGTACATCTGTAGTATATTATATAGACTAGCGCGTGCCAAAATGGTTTCAGTATCCTCCGGGTTTAATTCAATAACCCGCGTGTAATCCTTGATAGCTTCCTCGTGCTGTTGCTGATTCAAATAACAATCCCCGCGGTTCTTGTGGGCAGTTGAATTATTAGGATCTAACTCTATTGCTTTAGTGTAATTTATGACGGCATTTGCGAATTCTTTCTGTTGTTTATAAGCATTTCCACGGTTCCTGAAGAAGGCAGCGTCGTTTGGGTTTATCTCGATTGCCCTGGAGAAATCTGCGATAGCCTCGTCATATTTTTGTTGATTATAATACGCAATCCCGCGGTTATTATAGTACACTGCATTTTCAGGCTCTAGCTCAATGGCGTTCGCGTAATCCACGATGGCTTTTTCATTTTCTTTTAGTTGCCTGTATGCATTTCCGCGGTCATTATAGGTACGGGTATAGTTGGGGTTCAACTCGATAGCCCTCGTGTACTCGGCGATGGCTTCATCATATTTTTGTAGAAAATAATAGGCATTCCCACGGTTTCTAAAGTAGGCAGCGTCATCTGGGTTTAATTCGATTGCCCTGGAAAAATCTGCGATAGCCTCCTCATATTTTTGTTGACTATAATACGCAATCCCGCGGTTGTTATAGGCATTAGCATCATTGGGGTTCGACTCGATTATCTTTGTGCAATCCTCAATGGTCGATTCGGAAAGCGTTAATGAAGGCAAAAAAAGACATAGAAAAAGGAGAAGAAGCATCCATTTCCAAAAATTTCTACCAATATTCGTTTCCCGCGCATACCTTGATTCCATTGTCGAGTCCTCCTTGTTTTTTTCTACACGCTTATGATGCTGTGCCAATCGCCTGCAGTATACCAGATAGACCACAAGATGGGAATAGAGAAGACACCGAACCGCCCCCTACATGTTTGTACAGGTACCACCCAGGAGCGACATTCTACTCCGCAGCCCGCTGGTGCGTTATGACGCGCGCTCTCCCGCTCAAAATCATGTGTACAGAAGAAAGTCAGTGTTTACAGGGCGTTGCGGGTTCGTCACACCGCCTATTGGGTCGTATACGCACAGTTCAAAAAAATGTGATAAAGGGGTTGCAAACTGAATTTGCTTTTGATATACTTGAACATATCGTTCGCCGAACATGTGAACGAACATACGGGAGGTATGCGCATGTACCGTGAGACATTCGGCAATTACCTAAAAAGGAAAAGGCTGGAGCGGGAGTACACGCTGCGCGGTTTCGCGGGCATGATGGAGATCTCGCCCGTCTACATCTGCGATTTGGAGAAGGACAGGAAACCCGCGCCCACCGAGGAGCGTATGGAGCAGATCTCACGGCTATTAAGCTTGGACAAGAGTGAAAAGGAAACCCTGTATGACCTTGCGGCACTGACGCGGAACCGCCCGTCCGTATCCAGTGACTTGCCGGAATACATCATGGAGAATGAGATCGTGCGGGTAGCGCTGAGGACGGCCAAGGATGTGGACGCCACGGACGAGGAATGGCGGGATTTCATTGAAAAACTGAACCGGCGCATCCGAAAGAAGGGCGCGCCGTCTGGGAGGTGAGCGACCCATGAGAGCGTACAACACAATGATGCTGGAGACGATTGCCCGGAATGAACTGAAAAAGTATAAACCATTGCTACTGGTTGGCGAACCGAGCGCGATCCCAATCGAGGATATGGTGGAGCGGCATTACGGCCTTGAGGTGGACTATCGCTTCCTGCGGAAGAATGGTAGCGCGCTGGGTTGTACCGTGTTCGATAATACGCTCCTGCCGATTTGGAACCCGGAGGAAAAGCGATACGAGCTGCTGCCCGTGAAACGCGGCACCATCGTAATCAGCGCGGCGCTCTTGGACAACAGATCAGATGGCCGGCTTCGGTTCACAATCGCGCACGAACTGGCGCACTGGTTGATTCACCGGGAATTATACTCCGGTGGCGGTATTGCCGCGGCGTCGGCCACCAAAACCAGCCTGGAGGAAAACCCCGATGTGGAGCGCCAGGCTGATATACTGGCCACCGCCCTTCTCATGCCCAGGAATCAGGTTAAGCACGCGTTCTATGCCCTCCGAGGTATAACCGATCCCGCCGCTACTCTCGCGGCCCTGTTTGACGTGTCAAAGCAAGCGATGGGAATATTCCTAAGAGAGCATCACTTGGTATGAAGCCGAAGCGCGGCTTTTTTTGCCCAAAATGTTCACCAATATGACTAACATTTGTTGGAGGTATGTAATATGTCCGGTACGATACCAAAAGCGAGCAAAAGACCGGCGAAGGTTTCACATAATTACGACAGCGTGAGCGTCAACGCAAGCGCAGTCATGGAGGATGGGTTTGAGTATAAGGCATCCTGTCCGATATGTGGGAAACGGGTGTTTGACCTATCCGGCCTCCCCGCTACTCCAGTCCGGGTGCGGTTGAAATGCCCGCACTGCCGGAAAATCGTCAGGATCCCTTTTGCGGGAGCGTCCCCGTAGAAGGAAGCCCGATAACTGAATAAGATAACGCTTTAGCTTCCGTGCAACGGAGTCGTGCCGCCCATAAGAGGCGGCCAACGTACTACCAAATGGCCGGAGTGAAGTAAGGAATTACTTTGCTCTGGTCTTTTTTATTCCCGCCGTTCCTTGCTTCACAGGCCGTGAAGAAAGGAACGGCTGGGAATGAAATACGAGTATGTCACGGTTACAGGTAAAAACACAATCGAGATCGACGATGCCTGGAGCAATATCCTCATGGAACTGGATAGACAAACACACAACATAGACCAAAAAGAAACACGCCGACATGTATCACTGGACGCCTACAACATGGATGAGGCGCTGCTTCCGTCTGAAACCGATATTCAAGCTGAATATGAACGCAAGGAAAGCGCCGCCATCGTGGATAGAGCCATGTCACGTTTGCTGCCGGGACAGCGGTGGCTAGTTCGACAAATTTACTTTGAGGGTATTTCCGTTACAGAAGTCGCCCGGCAT
>Ga0082212_10009563_pt1 | contig 12496 bp, 9 predicted proteins | sample TergutNt197P3_FD_71548 | JGI IMG/M metagenome (GOLD analysis project Ga0082212, IMG submission 71548) | Neocapritermes taracua P3 segment gut microbial communities from Petit-Saut dam, French Guiana - Nt197 P3 | ecosystem: Host-associated > Arthropoda: Insects > Digestive system > Gut ... | reverse complement strand
TTAATAGATTTGCACTTGTTACCATTTACGCTAAATTATATGATGAATTCTTTTAAAACAAGATTTGCCGGCTTGGATTTACCCAATCCGATTATCATTGCGAGTTCGGGCTTGACCGGTACAGCAGAAAAAAACAAAGAACTCGAAAAAGCCGGAGCCGGGGCAATCATTCTACAGTCAGTGTTTGAGGAACAGATTGAAATAGAAACGAACACCGCAAAACAATCCGCTTCCGTAGATGCCTCTAATGCAAGCAAAAACATTGAGAAAAGCGTACAAATAACCGATTATCTGCAACTAATCAGGGAAACAAAAAACAAGTGCCATATTCCGGTGATTGCAAGCGTTATATGCCACAAAGTAGGCAGTTGGATTGATTTTGTTCGTCAAATTGAAATGGCGGGTGCCGATGCGATTGAGTTAACTATCTTGGCATTATCTACCGAAAATAATGGTTATGATAATTCCATTGAACATCTTTATTTGCAGATTACTAAAAAAGTAAAAGAATTGCTGTCTATTCCAATCATCGTGAAAATCAACAAATATTTCAGCCATATCGTGCAGTTAGCGGCTGATTTGCAAGCGGCAGGAGCAAACGGGATAGTTCTTTTTAACCGCTTTTGTCAGCCGGATATTGATATTCAACGCTTGCAGTTTCACTCCGGAGATATTTTCAGTTCCGATTCGGATATTGCAGATACCCTGCGATGGACACCCATTGTCAGCAGCAAAATTCCGAATCTCTCCATTGCCTCCTGCACCGGTATTCACGATTGGGAAGGCGTTGTCAAATGTATTCTCAGCGGAGCGTCTGCAGTAGAAATATGCAGTGCGGTTTATCAATACGGGAACGAAATCATCTCGGCTATGAAGCAGGGAATGGAGGAGTGGATGAACGCTATGAAATTCCATTCCATCGGAGATTTTAGAAGCAAATTGGATATGGTTTGTTTGGAAGACCCTTCTTTGCATGAGCGTAATTTGTTCCGAAAATACTTTTTCGACCGCGACTCCGAATAAATTATAAATTATAAATTAAGAATTAAAAGTTGAAAGCCGCGTTTAAAGATACTCCTGTATATGTGCAGTTGTTGATGCTGATGGCAGTCGTTGCCGCAGGTATGATTTGTGCTGTATTTCTCACGTTTATATTGATTATTTCCAAAACAGGCATGTCGCCGGAGGCAATCAAAGAAATTCAACAAATCAACCTGTTCGATTCTCCGGATTTAATAAGACAAACGCAATTCCTGCAAATACTGGGGTTGTTTCTATTTCCCGCAATTATTTGTGCATGGCTGTTTAGTGATAATTATAAAGAATACCTGCGAATCGACCAGCCCATTTACATGCCGGTAGCCGTTTGGGCTGTAATCAGCACGATTGTAGCCGTCCCTTTTCTCAATTGGACGTATGTCCTCAATCAACAAATGGTATTTCCGGAAGCATTAAAAGGATTGGAAACATGGATTAAAGAATCGGAAGATGCCGCCGCTCGAGTAACCGAACTAATGCTGGATACAAACCACCTTCCAACAATTATATTTAATATTTTGGTTATTTGCGTACTTGCAGGAATCTGTGAAGAATTTATGTTTAGGGGATTATTGCAAACGCTCTTCGGAAAAGCAATAAGCAATCCGCACGTATTGATTTGGACAATAGCCATTCTGTTCAGTGCCATTCATTTTCAATTCTACGGATTCATTACCCGTATGCTTTTGGGCGCATGGATGGGCTATTTGATGTATTACACGAAAACCATCTGGATTCCCGTATTGGCACATTTCACCAACAATTTTTTAGGCATTGCCACGTATTATACATTCCGAAATACACCGGATGAAATGGAAAAAATTGATACTATCGGCAGTGGATCCACCTGGTGGCTTGCCTTTGCTTCATTAGCCCTGTTCTTCTTCTGTTTCCATCAAATTAAAAAAGCAACTACTCAATGATACAATATTTGAATTTGTTAGACAGGGTACTTTCCGAAGGAGTAAGAAAAGAAGACCGGACAGGAACAGGAACAATCAGTATATTCGGACACCAGATGCGTTTTGACTTGTCCGAAGGATTTCCAATGCTGACTACAAAAAAACTGCATTTGAAATCCATTATTTACGAATTGCTTTGGTTTTTGAAAGGAGATACCAATATTCGCTATTTGAACGAACATGACGTGCGGATATGGAACGAATGGGCAGATGAAAACGGCGACTTGGGTCCTGTCTATGGAAGCCAATGGCGCTCATGGCCTGACTATTCGGGCGGATACATCGACCAAATAAGCGAAGTGGTTGATACGCTTAAAAACAATCCCGATTCGCGCCGGATCATTGTCAGCGCGTGGAATGTAGCAGCAATTCCCTCTATGAAACTGCCTCCCTGCCATTGCTTTTTTCAGTTTTATGTAGCAGACGGAAAACTTTCCCTGCAACTGTACCAACGAAGTGCGGATGTCTTTTTGGGTGTTCCGTTCAACATCGCATCCTATGCCCTATTGTTGCAGATGATGGCATCTGTCACCGGTCTTCAAGCCGGTGACTTCGTACACACATTCGGTGACACCCATATTTATACGAATCATTTGGAGCAGGTGAAACTACAATTAACGCGTGAACCGCGTCCCTTGCCGGTGATGAAAATCAATCCCGAAATAAAAACGATTTTCGATTTCCGTTATGAAGATTTTGAATTGGAAGGATACGATCCTCACCCGCATATTAAAGGAGTTGTAGCCGTATGAATATTTCCCTCATTGCAGTTCTCGGAAAGAATAACGAAATCGGAAAAGGCAACGAATTGCTTTGCCATCTTCCCGCCGACTTGAAACGCTTCAAGGCAATCACAACGGGACATACGGTCGTTATGGGTCGCAAAACTTTCGAATCCTTGCCCAACGGAGCGCTCCCCAACCGGCGAAACCTTGTTGTCAGCCGAAACGCACGATTGGTAATTCAAGATGCTGAAGTCTGTTCTTCTTTGGACTATGCCCTCTTGAAATGCATCAACGAAACGGAAGTTTTTATCATAGGAGGCGCTCAGATTTATGCACAGGCTCTGCCCGTTGCCGACAAACTCCATATCACCCGGATTTATGCCGATTTTCCCGAAGCAGACACTTTTTTCCCCACCATCGACCGAAACATTTGGAAAGAAACCGGCAGAGAAACGTTTCCTGCCGATGAAAAAAATCCCTATCCTTTTTCGTTTTTGGAATACGAGAAATTATGATTTAGAACATCATCGACTCGTGATTGCATATTCCGGAAATATTGACTAACTTGCGCCACTTTTAGAATAAAAAAATGAAAAATTTTTTCCTCCTGTTAAAACGCTTGATTCCTCCCTATAAAAAATACTTGGGACTAAATATCTTAATGAATATTCTGACGGCAATATTATATTTGCTCTCTTTCGCTCTGATAATGCCGATTTTGAATTTATTATTTAAAGTAGATAAAAACCTCAGTTATGAATATATGTCGTTCGATTTTTCTTCTCTCGGATCGTTAGCTGAGTTAAAGGATATTTTAACGAACAATTTTAACTGGTATTTTACTCAAATCCTTGAAACGAATGGAGCCTCTCGTATGTTATTGGTCTTGGCGATCTATTTAGTAGTGATTACAATTTTCAGGGTTGCAACTATGTATCTTTCTTTTTATTACATGATACCCATACGAACGGGTGTTGTTCGCGACTTACGCAATCAAATCAACGATAAAATCATTTCTCTGCCGTTGGCTTTTTTTACGGAAGAACGGAAAGGCGATATTATATCCCGCATTTCGGGTGATGTGAATGAAATTGAATTTTCCATCATGAGTTCTTTGGATATGCTTTTTAAAAATCCCATCATGATTATTATTTATTTGGCGGGAATGTTTATTATCAGCTGGCAACTGACGCTTTTTGTCCTTCTGCTGCTTCCCATTGCCGGATACATTATGGGGAAAATAGGTAAAAAACTAAAAAAGAGTTCGTTGCTTGGTCAACAGCAATGGGGTTTACTCATATCTTATGTGGAAGAAACATTGGGAGGATTGCGGATTATCAAAGCCTTTAATGCCGAAGACAAAATTTCCAAGCGTTTTCATGAACAAAACAATGTCTTCAGAAACACTACTTTTCGTATCTTCCGCCGCCAACAATTAGCGCATCCGATGAGCGAATTGCTGGGCACGATTGCCATTGCCATCGTATTGTGGTATGGAGGCACTTTGATTTTGAGTGAACAAAGCGTTATTGAAGGAGCGAGTTTTATTTACTTTCTAACCATATTTTATGGTTTGATAAATCCTGCAAAAGACTTGTCTAAATCGGTTTATTCCATTCAGAAAGGCTTGGCTTCTATGGAAAGAATCGATAAAATAATTATGGCTGAATCGAACATTACGGATCCCGAAAATCCGCTTCCTGTCCGGTTGAACGATCGAATCGAATACAAAGATATATGGTTCAAATACAATGAGCAATGGGTGATTAACGGTGTCAATATAGAAATTCCAAGAGGAAAAACCATTGCTTTAGTCGGTCAATCGGGTTCGGGAAAATCCACTTTAGCCGATTTATTGCCTCGTTTTTACGATGTACAGGAAGGACAGATTACAATAGACGGAGTAGATATTAGAGATGCTAAAATAAAAAGTGTCAGGGAGTTAATGGGTATAGTCAATCAGGAGGCTATTTTATTCAACGACACATTTTTCAACAATATTACTTTTGGCGTGAAGCAAGCCACGAAGGAAGAGGTAGAAAATGCGGCCCGAATAGCAAATGCCCATGAATTTATCATTCAGTCCGAGAAGGGATATGAAACAATTATCGGCGATCGCGGCTGTAAACTCTCCGGTGGACAGCGGCAACGCATCAGTATTGCACGTGCGGTATTGAAAAATCCGCCGGTATTGATTTTAGACGAAGCAACTTCGGCATTAGATACGGAATCCGAGCGTTTGGTGCAAGACGCCTTGGATCATTTGATGAAAAACCGTACAACGCTGGTGATTGCACACAGGCTTTCGACTATCAAAAATGCCGATTGGATTTATGTTATGCACGAAGGAACAGTTGTCGAGCAGGGCAACCATTCGGAGTTAATAGCATTAAACGGATATTATAGCCGCTTGTGTGAAATGCAATCGTTTTGAAAAAGGATTTTGTAGATAAACATTTTAATTTATTAATATGAAGATATTATTTTATTGCAGGTTTACTCTGATTTTTATTGCAGGTTTGTTAATTGGAAACAGTGTTTTGCAAGCACAAGTTGATTATGCGGAATATTTTGAGCCAAAAAGTTTAAGAATTGACTTTGCTTTGAGTGGAGATATTCACGAGCAGCGGGCATCCTTGCAGCAAATTCGTGAAGAACCGCTCTGGGGAGGCCCTGTGAAAAATTTGATTGATCCCTTTGATTATGGTGGTTATTACGTCAAAATATATGATATTCAAACGAATGTGTTATTATATACAAGAGGATTTAATACTTTGTTTGAAGAATGGCGTACCACCGATCAAGCAACGAAAGAGGTACAATCGTGGACTAACAGTATATCCATTCCCTATCCGAAGAAACCTGTCTTGTTTGAATTGATGGCACGAGAACGTTCTGATAACCAATTCCATTCACTATGGAAAATGGAAATTGACCCTAAGAGCATCTTTATAGACAGAAGTCCGTTGAAAAACCTGAAAACAGAACGGTTGCAATATAACGGTGACCCGGCAGGAAAAGTGGATTTGGTTTTTTTGGCTGAAGGATATACGGCAGCTGAAATGGATAAATTTAATGAAGATGCACGGCGCTTTATGGAAGAATTGTTTTGTACTACGCCTTTCAGTTCGCATCGTGATGATTTTAATGTCTGGGCAGTTCAAGTCATTTCGGAAGATTCGGGAACCGACAAATCAGGCGAAGGCATTTTTATGAATACCGCCTTGAACTCAGGATTTTACACATTTGGACTTAATCGCTACTTGACAACTCCCGATATGAAGTCAATTCGTGATGCAGTATGGAATGTACCTTGCGATGCGATATTCATCCTTGTTAATTCATCAACTTACGGAGGTGGAGGAATGTACAATTTTTATGCAATAGGAACGGTAGATAACGCGCGAACGCTTAGCGTTTTTGTGCATGAATTTGGACATAGTTTTGCCGGTTTGGCTGATGAATATTTCAATTCCGAAGTTGCCTACAACGATTTTTACAACCTTGATGTCGAACCTTGGGAGCCAAACATCACGACACTTGTAAATTTTGAAGCCAAATGGAAAAATTTAATTCAACCCGGCGCTCCGCTACCAACACCTGTTGATGGAGAATTTGCCGACAAGTTGGGTGTCTTTGAGGGCGGAGGATATATGGCAAAAGGAATCTATCGTCCAATGAATCATTGTACAATGCGTGACCAAGCGCCTTTTTGCCCTGTATGCGAAGCCTCTATCCTACGGATGATTTACTATCTTACGGACAAGCCTTAAAAATGTCTTTGGATTTATCTTTCAGACCTGCAATAAGTCTGCAAACTAAACTTTTGGGATTTTTTTTCATTTTTTTTTGTAAAAAAGAAAATACGTTGTATCTTTGCACTCATTAAACGCGAAAATAGCTCAGTTGGTAGAGCATAACCTTGCCAAGGTTAGGGTCGCGGGTTCGAGTCCCGTTTTTCGCTCATCTTGCAGATTTTCAAATAGTTATGAAAGTTTCCTTTTACAAACGAAAGGGAACTTTTTTCTTTCTCTTTATTTCACCGATGATTTTTTCAACATTCAATCCACATTGTAAAGCATATTCTTTGGATATAATTTCAAGCATTTCTATTGAAAAATCCAATCGATGGAAAGTTTTGTAAGCCATATTCTCAGTTACTTTTTTAAACTTCACGCGATTCACATCTATCAAATGAAACAAAATATTTTCACCTTCTTTTTTATACAAGATATTTCTGTCTGAATAATCCGGGTGATAAATTTCTTTTTTATGCAAATGGGCTGTAAAACGGGCAAATGCTTTCAGTATATCGATTTCTTCTCCTTGCAAATTTTTATTTTGATTCAAATTTCTTAACAAAATATAGTCTGTATAGGTAGAAACATAATAACTTTCGTGCAACAATCCCATTTTATACAATTCAATGTAGGCAATGGGATGAGGTGTTCCAAAGCCTCTTTTTTGTATTTCCAAACTATATGTATATGACCGTTCTGCTTTTGAAGATCTCAAAAAAGAATATGCAAATCGATTGATAATATGCGGAACTTGAAATGACTTGACTGCAATCTTTCCAAAATCTGCATCAAAAATCTTAATTTCATTCCGCGCCTTGAATATAGATTCTCCTTTCGTAGAAAAAAAAGAAGGAATTTCATTGACCCAATCACTAAGACGATTATATTCCGGATGGACGACGAGTTTCATTTATCTTATTTTCCGCAAAAGTAAAAAAAAAAATTGAAAGTTTTCATAAGAAAAAATGTCAAAATTTGACACAAAAAGTTAATATAAGACAATGGGGAAATTTCTGTTATTAAATAAAAATAATTTAGAACAAAAAGAAAAAAATATTATCATATTTTAAAGAAAAAACCTTGTTTCTATCTTAGAGAAGTGTTAATTTTGCACCCGAAAAAAACATTTTGTTATGTCGAAAGAAATAAAATTCAGTTTGGTTTATCGTGATATGTGGCAATCGTCGGGAAAATATCAACCCCGTGTCGATCAGTTAAAAATAATTGCCCCTGTTATTGTGGATATGGGTTGTTTTGCGAGGGTTGAAACCAACGGCGGCGCTTTTGAACAGGTGAATTTGCTCTACGGAGAAAATCCCAATCAGGCAGTTCGCGAGTTTACGGCTCCATTTAATCGAGTTGGAATTCAAACGCACATGCTCGACAGAGGGCTGAATGGGCTTCGGATGAATCCGGTTCCTTCCGATGTACGGAAATTAATGTATAAGGTAAAACACGCGCAAGGGGTGGACATTACCCGTATTTTTTGCGGACTGAACGATGTAAGGAATATTATTCCTTCTATTCAATATGCCAAAGAAGGAGGAATGATTCCTCAAGCGGCTCTGTGTATTACTTATTCACCCATTCATACGGTAGCATATTATGTGGATTTAGCAACACAATTAATCGAAGCCGGAGCGGAAGAAATCTGTCTGAAAGATATGGCAGGGATCGGTCGTCCGTATAGCAACGGACAGATTATCAAAGGAATTAAAGAAAGATTCCCCAATATACCTATTCAATATCACGGACATACAGGACCCGGATTTTCCGTAGCCTCTATGCTGGAAGCAGCCAAGAATGGCGTTGATTATTTGGACGTAGCGATGGAACCGCTGTCTTGGGGGATGGTTCATCCGGATGTGATTACGATTCAATCGATGCTAAAAGATGCCGGTTTCGTAGTTCCCGACATCAATATGGAAGCCTATATGGAAGCCCGCCGTCTGACTCAGTCTTTTATGGACGACTTCTTGGGATTCTTCATCGATCCGAGTAATAAAATTATGACTTCTTTATTGGTTGGATGCGGACTGCCCGGCGGTATGATGGGTTCGATGATGGCAGACCTGAAAGGGATGCACAATGCGATCAATTTGGCATTGAAACAAAAAGGCAAGGGAGAAGTTACATTGAATCATTTGGTGGTTCAACTGTTCAAAGAAGTAGAGGCTATTTGGCCTATGTTGGGATATCCTCCTTTGGTAACGCCTTTCAGTCAATATGTAAAAAATATTGCTTTGATGAATATTTTTGCCGAAGCAAAAGATGAGCCCCGTTTTTCGATGATCGACAAAGACAGTTGGAATATGATTCTTGGTAAAACCGGAAAACTTCCCGGCCCGTTAGCGCCTGAAATCGTTGAATTAGCGAAAGCGAATGATTTGGAATTTTATGATGGCGATCCGCAATCGGCTTTTCCCGATGAATTGGAGCGTTTCCGCAGTGAAATGCAAGCCAATGCTTGGGATGAAGGTCTTGACGATGAAGAGTTGTTTGAGTTTGCGATGCACGAACGTCAATACCGTGATATGAAATCAGGAGCAGCTAAAAATCGCTTCAATCAGGAATTGGAACAGGCAAAAGAAAAAGCAGGCACGCCGATTATCGTCAAACGGCCAGTGATAGAAATTCCTATGTTTAGTTTTGAAGAAATAAGCAAAGAATATCCTTCTGCCAAACCGGTACATGCTCCCTGTAAAGGACAGGTCATCTGGCAATACGATTTGATGAACGCCTCAACCGCTCCTTTTGAGGGTGCAATTATTGAAAAAGGCAGTAATCTTTGTTATATTCAAAGTTACTATGGAATTGAACCGGTTAAAGTCGGTTATGGCGGAACAATCGTCGGCACCTATGTGAAACAGGGTAAAGAAGTTCAGAAAGGAGAGATTTTAGCGTTTATTAATTGAGAAATCTTTTATATTTCTCAATTACGTGATAATAAACCCTGCCTTTTTCAGATCATTCCAGAATTCGGGATAGGATTTGGAAACGACGGCGGGGTCTTTTATTTTGATTTTCCCTGTTTTCAAGCAAACCGGAGCAAATGCCATCGCCATTCGGTGATCTTCATAGGTGGATATTACCGGATCTGTGTCCGTTTCGCAACGTTCGCCCGACCATTCTATCTCTGCTTCGCCCGCTTTCACTGCATAACCCAATTTTTTCAATTCGGTTTGCAGAGCCGAAATACGGTCGGTTTCTTTGATGCGGAGGCTCTGCAATCCGGTGAAATGAAAGGGAACGTTCAGCAGGCAACAGGTTACGGCTAAGGTTTGAGCCAAATCCGGCTCGTTGGTGAAGTCATATTCAAGACATTCCGTCAATTTGATTGCTTCGAACAGTTCCGCTACTTTTGCATCACCCTGTATGCTGTTCTCTTCCAATCCTGTCAATTCTACCTCAGCGGGTTTTTCTGCCAATGCCATTATCTCATACCAATAAGACGCTGCCGACCAATCATTTTCGACTTTGAAAGGAACCGGTCGGTAAGTTTGTGGTTCAATCCTTATTTGCTGCCCATTCCACAAGGTTTCAACACCAAAAGTTTGCATCAATCGAGCCGTCATACGAATGTAAGGTTGGGAGATGACATTTCCTTCCAAGCGGACATCCAATCCTTGTTGTGTAAGAGGGGCTATCATCATCAATGCTGAAAGGTATTGCGAACTCACTCCGCCATTCAAACGGACAGTCCCGCCGGATAATTTTCTACCGTGAATTTGAAGCGGGGGGAATCCTTCTTTTTCCAAGTATTCTATTTTTCCTCCGATTTCACGCAGGGAATCTACCAAGATTTTGATGGGTCGGTTTTTCATTCTCTCGGTTCCGGTGATTGTCCAAACGCCTTCGCTTTGGGCAAGATAAGCGGTCAGAAAACGCATAGAGGTACCTGCCGCACCAACATCAAAAGCAGTGTTTCCATTTTGCAGTGAAAGGAGCGCGTTCTTCAAAACTTGCGTATCGTTGCTATCCGACAGATTTTCAATCAAATAGTCGTTTTTGCTTAAAGCATTCAAAATTAATATTCTATTACTGATGCTTTTGGATGCCGGCAGATCAATTTTCGTCCGGATAGATGTTGCCGGTGGTTGAATGGTATAAATCATTTGATTCTAATCTAAATACGAACCGATTTGCCCGCTGATTTGCAGTAAAGAGATTTCGCACAATTTGGTGTTGAATTGCACTTGAAGCAATCGTTCCTCAGCACCCAGCAAACTGTTTTGTGCTTCTCGAAGTTGAATTCCTGCAAGTTCTCCTAATTTGTAGCGTTCAATAGCCATTTCGTAGTTTTCTTTTGCCGCCTTAAGATTTTCTTCTTCTAAAGCAAGCAAACTTAAATTATTCCGGTACGCCATCCACATATTGAGCCAATCGGCTCTCAACGATTGCTCCAACTGTTCTGTCAGCAGTTGCCGGTTTTGGATAGCAATTCGGGCATTTCGCTGTTCCCTTTGGCGGTTCATCCCGTCAAAAATAGTATAACCCAAAGTAAATCCGTAGTTGAGTCCCAAATTATCCTGTTGCTTCATTGAACTTGAGCCATACATATTGACCGTATAACCATAGCCGCCATTGAGTCTAAGATAGGGATAATTGCGGCTTTGCAAGTTTTTATAATCCAATTCACTGATGGTTTGATTTTTCTCTGCCAACAACAAACGGGCATTTGACTGTAAAGTGGATGTCCACAGCATTTCTTCCTGCAAAAAAGGATTGGGATTGATGAGAGAATCCGTAACTTCTATATTCTGAGCCACATCATCTACTGCCATTAATCTATTTAAATTGACTTTAGAAATATAAAGCGTTTCGTATTGACGGGTTAAACCGGAACTGTCGGCGTTGAAATCGACTTGCGCTTGCAGCAAATCCAACCGTGAATCGGAACCTGTAATATAACGTGTTTCAACAATCCTTACTCGTTCTTTAGACAACGCAACTGCCGATTTTAGATGGGCTAAACGAATATTTTGACGAACATAGTTGTAGTATTCCGCTGTTATATCGGCAAGCAGATTTTCAACAGTCAGTCGGGTATTGATTTCACCCATAGCCTCAAATTCTTTCAAACGCTTATAGTTGGTTTGCATAGAAAATCCGTCAAAGATAGTCCATCGCAAATTCAATCCCAAGTTAGCGCCTTGATTCAGAATATTGTTGTTTCTATTTGTTGTTCCGTCTGTATATTCCTGATGTGTATTGTTCAATGTTCCCGAATAACCTGCGCTTAAATCCAAGGTTGGCAATAAACCCGCATTTCCGGCTGTAGCATTGTTTGTCGCTATCTGCTGTTCGTTGCGAACCATACGGATATTGTAGTTTCTCTCTAAAGCAGTTTCCAAACAGCGTTTCAAGTCATAGACTTCTTGTGCATGAACCGTTGAAATAAAAAGGCAAAGTACAAATATATAACCTGTTTTTCTCATATTATTTTCCATTTTTTATTCGATTGGTTGAAAAATAAGTATATACAGCCGGCACAATAAACAGGGTGAGGAAAGTGGAAACAATCAATCCGCCTGTAACTGCGATACCCATTGCGATACGGCTGTTTGCGCCTTCTGCACTTGCAAATACCAAAGGCAACAATCCGAGGATCGTACTGAAACTGGTCATTAGAATGGGACGTAAACGCTGTACGGCAGCGCCCCGGATGGCTTCTATTTTTTCCATACCGGATTCTTGCCGCTGGTTGGCAAATTCAACGATGAGGATACCGTTTTTAGCCACCAAACCGATTAACATAATAATACCTATCTGACTGAAAATATTCATTGTAATGCCATTTATCGACATAAAAATCAAAGCGCCCGCTATAGCCAAGGGAACGGTTAGCATCACGATGAACGGATCTTTGAAACTTTCGAACTGAGCGGCAAGAATCAGGAATATCAATATCAAAGCCAACCCGAAAGCAAACATCAAACTGGACGAACTTTCGCGAAATTCTTTTGATTCG
>Ga0082212_10009562_pt1 | contig 12497 bp, 17 predicted proteins | sample TergutNt197P3_FD_71548 | JGI IMG/M metagenome (GOLD analysis project Ga0082212, IMG submission 71548) | Neocapritermes taracua P3 segment gut microbial communities from Petit-Saut dam, French Guiana - Nt197 P3 | ecosystem: Host-associated > Arthropoda: Insects > Digestive system > Gut ... | reverse complement strand
GGCTTGTACTCTGTATTAATCGGCGTCAGGGTGATATTGTCACCGCGCCGGGAATACGTTTTCAGCGTGCTGTCGCTTCCGTCGATCAGCGCGGCCACAACGTCGCCGTTCTTCGGTTCGACGATATACGGGTCAAGAAACACGGTATCCCCGTCCTGGTATGCCGGAGACATGCTGTCGCCCCATACTTTGAGCGCATACCAGCGCTTTTTCGCCCCGTCGGCTGCAACTTCGATAAACGCATGACTGGGCGGTTCCATTGCAAGCGCATCCCCCGCCGCGATTTCCCCATAATGAGGTAGGCTTATCATTTCCGCCGCCGGAACTTCGTACAGCGCCGGGGCTTCGCGGATTTTCGGAGATTCCTGCCGCGTCTGGCTATCGCTGATTCCGTCGAAAACCATGTCAATCAGCTTCTGGATAAACGGCCCTTCCGGGCTATCCAACAGTAAATCAAGCTTGCGCAGATACTCTATAGCGTGATTTGAGCGTTTTTCGATCCCATTGCTCTGATATTCGGGATCCATGAAAAACTCGCCCAGCGTTACGCCGCAGCAATCAAGCAATTTCCTTAAAGTTTCAATGGTTGGGCTACCGCCTTTGTCCCGTTCAATCGCCGAGATAGCAGGACGACTCAAACCGGACGACGCCGCAAGCGATTCCTGCGTATGTCCGGAATTTGCCCTATACAAAGCCAGTCTTTTCCCTATTTTCATCGCATCCCCTCTTAATTGTGTCCAAGTTGAAAATATTTGTAAAAAAATGCTTGACATATATATATATCATGTAAGATAATTATGTCATGAAGATAAAAACGGGACGGATATCAGTAGCACGGATTGAAAAAGGGTGGACGCGGATGGAGCTTGCGCAGGCGGCAGGAGTCAGTTACCCGACTATAACCCGCCTGGAGCGCGGGACGCATCAACATCCCCGAACGCTACACAGAGTTTGTTGCGCGCTGGGCATTCCGGTTGGCGACACGATCTGTGCAGAACCATTTGATACGGAAAGGAGACCCGATGTTTAACTCAAGTTGACTTAATCGCCTTTCGGCTGATTTGGCGGCGCAGGAGTGATTCCTGTCGGCGGACGTAAGGGCCGCTGGCAGGCGGCCCGAACAATGAAACTAAATTGTAGGGAAACAGAATACCATGAAAACACGCGGAAAACAAGAGACTTGAAGATGATGACACGCAAACGGGCGTCTGGCGGCAAAGCCGGACGCCACCCCCGCCTGAAGAGCCGCGCCGGTAACGCGGCGAAACCTAAAAAGAGGTCGCGGGAAACCAAATGGAAAGGACGAGAGATGAATTACTTTAAGCCAAGAGTAGCTAAATCTACAACGCCTCTGTTGGCGTCAGAAGCGTCTATTTGTTCCCAGGAGCCTTGTGCCTCCAGATGCTCTTGTCCAATGTTTTCGCGCATTGCCAGTTCATTGAGGGCAAATTCCAGTAAGACTATCGCTTCATTGTTCATGCTTCGTCGGTTATCAAAGGCGGATTCCTTAATTCGCTCAATCAGGGTGGTTGGGAGGCGGAACCCAAAATTTACAAGTTTTTCGTCCTCTCTCTTTTTTTTCATACGTGAAATATTCGCATTTTACACGTATATGTCAAATTTTTCTTGCGATACGATGTATTTCATCGTATAATACGATGGTATTACGAATGGCGATAAAATGTAAAGGTGAAGAATTGATAAACCAAGGATTTAGGCTTCCATCTGATTTGATTGCGCGAATCAAGGAATCTGCTTCAAGAGACCGGCGGTCGATCAATGGTCAAGCGATTGTGCTGCTGGAGAGCGCCTTGGACATGTGGAAGCAAAAAACAATCCCGCCTGACGAGGCCAGCCGGTAACTGGCCGAAATGCCGCAAGGCATAGCGGGAAACCAATGGGATGAAACCCACTGCGGTATTGCTTCCCATCTCGCAGGCAACCGTCACCTTAGAGGACGGGGAACCGACTGGAGGCCTCGACTGGCTCCTAACGATCAGGGACGCGTTGCCGGCGCGGTAAAAGCGGAGATGGAGAGCCGCCCCAAGACACCGGAGAGAGAGCCGGAAGAACAAATGATTTCTGCGGCGCTAAGTAAGCCGTCTTTTATCTTCTGTGCGCTGAGGATAAATGGAACTTGGCTGTGTCCGATTAAGCGGCTTTAAGGCACAGACCCAGAGATACGGGCACATAGTGGCGAGACTCATAGCCAAGCATATCTCAATGAGTGACAGTCGGGAGAGACCGGCAACCGTCAAGGATTCCTTGACGAATGGAAAGGTGATCCCCGTAGGTGCGCTCCGGAGATCATCGGGAGGTATCTTCCCGCGCTTGCGTCCAGCAACCAACACCGGAAGATATCTCCCACAAGCGGACATATTAACGGACATATTTGGGCATAAATTCCCGGTGAGAAACAAAAAAAGGGGGCCGCTACCAACGACCCCCAAACAACTAATCAAAAATGTGAGGAAATAATACCCATGAACGTTTCAAAGATCAAGATTAGCAATATTTTGGGCTTGGAAAATCTGGAAATCGAGCCGGGCAACATAACGGAAATAACCGGCGCGAACGGAACCGGCAAGACCAGTGTTTTAGAGGCCGTTAAGGCCGCTTTAGGCGGCGGGCACGACGCTTCTCTGGTTCGCGTTGGCGCGGAAAAGGGCGAAATCGTCCTTATATTGGACGACGGCGTTGAAATCAAACGGACTGTCACGCCGGAAAAATCAAACACGACAGTAAAGCATCCGACCTTTGGCAAGATCAGCAAGCCGGGCGAATACCTGAAAAACCTTGCGGACGCGCTTTCAGTTAACCCGGTTGAATTTCTGACCGCGAAGCCAAAAGATCGTGTAGACACGCTTCTTTCCGCGATTCCGATGCGGGTAGAAGCATCTCAGATCAGTTTCGTTCCTGCCGATGCGCTCAAATCCGTCCAGGTCAATCTCGACAATCACGCAATGATTGTTCTTGAGGCGTTGCGGCGCGTCATGTACGACGCCCGGACGGGCGTAAATCGGTCGCTGAAAGACAAACAGGCGACGGCGCGCCAATTATCGGAAACCATTCCCGCCGCGCCGCCTGCGGGCGGTTGGAAATCTCAGCTTACAGCCGCCGAGTCCGAATATGAGTCAATGCGCAACGAAGCTTCCGAGGCGCTGACAGAAATGAAAACAACAGCGGAAAATGCCAATACCGAAGCTAACGCAATTTTATCGTCCATCAAAGAAGAAACCTCAGAACGCGTAAACAAGGAAATTGACCGCATTAAAGAAGCGGCGGAAAAAGAAATCGCGCAGGCTACCAAAGAATTCAACAACGCGATTGCCGCCGCTCAGGAACGTAAAGAGCAAAGGCACGCGGAACTTGAAGCGAAATATCGCCCAAAAGAAGCGGAATTAAAAGAACGCATCGGACACGCCCGCGCAATGGTTGAACAGGAAACAAAGGCCGCCGAAACGCGAAAACTGGCCGCACAGATGGAAAGCGATGCTCAGCAGCTTTTAGAGGAATCCGACAGGCTGACCAATGGGCTTGCCAGATTGGAAGAACTCAAAACATCCCTGCTTTCATCCCTGCCGATTCCCGGCTTGGAAATAAAAGACGGGGAAATTTACGTCGATGGCGTCCCGTTTGACCGGGTTAATGAATCCGTCCGCGTCCGACTGGCGATTGAAGTGGCGAAACTCCGCGTGGGCAAATTGGGGTTGATTGCGGTTGATGGTCTTGAGTGTATGGATTCAAAGACGTTTGCGGCATTTGAAAAATCGGCGGCGGACAGCGGATTACAGTTTGTCGTTTCACGTGTTTCCGACGGGCCTCTTTATGTAGAGAACCGCGAGGTAGCGTGATGACCTTGTACTACGAATTCAGCGATTATGAAGGCGACAGCCTGCATGAATGCGCCAAATGCGGGGAATTGATCTGTGAAGAGGACGGGCAGGAGTGCGAAAACTGCGGGAAATGGCTTTGCGATTCCTGCGCCGGTTGGACGCTCGTGAAGGTTAAGGGATACGACACTATCAATGGCTGGTTTGACAAGACCGCTCCCAAATGCCGGGAGTGCGTACAGGCGGAACTTGACAATTGCGAAGAAACAGCGGGAACGCTGACCTACGCGGAGGCCGTATGATGCATAAAACCGGTTATGCCGATTACTGTTTTAACCATTCGCGCATGGCGTCATTAACGCGTGTCTGCCAGCCCTTGCCGGTTGCCCGAAGAGCGGCCAACACATCCTTATCAAATCGGATGGCAACCTGTTTCTTGGTCGCTCCGGCCGGACGGCCGCGTGAACGCCGATATTCCGAAACGCCGGACTGCATTTCCTTTTTGGACAACGGACGTTCATCTTCGTCTTTGCCATCCCATGCGAAATACCCGCCGGGCGGGGGTGATTTCATAGCCTCAAGTATTTCCTCACGAGTCTTTAAAGTCGTTTTCGAGCCATTCATGGTATGTCTTAATCGCCTTTCGGCTCTTGTTTCAGGAAACACAATAAAAAGCCCCGGCTCGCTTGGTTTCGCGTATGCCGGGGCTGCCTTGCCATTTAAGGCCGAGGTCTTGCAAGCCCGTTTCCGGGAGACAGGCTCATTACACAACAAAGATAATGAGATGTCAAGTATTGTTTATTGCCGCCCCAAAGGCATAAGCCACTCCGGACATGACCGCCTCAAAGTCAGAATCGGTCATATGCCGCGTCTCATAGCGGCGATATCCAATCTTAAAGCGGTCAAGGCGTTTCCAGCTTACAGAACAAGCCAAATCGCATTTGGCAAACTGCCGCTTAAAATCTTCAGAAAAATAATTATTAGACAGTTCGACAACATAAGGCGCGGGGTGATCCGGCGGCGTAGAACTAAGCGGTACAACTATACACAATCCCTTTCTTTGTATGTAACGCGGCGTAATGACGACAACCGGTCGCTTTTTAACAATCTCCGGGGCGATATTGCCAGTAAAATCGCACATCAGAACATCGCCGCGCTTGGGATGCCAAGTGATTCCGGAGTCTTTAATTTGTGTCGGCATTTACGCAATATAGCCAAAACATGTGCGGATATCAACTTGACAAATGTTTGTGAAAACCGCTATTATGCTTCCCGTGCTGGGAATTCCAGCGCCGGGATTCGAACCCCGAATGTTACTTTGGCGGACACACCGCCAGCGAAAGCCGAGCGGTTTTTTTGTGTCCGCAGCATGGCAGCTTCTTATGAGCGGGTCATGCGGGGAGCCGAAAGGCTCGCCGGTTTCCAAAGTAGCCGGAGTTCGAACCCGTATGGTTCGCTCGCCCCCTTCGAACGGGGCGCGCGGGAAGATAAACCGCTTACTTTGGAGGCATGCCATGCCTAAACCATCCTTATTGCCCGCGTCTGCGCCGGGCGAAATCACCATCAAAAATCATCTCACGGCACAAGAGCATATCAAACCAATCATATTTTCTACTCCGATGGTTCGCGCAATCCTTGCCGGGACAAAAACGCAGACGCGGCGCGTAATTAAGCCGCAGCCGACAGGCGATACGTTTCTTGGCGTATGTCATGACGATAACAACGGCAAAGTCTGTTTTTCTAAAAACTGTAGAATAACCGATTATGTTAAGCCGCCTTATCAGCCCGGCGATGTTCTCTGGGTTCGGGAAACGTGGCAGTATGCCGGTTGCGTAGGTTGCGATAAAGGCAAGAATCCATGTAGCGATACCTGCGTATATGTTCACGGCACATCTACAACGCCTAAGCCTTTAGAGTTTATCTACAAGGCTAATCCGGTATGGGATAAACCCGACGGCGGCTGGAAACCATCAATCTACATGCCCCGCGAAGCCGCTCGGATATTCCTAAAAGTGACGGACGTACGGGTGGAAAGATTGCAAGAAATAACCTATGGGGATTGTGTAAGAGAAGGTATTACACGCGGGGCGGGTTCATTTATCCGGCAAGATATGCGAAAGATGTACGCTGAATTATGGGATTCGTTAAACGCCAAACGCGGATATCCGTGGGACAGCAACCCATACGTTTTTGTTATCTCTTTTGAAAAAACAGAGGCCGTATGACAGACCATGAAAAATACGCTATCGCCAAAATCAAAAGGCTTGCCACGTCTGTAAGCAACGAACTGGCGTCTCTGCGCGCCGACGTGCGGGAGATGATAACCGAGCACGGCAACCCGGAAATGGCAGGCATTTTCCGGCGGCTTGTCGAAATTGAAGAGGTCTTAACCGCCTTTCGGCTCTTATAGAGGAAATATAAAATGTTGACAAATGTTTGTGAAAACCGCTATCATACGCCCGTGCTGGCAAAATCCAGCGCCGGGTCTGAAACCCCGATGGAGATAGAAGCGACACAACCGCCGTCGCGCGGTTTTTTTGTGTCCGCAACATGGCAGCTTCTTATGAGCGGGTCATGCGGGGAGCCGCAAGGCTCGCCGGTTTGCTTCTGTCGCCGGAGTTTCAGCCCGTATGGTTCGCTCACCCTTCTGAAACGGGGTGCGCGGTTAACAAAACCCATAAGACAGGAGGCATGCCATGCCTAAACCATCCTCGCCGTGGGAAACCACGCCACAAGACGAAACCGTATCAATCAAAAAAGCTGAATCACGAGAGCTTTGGCTGAAAGCCAGACAGACAGGAATTGGCGGATCAGACGCCGCTGTCGTTCTGGGTATGAATCCGTGGAAATCCGCATATGCGCTTTGGGCGGAAAAAACCGGAAAAATCGAGCCGGACGACCTTTCGAAAAATGAAGCCGTCGAATGGGGAAGCATCCTCGAACCGGTGGTCGCGCTGAAATACGCCGACGTAACCGGGCGCAATGTCAGGGTTCCGTACCTTGACGAGGACGGCATAATGCGGCATCCGGATCACGCCTTCATGATCGGCACGCCTGACCGGTTTTTTTATACTCCGGACGATACACCCGGCGTACTCGAAATCAAGACCACGGGCGCACACCGGGCGGCTGATTGGGCGGAAGAGCCGCCTGTTCATTATCAAATACAAGGGCAACAATACGCCGCGATAACCGGAGTCTCCCTTATTTCCTTTGCCGTGCTCATCGGCGGTCAGAAATTCCACTGGTGCGATACGCAGAGGAATGACCGCTTCATATCGCATTTAATCGAGCAGGAAGAAATGTTTTGGGACTGCGTAAAGCGGGATACTCCGCCGGCTACGGACAACAGCAAGAGCACGGCGGAAGCATTATCCCGGCTTTATGCCGCGCCGGACGAAAGCGCGCAGCCGGTCATGCTGGATTTTGAATATGCGGAATTAGCGACGCGGCGTCGGAAGATTAAGGCGGCGGCCGCGAAGCTGGAAAAGATGGTTACGGGCATCGACAACCGGATCAAGGCCGCGCTTGGTGACGCCGTGTATGGCTATCTGGCTGACGGAAGCGGGTTTAGCTGGAAAAAACAGCATAGGGATTCATATGTAGTAGAAGCGTCCGATTACCGAGTTTTAAGAGAGATAAAACCAAAGAAAGGATAAGGAATCATGGCAGCAGAATTAGCGGTAGTACAAAATCAGGCAATGGAAGCGGGGTTTACTTCCGATATTGGCTTTAATCTTCTTTGGCGAGGAGCCAAAGCTTTCGCCGAATCAACTTTGGTGCCGGCGCAGTATCAGAAGCAGCCGGCGAATTGCATGATCGCGATAAACATGGCGCAACGGATGCAAGCTGATCCGTTGATGGTCATGCAGAATCTTTACATCGTACACAATCGCCCCGCATGGAGCGCGCAGTTTTTAATCGCATGTTTCAACAAATGCGGGCGGTTTTCTTCTCTTCGCTACCAATTCTTTGGAAAACCTGGAACGGACGAATGGGGCTGCAAAGCGACAGCCACAGAACTCGCAACTGGCGAGGTTCTGACCGGCCCCGAAATCACACTCTCACTGGCAAAAAAAGATGGATGGTACGCAAAGAACGGAAGCAAATGGCAGACTATTCCACAACTCATGCTTCAGTACCGGGCGGCGGCGTGGTTTATACGGACGATTGCGCCGGAAATAGCGATGGGATTTCACACGGCTGATGAGTTGCGCGACGGTCTGGGCGAATATGACGCAGAAGCCGAAATCGTCGAGCCAACGGAGACGCCAAAAGAAGCCGTGTCCACGCTTGACAAGATCGTTGACGAGGCAGAAGCGGCAAAAGAACCGGCTTCGGAACTGTTTCCAGAGAATCCCCAGATGTCTTAACCGCCTTTCGGCTCTTATCTTACAGCAAGCTGCATTATAGAGGATTTATAAAATGAACGAAATAATCAATTCAAATGACAAGCGGGTAACTTTGAAGGAAATCGCCGACGTTACGGGCGCGGCGTATTCGACTGTTGCAGCATATGCCCAACGTGCCGGATGGACGGAGAACGGCAAACAAACGCTGCTGGATGAAAAGCAGGCGGCAATCATCATTGAGGCAATGAAAGAAGCCCAGCCAAATCAACACTCGGCAAGCTTCCAAGCTACCTTAGAAGCTGTAGAAACCTCACAATCCCGTGCTGTCCGGATTGCAGTACTGGCAAATCAACAGCTTAAATTGGCGGAGATGCTGCAAATCGAATTGCAGGCTGAACTTGAGGAACTCCGTGCGGAAAACGTCCAACAAAAGCAGATCATCGGCGAGTTAAAGCCCGCGAAGGATTATGTTGACCTGATTTTATCCAGTCCGGGAACGCTTACAACGACGCAGATTGCGGCGGATTACGGCATGAGCGCCAAAAAGTTGAATAGGATTCTGCGGGACGAAGGAATACAGCATTTGGTTAACGGCCAGTGGATTCTGTACGCGAAGCATATGAATAAAGGCTACACCAAGAGCGAAACCATCCAGATAATCCGATCCAGCGGGTTTCCGGACACGACGCTTCACACCAAGTGGACGCAAAAAGGCCGTTTGATGATAAATGACATTTTGAACAAGCGCGGGATATATGCCAGCGCTGACATATTGAACCAGGCGGCATAGTGGGAAGCGGCGTAATGACAAAAATTTTATTGACAAGGAAAACCGTGGCGGATTACTATGTTTCCCGTGCTGGGAATTCCAGCGCCGGGTTTAGAAGCCCGAATGTTACTTTGGCGGACACACCGCCAGCGAAAGCCGAGCGGTTTTTTTGTGTCCGCAGCATGGCAGCTTCTTATGAGCGGGTCATGCGGGGAGCCGCAAGGCTCACCGGTTTCCAAAGTAGCCGGGCTTCTAACCCGTATGGTTCGCTCACCCTTTTAGAAGAGGGCGCGCGGGAAGATAAACCGCTTACTTTGGAGGCATGCCATGCCTAAACCATCCGCAGTGTGGACACCCACGCCACAAGACGAACCCAGAGCCTGCCTCGAAATTGACATGCCGAAAAGCTGCGACGTTTGTACGTACAGCGAAACAGCCTGTATCAGAGATATTGATGGGTTTTTATGTCGCCTGGTATATCCATACCTTTTGATTGATAGAGGCATAGCCGAAATAGGACGCCATCCCGACTGCCCCTTAAAGCCCGTCCCGGAAGATTCATCCTGTGTAAATAATGCACAAGTTGCCGAACGAACTATTTCCAAAAAGGAAATAATTCCGGAGATAACGCTCCGCGATTATTTCGCGGCGGCGGCGCTTACGGGGATATCAAAAGAAATTATGAATCCGAAACTCCACACCACCACTATTTTTGCAAAACAGGCATACGATCTTGCCGATGCTATGTTGTCGGAGAGGGATAAGAAAAGTGAATAAAGAACAACTTAACGCAATCCGGGCGCGGTGCGAGGCGGCAACGCCGGGGCCGTGGGGGCTTGTGAGGGGAACTGACAATCTCATTATAGCTAATGCCGATACTGAATATGTCCCTGCCGACGTCATATGTAGCATATTTAGGGGTTTGACCCCGTGTAGTATCCATCCTTTTACGGATAAATTATCCGTAAACGCCGAATTCATAGCCAACGCCCGACAGGATATCCCCGCGCTGCTGGATTATATCGCGGAGTTGGAAGCCAAATTAGAAGACCCGCTAACTTATCAAGGTGCGATAAATTCACGGGAAATTCCGTGGGAAAGCATGGGGCGGTAATTATGCGATATTCACACGAAATAATCAATTCAATGGAACTGGAAGAAGAAGAAAAGGCTGAACTCCGGGGAATAATTGATGAACTGAACATATTAAAAGCCGACCGCGACAAGTGGAAAGCCCGCGCGGAAGCGCTGGAACGGGCAGTTGCTCACGCAAATGGGCGTTGCGGATCATGTATCCATAGAGGGCTGTCAGAAGATTGCCATAGTTGCTCAGAGCATGACTTTAGGGACTGGCAATTCGACGAAAAACGGTTTACATCCGACGCGCAAACGTCAACTGAAACAGGTGGATAGTTTAGATGATTAACCTTATAAGCCATATGACGGATAAAGAGCGGCAAGACGCTATCGAATTACTTGAAAGTCCTGACGTTGATATTGATGTAATGCTGGAATTATCTCCAGAATGCAGCATAAGCGAAGTGGCTCATTGGTCTACTCAAAAAAAGATTGCCTGTCATAGACTAAAAGTCCCGGAACCGGCATTCACAAAAGATGAATTTATTGAAATCTGTGCGAAGGAAACTGAAGAAGAAAAACGAAGCGTATTTACAAAGATTTTAACGGGAAAGATAAAGAACATGAATGTCACGATTAACGCGGAAGATATACCAAAGGCAAACCGGATATTAGATCAGATTAACGCGACCGATAAATTAATCAAGCTTTTAGAAGACCTTGACCGGCTTAAAGCGGAAAAAAAGGCGACGTTAAAGGGGTATCGTGATGCGATAGAAAGTATCGAAAGCGCGATATCGCAGGAAGTTTTGGATATCAAATCCGGGCAAAAGAATCTGTTCGATAAGTCCGAGAGTGTTCAATGAAACCGTTCCGGATGAAAGAGCATACGCCGACAGAGCATCAGGAACAGGCGGGCTTGTTTGCGTGGGCGCGGCTTCGCCGGGCGGCACTTCCTGAACTTGACATGTTGGCGGCGGTTCCGAACGGCGGGGCGCGGAACAGGGTTACCGGCGCTATGCTCAAAGCGGAGGGAGTTTCATCCGGGTTTCCGGATATGTTTCTGTTTTGCCCGCGCGGCGGCTTTCATGGCCTTGCAATCGAACTTAAGAGAGTCAACGGCGGCACTGTATCACCGCAACAAACGGACTGGCTTGCGCGGCTTGCGGCGCAGGGTTACAAAGCGACGGTAGCCTTCGGGGCGGCGGAGGCGATTGAAATTATCGAGGCGTATCTGGCGGCCGATCATGAATAAAACAAAAATCGAGTGGTGCGATTATACCTGGAATCCGATAACCGGCTGTCTTCACAAATGCGAATATTGCTATGCGCGAAGTATTGCGACCGTGCGATTCGGCGGCGCAAGCGAAACGGCGCATACTCCTTGCGGAAATGAGTGCCAATGGGTTACAGAGGGTACAGGTATAGTCCACGACCTCATTGAGCCTATATATGATGTTGATCGAGGGAAAAACGCTCCTTACCCATTCGAGTTTGACCCCACGCTCCACCGCTATCGCCTTGATGAACCGCAGAGCGTAAAGAAACCTCAAAACGTTTTCGTCTGCTCTATGGCGGATATGTTCGGGAATTGGGTTCCGGAGGAATGGATTCAGGCGGTATTCGACGCTTGCACCGCCGCGCCGCAGCACAGATATTTGTTCCTCACAAAGAATCCTGATCGGTACATAGAACTCTACAAGAAAAACATTCTTCCAGATAATACGCAAAACTGGTTTGGAACTACGGTGACAAAATACAACCAACATTTTTGGTATAGCAAAACACACAACCCATTTATTAGCATAGAACCGATACTGGAAGAATTTGGGAATTATGGAACTTTATTGGATACGAAATGGGTTATCGTTGGAGCGGAAACCGGCAACCGCAAAGGAAAGGTAATACCCCAAAGAGAGTGGATAGAAAACATAGTTATCCGATGCCGGGACAACAACATTCCGATTTTCCTTAAAAACAGCCTTGCCCAAATATGGATCGAGCCGCTGATCCAAGAATACCCGTGGGGGCGCGATGCCGGCGAGAGAAAGGCAAGCATGACGGCAAGACCGCATATTGTAGGCGCAAAATTGAGGATGGAGACGGTGAAATGAGCAAATACTGGATTACGCCGCCGGACTTATACGAACGCCTGGACGCGGAGTTTCATTTCGACTTCGACCCGTGCCCGTATCCGCGCGGCCGCAATACCCTGATTGAATCGTGGGGAAAGGCCAACTATGTCAATCCGCCGTTTTGCCGGAAGGATGCGCCGGACGGCGGTCCGTCCGCTTTCGCACACAAGGCAATTGCAGAACGGGATAAGGGCAATACCAGTGTGATTATTCTACCAGTGCCAAATTCAATAGGGATATTGCTTGAAGCGGGCGCGGAAGTCCGTAACGCCGGCGTTGTTCGGTGGCTTGAAGCGGATACTGGCCAACCGTGCCCGCGCGGTTATAGACA
>Ga0082212_10009561_pt1 | contig 12498 bp, 10 predicted proteins | sample TergutNt197P3_FD_71548 | JGI IMG/M metagenome (GOLD analysis project Ga0082212, IMG submission 71548) | Neocapritermes taracua P3 segment gut microbial communities from Petit-Saut dam, French Guiana - Nt197 P3 | ecosystem: Host-associated > Arthropoda: Insects > Digestive system > Gut ... | reverse complement strand
CGATGGTCCTCCCGATGCCATGATTTCCGTTGCCGGCAAAGTCTATCTCTACTTCGGAGGCAATGGATATTTCGGACTCCAAGCCGATCCCGAAGTGCTGGCGGCAACCTGCGAAGCCGTGTTGCGCTACGGAGTCGGAACGGCAACGACTCGGACGGCATTCACTTCCCCCCCAGTCTTTGAAGTCGAACGCCGCATTGCCGATATGCTCGGTACGCCGCACGCTCTTTACACCGCCTCCGGTTACGTTGCCAACCAAATATTGCTCGAATCGCTTGAAAAAACATTCGACAAGGTGTTCATCGATGAGGCAGCACACTATTCCTTGTTCGATGCGGTCAAGCGGCTTCGGGGAACCAAACGCAAGCCGATTACCTTTAAGCATCGTGATGCTGACGATCTTCGAGAGCAACTCGATTCCAATCTTCAACTTCACGAACGTCCGATTGTGCTGACCGACGGCGTGTTTTCGCTTCTCGGAACGATTGCCCCGCTGAACGATTACGTGGAATTGCTCACGCATTACGAAGGAGCCTCCTTGTTAGTGGACGATGCACACGGTTTCGGCGTTCTCGGCGATCTTGGGCGCGGAACACTGGAGCATTTCGGCTTGGATACGTCGTCGGTAAACCAAACGGCAACGGATTCGATAGACGACTTCGGTTTAGAATCGGCAATCGGCGAATCGGTTCGGACCTATTTGACGTTTTCATTGAGTAAAGCCGTCGGAGGGAGCGGCGGAACAATACCGGGAACAGAATCTTTCATCCAGCGGTTGAAAGATTGGTCGGCAGTCTATTTTGGAGCGAGTGCGCCTGCCAGCCCTATTGCAGCGGCAACGGCAAAGTCGTTGTCGATGTTGACCGATTCCTCACTGCGTCAAACATTGCAGGAAAACGTCAAATTGCTCCGGTCTGGATTGCGGAACATCGGTTTAGAAATTGATGATTCTCCGTTGCCAATGGTGATTTTGACGCTGGGGTCAGCGGGCAATATGCGGCGGATTCAAAAAACGCTTTCCGAGTCAGGCATTTTGGTTTCCTATCTTCCGCGCCATGTGGGTTTAGGGTCGCAAGGCGCACTGCGGATCGCCGTTTTTTCGACTCACACGCCGCAAATGATTCAAGAAACGATTGACGCACTGCGAAGGACTCTGTAATTCATTTTTGAGGAAGCACGGTGAATTTGTTCGCTTCCCGAAGTTTCTGAACCATTGCCGGTGTTACGCCTGCATTGCCTTCGAGCGTTACCGATTTCAATTCCGGCATCGCGAGCAGTGCTTCTAATCCAGCATCGGTAACATTAGTGCTGCGCAACATCAACGTCTTCAAAGAACCCAGTTTTGCGATTGCCTCCATTGTTTTGTCGGTAATAGGAAGTTCCCAAATATCCAAAATTTCCAAATCTTTGAGCGCAGCGATGTTAACCAGCCCGTCATCGGATACCGAAGGCAACTCTTGAAGATAGAGCCGCTTCAGTGTCGTCAACTCTTGGAACACCTCCATTGCCGAATCGTCAACCGGCAGACCTCGCAACGTCAATCGATTCAATTTTAATCCTTTCAGTGCGAGCACTCCTTCCGAATCAAAATTTTCGCACCGGAAAATAATCAAACCGGTTAACTTTTCCATCTTGCGGATGTACTCTCCCGATTGCCCGGTGATCGAAAAATCCTGAATCTCCAGGTTGTCCAACATTTCCGCAGTGGCGAGTGCTCGTAATCCACCGTCCGACACAGCGGAACTACGATGCTTGAGGCTTCTCAAGGCGGGCAACATTGCCAACACATCCATTCCGCTGTCGCCAATTCTCACGTTGGCGCGAATGTCGAGTGCCCTTAGTTTTGGAAGCGTCGATAGATTGAGGATTCCAAATTCGCTGAAATCACAGAACAGCAAGCCGAGTGTTTCCAGTTGTCGGAGTTTGGCAATTTCCTTTGTGGCAGCGTCCGTCAGACGTGAATTGGAGGAAACATCAAGATTGATCAAATTGGGAAAGGCTTCGGCAATCGTCTTGATTGCCGCATTGGTAATGCTGCTATTTGTCAAACTTAGCGTTTTCATTTTTTTCAAACCGACCAATTTGGCGACGGTAGCGTCACTAAGTTCCCGACAGTTGGCAATTTGCAGTGATTCCAGATCAGTCTGTTGAGCGAATAGATCAAACATGTCGGCATTGAGTCCGCTCCCGTTCGTAAATCTGACCGACTTGATGGTGTTTTCCAAGGTCAACTCGCACTGTCCGTTGAGTTTTTTGATTTGGTCACAAGCATCCTGAACATCCTTCGGAAGGGCTGCGTCCGCCATTGCCGTATTAAGAGTTCCGCAAAACAACAATAGTATCACCGCAGAGAGGAGCAGACAAACAGATCGCATATTTGAGCAAATGAAAATGAGGTTTACAACGCACGTAGTGTAGCGGACGTTGCCGACATTGTCAAGCGTTGCGAGCGATTTTCACTCGAGCAACAATTTTTAATACGCTAACGTCCCTGTTCTACGAGGTACTTTGCCCGCACCAAGTCGGATTGGGTCGTAATTTTTATATTTCCGCTGTCTGACGGTACGACATGAACCGGCTTGCCAAGCCGCTCAACAAGTTGCACATCATCGGTCGGAATGTCTCTTATTGTTTGTTGATAAGCCTCGATGATCAAGTCGCGGCGGAAAACCTGCGGGGTCTGTGCTTCCCAAAGGTCTTCGCGTGGAACCGTCGCTTCAACTTGACCGTCAACAACTCTTTTTATGGTCCCAACAAGCGGAGCAGCAAGCAGGGCGGCTCCATGTTTTTTTGCCGCTGAAAAAACGGAGGCGATCTCTTGTTCCGTTACGCAGGGTCTCACGGCATCATGCACCGCCACATAGCCGACGCGCGGACTCACGGCAAGCAAACCATTTTGTATGGAATCGACCCGTTCCTCTCCGCCTGCCACTACAAGGAGCAAACGGCGATTGATCTCCGACATGTAATACTTCCGAAACCAACTGATGTCATTTGGTGCAATGACGACGATGACTTGAGTAACATCGTCACGGCTTGTAAACTTTTCCACACTACGGAGCCAAATAGGCTTTCCGCCCAAATGTGCAAAAGGCTTTTTGCTCGTCGGCTCGGACGACCCGCCGCGGGTAAATCTTGAACTTCTTCCTGCCGCCGCCAAAATCAGGGCAAACGTATTGCTTTCCGGTTCGGACATTTTTCACTCGACTTGTTCGGAAACTACATATAGGTCTTTCATCATCGAGTATAGCACAGACGAAGTTCATTCTCAAGAGGTGCCTTTTCCGCCGATTCTGGGACCATCCATTTTCCCAAAACTGACGTTTCCGAACAAGTCTATTTCTTAATCCTGTATTCTCATAACCTGACTGTCGAGCAAACTTCCGACTTTGCTGCTATCCAATACTTCGATGCCCAGTGCGCTGTGCAGTTCAAGAATGCTGTCCCAGTCTTCCTCGCCCGTGAAATTGTGTCTCATATCTTCCATCCTATCCAACCCAGCCGGTAGTTGAAGCATTGCCACACGATAAACATCTTTGTTATCAAGGAAGAACGTACCGGGCATTTGGCGATGGATAGGATCGCTCGACTTCGAGGCAAGTTTCCGAATAGAATTGCTCCGATACCACTCCGGGAAGAAGCCGTAAGATCGTTCTGCGGAGAATACTTCGTTCATAAATTGGTAAGCGGCATAGTCGCAATTTTCTGTCCGCTGGGCAGTGCGTATCAACCGGTCGATCAATTCTGAATCGAGGAAGGGCCAATCCGCCCCTATCAACACGCAGGCTTCGGCGGAAAAATGTTCTAACGTGTCTTGGACGGCGGCAGTCGTATCGAGTGTTTTTGTCGAATAGACCGGTACGTCGACCGGAGACAATCGGCGAATGAGGTCTCCACGAGGTCCCTCTTCGGCAATAACGACGACTCCATCGAGGAGTTCGCTGTCGGTCATTTGACGTACAACCCATTCCAAAACAGACTTGCCCTCCAAACGCCGGGCAACATGGTGCCGCTGTCTATCGGTAAGCAACGCTCCTTTTACAATGCCGAGTGTATTTAACATTGCTGATTCCCCCATTTGAAAAAGCGGCAACCAAGGACCGCGTAACGCCACACGGAAGTACACCTCGTTGCCAACAGACATCCGAACATGTGATTGTAACATTTTTTTGGGGAAAAACAACACTTTCCACCACAAAATGAAAAAAAATCACAACAACTGTACCGTAGCCGGTTGAAATTTTTCGATTTTCCTTCTATCTCAACTTAGCCGGACGCATTATACTGCTTGCCGTGGACACAATCAAGTACCCATGAATGACTTTCGATTGACAAGTCCGCTTGCAAGTTGTCAAAACAGACTCGTTAAACACCGCACACAAAAACCTCAATGCCGAGTTCCTCCGCCATTGCCGCTTTGACGGCGAGCAACCGGTCAGCATCCTTCTTGCAGTCTGCATAAACGACTTGGATATGATTCGCCGGATGACGACCCATAAATTGATCGCGTGTCATACCGTCAAGGATTGCGTTGACAACGGGCCACTCTGGATTGGCAAGTTTTGCCCGACGTTGCGACTCTTCTTCCGGCAATTTGACGACACGTCCGCGTCCGAGGTCTAACCGGAGTTTATTGCCGACCACACACAGTCTTGACCAAACGATTTCGCCGGGTCGTCCAACGCCTGCTAAGGTTGCTCCCCCCTTTTTGAAAAACACCGCCGACTGACGATAAGCATGCGAACCGCTCCAACCGCCTTCCAAATGTGCTGGCGGAACTGCACCGGAAATCATCAACAGCCAGACGAAGCCGTCCACCGTTCCTGTCGGGTCGGGTGCTCCCCAACGCACATCGTGAAGCGTCGTTTCGAGCGGTTGACCGAGTGCCGCCGCTACCCGGTTGTTCAAAAGAGCATCTAGAGCGGAACCTTCGTCCACTTCGTTAAAATGAATGACCGGTTGACCGTCAAACAGAACATTTCCCCTACTATCCCGCACCGGCGGACGGTCGGCGTTGTTGAGAATTCCCTCGACCAAATCGCTTGCCGGCAGAACATCGGTGAGACCCAGTTGATATTGGATGCCGATCACATCGCAACCAAACGTTGCCGCCGTTCGGACTGCCGCTATGTACATTTTGCACTGAATCAAGACGTGTTCCTCTGTCAAGTCGTTTGCGGGGTCGTTGCCATAGTGAAACGTCATTCCTTTGCGTTTGAGCCAATCGTAAACCGCTTTTGCTTCGGCATCGGAAACCTGCATGGTATCGTGAAACAGTGCCGACTGACTGAGCCGTTCCTTAAAAATACCAAGCGGAAAGAGCAACTCATCTTGAATGAGGGCATTGTACATTCCCATGCAGCCTTCATCGAAGATTCCCATGATCGGCTTGCGGCTTCTGAGTTCTTTTGCCAATTTGCAACCGAGTTTTCGGTTTTTTTCGGAAATTCCGAGTTTTTTGATGGGTCGAACGTGTTTGTTTTCGTGTTTGACTTTACCGGCGGCGAGCCATTTTTTGAGTTTGGTCAGGAACCAATCATCGGTAAAATCTTCGCTCCAGAGCGTGGAGAATTCCCGCTTGGCTTTGAGGAGGCAGCCATTGAGATTGAGAAGTCCGACGAGACCGGGCCAAGTCGGCGACCAGTTTCCGACGGTGAGTATTGGTCCCTTGTGCAGGAGCAGACCGGGATAGACGTGATGCGAAAATTGCCAAACGGACTCGGCAACGATGAGGGGCGCGTCCGCCGGAATTTTGGCGAGGACATCGAGTCCTTCGCGTTGCGAGGCGAGGAAGCCATGTTTTCGGATGGGGTCATAGGAATGGGCGCGGACTACTTTTCGACCGAATTTGTTGACAGCGGCAATGAGTTGTTCTTCCATAGCGGCTTGCGTTTGCCAGCAGGCTTCATTGGCAGCCGGGCGAAAATCGCCGCTGGCGACAAGATAAACGGGAACTTTGGACATAGAATTATTTGAGGATTAGAGGGTAAAAACAGAAAAATCGGTCAAAACAGGACTAACACACTGTACCATCTAGCGAGCAGTTTTGCAATAGTTGGCTTGAATGTTTGGGTCTGTCGGGAGTCCGTTAACAAGTTTGCAAGGTAGGCACTCGACCGCCGAGCGAGTGGGTCGGCGGCAGCCGACAGACGCGGAAAACCCTCTAAAATAAACCAATGCGGAGTACCGCACAATGCCGTCCGGCGGGCGGCATCCTACCTGTCAAAACAGAATTTGTCGCCGGACTATTGTACAGGTTCAAAAAGACAAAATTGATCTTTTCTTTTTTTCCCATTTTCATTAGAATCACTTCCGAAGCATGTTTTGCGGTCTATAATGATTGTAGGATCATCGGCTATTTTTTTAATGTTCCGGAAGTTTCGAGTCGACTTACCGCTCCGACACGTTATTTCCGAAAGCCTGGTTTAACAGGACCTAAAGGAGAAAAACAATGACATCCCCCCCCTCCCTGCGTGTTTCCGAGCACCATGCGTCCACACACCACTTGGTGTCTCCCACTGCCCGAATTTTTTCGGCAACGGTCATTCTTATTACCGGCATGGGTATTTCCGCTATTTTTTGGAAAATGCCCAAGGGCGGCGAAGCCCATGCTCTTTATCACGCAGGGATTATCGATCAAGGACTGGCAACGACTCCTCTGCCGAGTGAGTCGATTGCCATGCTTTCCCCCGAAGAACGCGAGGGAATGGCACTCCCAAAACTTGATTATACACCGATAACAGACAATGGGATAGAAAAATACGCCCAGGTTTATGCACCGCCCGTGTCCTTGGCAGCCCAAAATTCAGACTTCTCAAAAGTTGAAACGGTGTCAGCAAAAGAGGAATCAGTGCTTATCCCTCCCATTCCCAAGAAGTTTGAGCCGATGCGTCAAATTATCGAGGAAAAACCAATTTCCGTTGAGCCGGTTAATCGAGAATTTCAGTCGAAGCCGAGTAGCGTCAGCACGGTGGAAAAGAGCGATGAAATGCTCTCTAAATTTCATTTTGCTGCGAACCGCAGGGCGGATACTGAACGGTTGTCAGAACCGGAATCTCCAATGGACCCGTTTACGATAGCGGTTCATACACCGGCACTTCAACCCTTGCAGCCCCTCCAACTGGATGCGCTCTCCCCTCTGCTTCCCTTGAATAACACCGACTTACAGTCGATAACGGTATTGATTACACAGTAGGGCTTTCGTTTTTGATCTATGTTTGCATGGCATATCATCCTTTCAATAGTAGCAGGGCAGGCGATTTGTGGGCAGTTCGGGCTGGAAAACCGATGTATAGGCTCGATGTTGCGGGGTACCGGCTAAGTGGAAAGGTGGAGACTCCATCGACGGATTTGCAAGCACTGCCACGGCTGGAAGCGGCTCTCTTTCTAGCGAAAGAACCAATGTCGAGTCGACGGCTTGCACAACTTGCCAATATTCCAGAAGGAACGAGGGTTCGGCACTTAATCCGTGAACTCCAGAAGCGGTACGATCAAGATCAATCGGCATTTTGCATTACCGAAGTTTCCGGGGGATTCCAACTTCGCACTCGCCAAGAGTGTGCGGCTTGGCTTGTCCGTACGCAGAGCATTCCGACGGCGGTTCGATTAAGCAATCCCGCCATGGAAACGCTCACCGTGATTGCCTACCAGCAACCGATTCCTCGAGCCGAAGTGGAGCGGATTCGCGGTGTGCAGTGCGGCGACCTCATTCGGCAATTATTGGATCAAGATTTGGCAAAAATTGTCGGACGCTCGGACGCACTGGGACGACCGTTTTTGTATGGAACAACCTCAACGTTTTTGCGCATCTTTGGACTCGGCAGTTTGCACGATTTGCCCCCGCTGGACGCTATTCAAAAAAGAAATAACTGTTGATTCGGCTTCGGAAAGCGGGATTTTGGACGTGCCTCAATGTTTTGTGCTCGTCGCCGATATAACGATTTACATTGACATTTTCAAATCGGTCGCGATAGACCGGATCGATACTTCGGAGAGGCAATCCTTCCAATCCCAATGCCTTTTCCCTGAATGGAAATTTGTACATATAAGGATAAAACCGCAGTGCCCAGTCATCGGGGCTGTACGTAACTAAAATTTTCTCGACAATTTCAGGGACTCTGCCGTGTTGCTGTCCTTTGGAAAACCAATTTCTATCCGTTGCGGCACCCGACAGCACAAGATGCAAACGCATCCCATCGGGACACTGTCCGCTGTTTCGCAACGATTCGACTGCATTGCAAACGATTCTACTGCCAAAACTGAATCCAAAGAGGCAAACCTTACTCTGCGGTTTCACTTTTTGCAGAAACAGTGCCATATACTCGGCGGTGTTGTTGATTATGGGCAGTTTACTCCGAACGTCACGCCGGATGCCGCCCAGTGCTTGGTCGGAGTACCAATCCCAAAAGAGAACGCGGCATGGTTTGCCCGGATCAAAAGTTCTCACAACACCGAGCCCAACTCTGGTGGTCTGTTGTGTGGTCGAAGTGTAGCCCGGTGCGAACAGTATCAAGGGGATGTCCACTTGTTGCGTCTCGAAAAAAGTTTCTGCGTCCGAAGGCTGCCAACGGTTATTTTCCCTGCGATAGTATTTGATTTTGGAAAAATGTTGATCATCGGCTTTCAGGCGGTCAACGGCGTGGAGATCGACCCGCCAAATATCTTGCCTTTCGCTTGACACCGTCTCCGCAGCCTCTGTTTTTAGCAGAAGAACGAGCAATAAAGGGACAAACAAAAACGCACGGGGTTGCCTTAACACCAAAACCTCCCGATGGCGGCTAAAACTGAACCGTCTATGGAATATGCCCGATAAAATGGGAAAGTCAAGTAAACAATGGGGAAAAAGGAGAAAAAATCGGATATAATGTCTCTATGCGAATAGAATACGACACAATGGGAGCCGTCGAGGTCCCCGATGATGCTTACTCGATACCGTTTTCCGTAACTCTGGACTCTCCCTTTCCCTCCTGCTTTCGGACAATCGTCTTCGGAATGTTCAGTTTTTCAAGCCACTCCTTGTAGTTCAACTGCTCCATTTCCTTGTCGATAACCTCTTGGAGCGAAGCGTCCTTCACGACATCCAAAGGCAACTGCGCTGGCGGTGAGGTCAGTTTGTTCATGCCCCAAATCTCTTTCTCGCCTTTTACAATCGAAAGACAATAACGTTCCGGTTGAAATTCAACCTCGACTCCTCCTTGCCCTCGGAAAGACGGTCTCGGAATCGGCGGTAGCGGAAACGGTCTGCTGGAAGCCGTATAAGAGACTTTATCCGCTTTCTCTTCTTCGATTTTCAAGATGATGGAAATTTCGGCGGCATCGGAAATTTTCCAACCGTTGTCGGCAATTTTTTTTTCGATGCTCTTCCGAATCGCTGCTCGGTCTTTCGTGATGGAATCTTCGACCACCAATGCGACCTCCGAACCCTGTTTCAAAGCGAGTTCTGCTTCTCCATCAGGTTGGTTATTGACCACCGGCATCGTTGTGTGCGGAAGGGTAACGGCAGTCAGGATGGCATCCTGCCGCATACGGTCGAATAAGCACCAGCAATATCCGTCGACGAATTTGGTATTGTCACGAAGTCCGGTGTAAGTCCAAACGGTTGTCTTGTGTGTGGTATCGACCATATTCCCGCCACAAAGGAAATACCGGTCATCAATCCAGAACATCGGCAGGGTATTGGTGCTTCCCGCAACGAAGAAGGGAGTCTCTACCTTTCCCGTCGCCGTGTCTCCGAGCATGATTCCCTGTGAATTACACGTTGCAAAACGTTTGCCGTCAGGAGAAAACCGCAATTTGAGAGATTGCATATTGTCAACGGCACCGAGAGCTTTGCCCGTCATCGTTTCGCACAGTACCGTCCTGCTGCCGATAGGAAGAAAACAGTATTTTTTCCCCGGCGAAAGAGCAATATCGCCTCGCTGTGCAATCCGGTTCTTCCAAAGTGCTTTACCAGTGTTCACGTTTAGAAGAAAGAGCGTGGTACTCTCCGATTGAACGAGAACGTGTTCGTTATCCACCCAAGTGGCTCCGTAAATATCGGCACCAGAACTGGCGGCATTACCGGTACGTTTCTGCTCGGCGAACGGTTCGAACGTGGCAACCGCTGCCCAGCCTTGCTCGGTGATTTCGGCAAGATGCATGAGCGTTCGCTTGCCAAATGTCGGAAATTCCCAGGTATCTTGATGAAACAGCACCCGTTTTCCATCGGGAGAGATTCCCAGCGGTCGAAGTTTGAGCGGTGTGTCGTTTATCATCGAGTCTCCGGTATCGATAAAGCCAATACAAATGCGGGTGAAGTTTTTCTCCGATGTTCTGTTGCCGATTTCAGCAGGCACGTTGAAAGCGGTAACAACTTTGTTTCCGGCGACGAAGAAATCGGTGCGTCTCGGCATTGCCCTTTCCGGTACCCCCTGCATGCTGAAAGTGAGTCGGGAAACGTCTGCCAGTTGTTCCAATGGCGGTGCTGGGTCAACTCCGCCAGACCAGTTTGTCGGTGCGTTGCCGCCCACATCACGCGCTTGCGAAAGATCGACCGCTTTGACTGCCAATCCAGCGAAGGAGGCGAACCCTAACTTGGGTTGTTGTGCGGCGGTATTTCCCCCACTTCCAAAGGGATTGTTTGCCGACAAGTTGGCGATGTACTGCCGGTCTGCTGCGCTCAATTTGGAGACCGGCAGGGTGATGCTGGTGCCGTCGGTCTTTTTGAGTTTGACGGAATCGCCGTCAATTTGTTCCAGCGATGCTTCGATACTGAACAAACCGGTGTCGTCTTTCCAGGTGCGGGTGTCTTCCGCACAGAGGAGCGGACAGCAAAGGACAAGAGCGACAAAACCGAAACGAGAGAGAGAGTTACGCATGGTTTCCTCCATTGTTGATTATTACGCCGTGCCATTGTATCACAAACGGTCAACGAGGGGGGGCGAGGTATTCTGACATTCGCATGAGAATTGCAATGCACTTTTTTCATGTTGTTTTTCCATTGCTGCGTTGCTCTAATGATGGTAACGCTGATACTCAAACGACACAACTGCCCGTCCTTTTGACCGTTTCGAACCCGTCTTCATCACGTTGGTTGCTTTCCAATGTTCTGAACGTTGACAGTGCGAACGCACCGACGGATGCGATGCCGTAATGCTGAAACGAAAATTCTGCCCGACATACAACTCGGCAAGTGCATCAAGAAATGCTGAACCAATGCCGATGCCTTGATAGTCGGGAAGCGTTACGATTCGACTCACCCGATACCAACGTTCAAAACCCTGCTGCGGGAGCAGGGCACAAAAGGAGACAGGAGTAAGGAGAGAGAAGCAAGGAGAAATTGTCGGTCTACGCCCGTCCGATTCTTTCTTACTCCTTTCTTCTTTCTCCTTCATTCTTATACAAGCGGCATAACATCGGCAATTTTTTGCCAAGTCGCTACTCAAATAGTGATGCGTCTTAAAGCGGTGCCAAAGACGGCGTTCGCATCGAAAGATTTCCAAATCGATGTTGGGTCGCCGAAGTAACCTCCTTGACACGGTGCCGGTGGCGGTGTCGAGAACCCAGTCGGGCTCCAACCAATCGAGAATATCGTAATGACACGTTACGGCAACGAATCGACAAGGTATTTTGCCAGACTTGATTCCTTTGGCAAGAGCGGCGGAAGCAATTTGAGCAACATTGCGGTCAACGACCGATGTGTACTCGTCGAAACAAACAAGAGGAGAAAGGCGTAAGGATTTAGGAGAAAGAAGGGAGTCGTTGGGCGTAGCCCGGCATCTTCTACTTTCTCCTTTCTCCTTCATTCTTACTCCTTCCAACAACGCTCTCGCCAGATCACACCGAAATTGTTCTCCATTGGAGAGCACGGAATACGGTTTGATCCAACTCGGCGGTGAACTGAACCCCACGACGGTCAACATGTTCGTAATGTCTTTAATCGAAATATCGCCGAAACCATCGATGACCGCTTTGTCGGGATTCCAGTCCAACGAGCCGCGAACGTAAGAGAGCGGAAAAAGATGTTTGGCGATGGAAGATTTCCCGCTACCGGAAGGACCCACAATGCAACCGATTTGCCAATCATTTAACGAGCCGCGAACGACAGAGAGCGGATTTTCAAATTCGATAGTCCGTTCCGCTTTTTCGGCGAGGGGAACATCGAACATCCCGGCAATCTGTTGAACACGATACGACGAATGAACAGGACAAGAAAGAGTAAATCGCATGTTTTTATTAACGCTTGCGTTTTAGTCGCAAAGCGCGCCGCAATCTATCATGCCCACCATCACAAACTGTCAGGAAAATTGCTGACGGTTTACTCACCCGACCCCGTTTACAGTGGAGAAGTCTCCCTTGAAGTTTTTCGCAAATTCAGTATAATGTCAAGTGCCTCGGTGAGGTGGTATTTTTTCGGATTTACATCCGGGGGGTCGATACCAAGCCCGATGGGAGCCTGACTAAAATGAAAATGGTCTCATGTATAGTCGTTCCGTAACCGTTATTCGGTCGAAGCGAATC
>Ga0082212_10009560_pt1 | contig 12498 bp, 8 predicted proteins | sample TergutNt197P3_FD_71548 | JGI IMG/M metagenome (GOLD analysis project Ga0082212, IMG submission 71548) | Neocapritermes taracua P3 segment gut microbial communities from Petit-Saut dam, French Guiana - Nt197 P3 | ecosystem: Host-associated > Arthropoda: Insects > Digestive system > Gut ... | reverse complement strand
TGGAATGGTTTTTTTGTTGAGGGAATACCGGTGAAAAGGCCGGTACTGACCGAAACAACAAAAACCATGCCACGCGGCCCTGCAAACGGGCCAGCCTCTGAACTGAAAAAAATTGCGCGAAAAAGCGAAGTTTACGTTTGAGAAGTATTGCAATTTGAATGTTATCTGATAAAATAGCATGAGCGTGGTTTCAGGGAACCCGGGCGTGGTCGCGCTTTCAACTGAAAACACGGCGCAGCCGCGCTAACGCGCAACAATATTATTATGAAAGTGGGTATGTACAACATGAAGCGAATGAAAAAATCCCTGGCGTTCCTTATGGCACTGGCGCTGTGCCTGTCGTTCTTCGCCATCGGAGGCCTTGCCGCGGAAGAAGAGGAAGCGGTAGATATTTTTGACGGCGTCGAAGGAAAAGTAGTGATCATCTATACGAACGACGTTCACGGGCGCGACGTGACAAACGCCGGGCAATACGGCACGGCCGCTGTCGCGCAGCTTAAGAAAGACTTTGAAGCGGCCGGGGCATGCGTCATTCTGCTCAGCGCGGGGGACGCCATACAGGGACTGCCGCTCGTTAACTATGACTACGGCGCCACCGCCATCGAGTTCATGTCGGCGGCCGGCTACGACGCCATGTCGCCCGGCAACCACGAGTTCGACTGGGGCGTGCAGAATCTCTTTGACGTCCTGGAAGAAGCGGAGTTCATGACCCTTTCCGCGAATATCGTATACGCGGAAGACAACGAATACGACGGGGAAGCGGGAGAACTTGTTTTCCCGGCCAACATTATCTTCGAGTTTGACGACCTGCTTGTAGGCGTGTTCGGCCTGACGACGCCGGAGACGTACACAAAAGCGCATCCCAGCAAAATGAAAGGCGTCGCGTTCCTTCAGGGCGACGATATGTTCGCGGCCGCGCAGGAGCAGGTGGACTATCTGAAAGAAGAGGGATGCGACCTTATAATCTGCCTCGGACATCTGGGCATAGATGAGGAGAGTGCAGGTAACTGCTCGAGCGACGTCATCGACGCGGTCGAAGGCATAGACCTCTTCGTCGACGGCCACAGCCATACAGTCATCCCGCGTGGGATCGAGCTCGGCAATACGCTGCTGGTCAGCACCGGCACGGCTCTGGCGAACATCGGCTACGCAATATTTGATCCAGCCGACGGCAGCATCGTCGCGAACCTTCTGCGGATAACGGACGGCGTTAAGGATTATCAGGGCGTCGACGAGGAACTCGAAGCCATAATTTCAGCCCGCAGCACCCTCGTCACAGACACATTGCAAGGTGAATCCGCCGGAACGGTGGAAGTGCTGCTCTACGGCGCGAACACAGTCGACCCGCCGGGTGTACGCGTCGCCGAAACCAACATGGGTGATTTCGCGACCGACGCGCTGCTGTGGATCGCTAACTCATTGTTCGGTGAAGGCTTCGCCGACGGCGCCTTGACTAACGGCGGCGGAATAAGGGCCTCGCTCCCGGTCGCCGCCGACGCTGAGCTGCCATATGAGCTCACCATGTATGATATGCTTACGGTGTTCCCGTTCGGCAATCAGGTTGAGATCATCGAGATCACAGGAGCGCAGCTTCTTGAGGCGCTGGAAGCGGCGACATTCAGCAACCCAGGCGTTTCCGGGGCGTTCCCGCAGGTGTCGGGGATCGAGTTTACTCTGCACAACTACATTCCGTACGCTCAGGGCGAGCAATACGCCGGCACCACATATTACCCGCCGGCGAATCCGGGCGTCCGCGTCAGAGACGTCATGGTCGGCGGCGAACCCCTCGATCTCGAGAGGGTATACCGCATTGCCACGAACGACTTTACTGCTGCCGGAGGAGATACATACCGGGTATTCACAGAGAAACTGAATTCCTACTCCACCGGCGTCGCCATGGAGCAGGCCCTCATAGACTATGTCGCCGAGGAACTTGGCGGCGTGATAGGCGATGAGTACGCCGAGCCTAAGGGCCGCATAACGATCGTCGACACGTTTGCCGATATCAACAAGGACGCATGGTATTTCGAAGCTTACTCATATGTCATGGCCGAAGGCGTCATGACCGGCACAAGCGTCGATACCTGGGATCCGCAGTTGAACGTGACCCGCGCAATGGCGATCATGACCCTGTACAATCTTGAAGGCGCCCCCGATGTGGAAGGCGAAAACTTCAGCGACGTCGCCGAGTCCGCGTGGTACTACAACGCCGCGCTGTGGGCGAAGAACACGGGAGTGAGCCAGGGTTCGGACGGCCAGTTCGCGGGGAACCGCAGCATCACGCGCACGGAACTCGCCGCGATTATCGTACGCTATCTTGAGCTTGGCGGCTTTGTGCTCGACACCGCCGACCTCAGCGGCTATGAAGACGAGGGCGCCATCCAGCCGTGGGCAGTCGATCAGCTGGTCCTGGCAAAGATAGTCGCCACGGGCATTATTTCCGGCAGAAGCGACACGGAGCTGGCGCCGAACGCGACGGCGACGCGCGCCGAGCTTGCGCAGATGCTTCTGAACATGTCCGAGTTCATCGAGAATTATGAGGAGCCGGAAGCGGAAGAAGAAGCGGAAGACGCCGACGATGAAGACGGCGAAGAAGCTGAAGGCGAAGAGGAAGAGGAAGAGGAAGACGCGGAAGAGGAAGACGAAGAAGAAGAAGGCGAAGAGGAAGAAGAAGAGGGCGAGGGCGACGGCGAAGGTATCGCCGCGTAAACACAGCTGCATAAAATCGAAGGGGGGATTTTCGAAATCCCCCCTTCTCTACGGATTAGGAGAATGTACCGATGAACGAGTTCAAGTACCCAAACCTTTTCAAACCCATCATACTAAGAGGGACGTTGTTCAAAAACCGCATATTCGCCGCCCCGACGGGATATAAGTTCACCGACAGGTACGGCACCATCCATCAGGAAGCGGCGTCATATTATGAGCGTAAAGCGAAAGGCGGCGCGGCGTGCGTCGCGATGGGCGAGTGCAACGTCGACAGCAAGTACGGAACGGACGGGCTTTATAAAGTCCACCTCGACGACCCGCACGCGCGCGACTCGCTCTTTCTTGTGACCGACGCCGTAAGACGGCAGGGCGCGGTATGCACCGCCGAGCTTCAGCATTCCGGCAACTGCGGCAACAGGTACACGAACCCGGACGCCATGTCGTACGGCCCCGTCGACGGGGAGTTCAACGGCCGCCCGTTTTACGAGATGCCGGAAGATATCATATGGTATACGATCGACAAATTCGCGAAGGGCGCGGCGTTTGCGAAAGCGTGCGGATTCGGCATGGTGACGGTCCACGGAGGGCACGGCTGGCTGATATCGCAGTTCCTGTCGGAAACGCTCAACACCAGAAAGGACAAATGGGGCGGGCCCGATATAGAAAACCGCTCGCGGCTCGCCGTTGAAATCCTGAAAGCGATACGGAAAGCGGTCGGCCCGGCGTTTCCGATTGAAATGCGCATCAGCGGCAGCGAATGTTACGACGGGGGATACGGTATCGAGGAAGGGATCAGATTCTCGAAACAGGTCGAGGACCATGTAGACCTGCTCCATGTCTCGGCCGGAAGCCACGAGGTCATGGACGTGTTTACCGTGACCCATCCGAGCATATTCCTGCCCGACGGATGCAACGTGCAGTACGCGGAGGAAATCAAAAAGCACGTTAAATGCGCGGTGGCCACCGTGGGCGCGCTGGGCGACCCCGACCTGATGGAGGATATCGTCGCGACCGGAAAGGCGGACGTCGTTGAGATAGCCCGCGGGCTGATAGCAGACCCCGACATCCCCCGCAAGATACGCACGGGCAGAGGGAGCGAGATAAACAAATGCCTGCGCTGTCTGAACTGTTTTTCGAATCTCATGAATACAAACCAGTTCCATTGCGCGATAAACCCCGAAACAGGGCGCGAGTCGGAGATGAATCTCGCGATCCCGCCGTCGGCCCGTAAGAAGGTTCTGATAGCGGGCGGGGGCGTAGCCGGCATGCAGGCGGCGATCACATGCGCGCAGCGGGGGCATGAGGTCATACTTTGCGAGAAATCGGACAAACTCGGCGGGACGCTGCGCTGCGAGGATAAGGCGCCGTTTAAGGCGACGCTCTCCGCGTACCTTGACCGGCAGGCGAGGAAAGCGGCCGAGGCCGGGGCCGAGATAAGGCTCGGGACGGAAGTCACGGCCGAATACGCGAAGGCCGAAGGGGCGGACGTCCTGATCGCGGCGCTTGGCGCTGTTCCTCTTGTGCCGCCGATACCGGGCATAGACGGCGGGAACGTCATATCAGCCGAAGAAGCGTATGAACACCCGGAGAAGACGGGGAGTTCTGTAGTGATCCTCGGAGCGGGGCTCGTCGGCGTGGAACTCGCGATATATCTGTCGATGCTCGGGAAGAAGGCGACCGTCGTTGAAATGCTCGGCGAGATAAGCCACGGGGGGAATTACCTCCACGTCCGCGCGCTCAACGTCGAAATCAAGAAATACGGCATAAGCATGAACTTCAACACGAAGGCTGTCGAGGTCACGTCCGACGGCGTCGTATGCGAGGGGCCGGACGGTGTGGTAAGTTTCGGCGCCGATACGGTCATTTACGCGACCGGGCAGCGCCCGTTGTGGGATGAAGCGGAGAGCCTTTGCCAGTGCGCGCCTGATTTTTATCTGATCGGCGACTGCTTCGCGCCGAAGAATATAATGAACGCCACAAGCATGGCGTTCTCAGTCGCAAGAAACCTTTGAAGAGTGTAGAGTGTAGAGTGTAGAGTGTAGAGTGTAGAGTGTAGAGTGTAGAGTGTAGAATGTAGAATGTAGAAACATCACTTTACGTTTTACACTTTACGTTTTACACTTTACGTTTCAAGTAGTCCAGATAGCTTTCGAGGATCAGCGACGCCGCGACGGCGTCAACGGCGTCCTTGCGTTTTTTGCCCCGGCGACCCGTTTCGCTCAGGATGCGGTGCGCGCTCATCGTCGTCAGGCGTTCATCCCACAACGCGACCTCGATACCGCAAAGCGAACGCAGCGCCTCGGCCAGGCTCTCGCTCATCAACGCCCTCGGGCCGGCGGAGCCGTCCATATTCCTCGGATGCCCGACGACGATCGCGCCGACTCCGCGGGCGGACGCTTCGGCGGCGATCGCGTTTACCACCGCGACCCGGCTCTTCTCATGTATGACCCACGCTTCGCCGGCGAGAGAGCCGGACTCATCGGATACGGCGACGCCTGTACGCGCGTCGCCGTAGTCAATTGCCATTATTTTCATTGTGAACCTCATCTGCGTTTGCTTCAGAATCCATTTCTACCGGCGCCTGAACGGGAATCTCTTACTTGAAATACTCCACCAGCAAGTCGACGCAGGCGCCGTAGGAGCGCAAGCCGAGTTCCTGATTCTGCGACCTGAGATAACCGTCGTAAACTGTGTCGACCGCGTCGCTCAGCGTCTCGGTCACGGCGGTGAGTACCTTGTTGAAAAACTCGACGCCGGTCGTGACCGTTTTTTGCGATTGCCAGAAATCGTGGTTATCCTGCCAGTCCCTTCTGACTTCGTCCGACAGGCTCTCGTTGACTTCACGCCAGGCCTCGGCGTCGGCCGCGGAGAGCGCGTTCGACAGGTACATCAGCCCCATGAGCCATCCGGAATACTCGTACACAGTGTTTCCTGACGTCACGCACGCCGCGATACCCACGAAGTTAGCCTCGTCTTCCGCGAAAACGCCGCGCTGGTGCGCCAGTTCGTGCGCAACTGTCGCAGGCATAAGGAAGAGAGGCGGTTTTGTGTTTATGTTCGATTCGCCGGTCAGCGCAAAATAGACGCCGGTGTATCCGGTGCGGCTCATGAGCCACGAGAACATCATAGGTTTCGGTTCAAACAGCCTGCCGGACAACCCCGGGAACTCCGTAAACAAAAACGCGTAGACCTCCGTCGACGCGTCGAAAATGTCTTTACGGGTCTCTATGTAGCGTCCTTCATCGTCGCGCTTTACAAGCGCGGAATACTCGTTTGCCTTCTCCGCGAAAAGCCGGGTGACCGCAGTGAGTTCGACTGTCGAGACCCCGCCCGGTGAAAACCCGTTCTTCTCCGCAAAACCGGGCGCGAAGTACCCGATGTTCCACAACCAGCAGTGAATGCTCCATATATACAGCGCGACGACCGCGATATTAAGAAGGCGCCGCGCTACTATTTTCAGTCTATCGCGCTTTCGCGACGCGACCATAACGGTTCTGACAATATAGAAGATCAGCCACGCGACGGCGGCGGCGCATAAGACCTCCATCAAAGACAAGGGATAGATCGCGGTGAACCACCCCAGGGCGCCCCGCACGGGGGCGGAAACGCGCGTCGAAGCCCATTCCGCCACGCCGTTTACGCGGCGGAACGCGTAGAACGCGGCGGTCAGAACAGCCGGCAGCGCGCATATGATTATGTAAACGGTACGCGGCAGCTTTATGACTGGCCCCGTCCTCTTTTTTCTTTCATACATGTAAGTATACACCCAAACGCGAGCTGCGCAGAGCGCCGAAAGCGGCGCGTTCAACTCAATTGTGCTTATAAGAATTATCTGAGAAACTTGTGCAATACCGCGTCGCCGATCGCGGAGAGGGGGAGCTGCTCGGAGACGCCGCCCATCTGATGAGCTACCATGGGCATGCCGTATACGACGCAGGACGCTTCGTCCTGACCTATCGTGTGGGCGCCCGTCTTTCTCATCGCGGTCAGGCCTTTTGCCCCGTCCGCGCCCATGCCCGTGAGGATAACGCCGATCGCGTTTCTGCCGGCGGTCTTCGCCACAGAATCGAACAGGACGTCGACGGACGGGCAGTGCCCGCTGACTTTACCGCCCGGGATAAGCGAAACGTAATACCCTTTGGCGTCCTGCCTCAGGTGCATTTGCTGGTCGCCGCCCGGCGCGATGACGATAGTCCCCTGATCGACGCGGTCGCCGTTTTGCGCTTCGATCACATGCATGGCGCAAATCTTGTCGGCGCGTTCGGCGTACATCTTTGTGAAAACCGGGGGCATATGCTGAACGATGACGACGCCGGGAGTGTTTGCCGGGAAGTGCTTGATAACTTCCAGTATAGCCTCCGTGCCGCCGGTGGACGCCCCTATTGCTATGAGGCTGGAGGCGTTCGCGCCGGCAAGGCTGTACCGCGCGGGCCGGGCGACGGACTGAGACGCTTGCGCCGCGGCTTTTGACGCCGCCGCGACCGGTGGAATCACGTGCGCCGCCGAGGCAATCTTGAGTTTTTGGACGACGTCCTGTATGAAGGTTTCTTCCGTGGCGCCCTGCTGCGATCCGGGTTTCTCAACGAAGTCAATAGCGCCCGCGTGCATCGCGTCGAACACGTTTCCGGAAAGCGAACTCATTACGACGGCTTTGAGCGTCGGGTTTTTCGGCAGGACCGCGCGCAAAAACTCACTGCCGCGCATTTTCGGCATTTCCATGTCGACCAGCAGAACGTCGGGGCGCAGCATATATACGTTCTTTGAAGCTTCAACCGGGTCGCCGAAGCTTCCGACTATCTCTATGGCGGAGTCCCTGATCAGCCGCTGAGATAGAAATGTCCTGAAATACAGCGAATCATCGATTATAACAACACGAATTTTCGACATGGAGACCTCTTTCCCAAAATATTAACATACGGACAAAAAGTTTTTTTGCTTTCCCTCTTTTTCCGTAAGATATTATGACTATGAAAAACGCACTATAACATGCAATGATATGTGTAATTTATCACCCTTCGGCTATTATATCGTATCCGCCGCGCGCATTCAATGGGTTTTACGCCAAAGAAAAGAATTTTTTGAGAATTTTTATTTTTTGACATTGCGGCGCGTATGAGGTAAAATGTCCCCAACAGCTATATGGAGGATGTAATTTGGACGCGTACATAGCCAGACAGCCGATTTTCAGTAAAAACATGAAGATATTCGGTTATGAGCTGCTCTTCCGGAGCAGCGCTGCGGATAAGACCTCCGGGGTCACCGACGCGGATCAGGCAACGTCCCGCGTCGTTATGGAAAGCTTCTACTCGAGGGGCGTTGACAGTATTACAGGGGGGAAACCCGCGTTTATTAATTTCACCGAAAGGCTCCTTTTGGAGAACACGGCGACGCTGTTCCCGAAGGAGCAGCTTGTCGTTGAGATCCTGGAAGACGTCGAGCCGACGCCGGAGATCATCGAAGCCTGCCGCGACCTGTACAAAAAAGGCTACGTGCTTGCCATGGATGACTTTATCTATCGCCCGGAGTTTGACCCGCTGATCGAAATGAGCCAGATGCTCAAGTTTGACTTCCTTCTGAGCGAACCGGACGAAATATCGTCGATGCTCAGAAAAATAAACCATAAAGGGAAAAAGCTTCTGGCGGAAAAGATCGAAACGAACGAGATGTTCGACCTCGCGGCGAAGATGGGCTTCACGCTGTTCCAGGGGTACTTCTTCAGCAAGCCCGTCACGCTGTCGGCAAAAGCGCTCGCGCCGCTGAAAATCAGCTATGTTTCGATGATGAAAGAAATCAGCTCGGAAGACGAAATAGATTACCGGAGGCTGGGCGAGACTATCCGCAACGACGTGGCGCTTTCGTACAAGCTTCTCAAGCTTGTCAACTCCGCTTATTACGGACTGCGTTCGAAGGTGAAAGACGTCGTCCGGGCGCTTGCCATTATCGGGACCCGTGAGGTCCGGAAATGGGTTTTCATGATATCGCTGATGGGCCTCAGTTCGGACAAACCGGATGAGATAGTCAAAATGTCAATGATCAGGGGGCGTTTTCTTGAAAACCTCAACATGAGGTGGATAAAGACGCACTCGAATGAAAACGTTTTCCAGACCGGGCTGTTTTCGATGCTGGACGTGCTTATGGATATGCCTATGGAGTCCGCGCTCGAAGGGATATACCTTGCCGACGAGGTCAGGGACGCGCTTGTCGGGCAAAAGGGCGGGATTTACGATATGCTGCTGCTTGTCGTCAGCCTTGAGCGCAGTGACTGGGATAAAACGGACGAGCTCACCGCGCGCCTGAAGATCGACGCGAGGAATGTAACGGAGGAATACCTCGAAGCCGTCAAGTGGTGCAACGAGATGCCGTTCTAATGCGCTCTGCAAAGCGCCGCGGGCGGCGCTTTACGCTGAGGGCGGCGCTTTACGCTGCGGACGGCGCTTTACGCCGTGGGCGGCGCTTCGCGCAAGGAGTCAGAAGTCAAGAGTCAGAATATAGACGAGGGTTACGAGGCATTCTTGTATTTCATTCCTATCTGTTGCATTGACGTTCAAGATGGAGGTTGATATGACGGGAAACACATCCGCGGCGCCCAGGACCATAGCCGTCGCCGGGAAAGGCGGAACAGGGAAAACAACATTTTGCGGAATGCTTGTCCGCTGGCTCGCGGACTCGAAAAAGGGGCATATCCTGGCCGTCGACGCGGACCCGAACTCAAACCTGAATGAAGTCCTCGGCGCGCCTGCCCCGATCACGCTCGGAGAGATACGCGAGAACATGCAGGAAAAAGGCGGCGGGGAGACGCTGCCGGCGGGGATGACGAAACATGATTATATGGAGTTCATGTTCGGCGACGCGCTGGTTGAAGAAAGCGGTTACGACCTTCTTGTGATGGGCAGAACTCAGGGCGCGGGCTGCTACTGCTACGTCAACGGCGTGTTGAGGACGCAGATCGACAGGTATTCCGGCAGTTACTCATACATCGTCGTCGATAACGAAGCGGGGCTTGAACATATAAGCCGGGGAACTCTGCCGGGCGTCGACGTCCTGCTGCTGATAAGCGACTGCTCGCGGCGGGGGATCCAGGCCGCGGGGCGGCTTGCGCAGATGGCGCATGATATGAAACTCGAACCCGGCGTAATGAAACTTATTGTCAACCGCGCGCCGGAAGGCGGGCTGAGCGCGGGCGTCCTGGAGGAAATAGCGGCGCAGAAACTCGATCTTCTGGGGGTCCTGCCGCAGGATGAGACAGTTTTCCGCTACGATTCCGACGGCGTCCCGAGCTCGACGGTCCCGGACGACGCCCCTGTTAAGCAGGCGCTGAAGAAGATCGTCGCGGAGCTGGAACTATAAAAGAAACGCGTTTATGCGGAACGCGGTGAGAAAACTCCAAACTCCAAACTCCAAACTTCACACTTCACACTACTATATAATATCGGAGGATTAATCATGAGCGCACTAACCGACCTGATCTACGCGGGATCGAACGCGGTCGCGGGCCTTACGGAAGGCGCGGTAAACGACGCGATCGCCAAATACGGAGAGGATAAGAAACTGAGCTTTCCCGACACTGCCTACTACTTCCCGGCAATATACGCGGCGACGGGCGTGAAGGTACAGAAACTGGGAGACCTGCCGGCCTGCGTCGGCGTCCTGAAGAGCCTGATAACCAACAAGGAAGAGCTCGGCGACGCGCTCAACGCGGGCCTTGCCACAGCCGTCGGCGCGGAGATCATCGAGGGGTTGAAGTACATCGACGCGAACCCTTATGAAAACGAGGGCGGCATCGGATTCGTGCCCGACCCGATAATCCGTTCGCTCGGCGTGCCGCTCGTCACGGGCGACATCCCCGGCGTGGCAGTCGTGCTTGGCATGGCGGACGACCCGTCGCAGGTCGCGACCGTCGTCAAGGAGTACCAAACCAAAGGCTTGCTGTCGTTTCTCATCGGCGGCGTTATAGATCAGGCGGCGGAGGCGGGCGTCAAAATGGGTCTTGACTACCGCGTCATACCGCTCGGACACGACGTCACCGCCGCTATCCATGTCGTCACCGTCGCCATACGCGCGGCGCTCATATTCGGCGCCCTGGAGCCGGGCGACCTTCCGGGCCTTCTGGAGTACACGAAATCCCGCGTCCCCGCGTTCGTCAACGCGTTCGGCGCTTTAAGCGAGGTCGTCGTATCTGTCGGAGCGGGCGCGATCGCGCTTGGATTCCCGGTCATAACCGACGTCGACCTGGGCGATATCCAGATCCCCGGGGCGCTCGAATCGGTCACGGATCACGCCCTTACGGCCGCGCGCTCGTTTGAAGTAAGACATATAAAAGTAAAAACGAAAAACGTGGATATTTGCATGGGCTTCGCTTCGGCTTTCGAGGGGGAGATCATAAAGAAAGCCGACACTCACGCGGAGTTCTATTCCGGCGAAAATCCGACCTGCGAGCTTGTGGTCATGCGCGGAGCGGACGAAATAAACGACCATGAGATCGCCGTCGAAGGCCCGGATATCGAAGGAGAAGCCATCGTTGAACTGCCCCTCGCCACTTATGTCGAAGTCGCCGGCGAGAAGATGCAGGCGGACTTCGAACCTGTCATCGAGCGCAAGATCCACCACTGGTTCAACTATGTTGAGGGCGTCATGCATACAGGCCAGCGCAACCTCTTCCGCCTGAGGATCAGCAAGGAGGCTTACGCCATGGGCCTGAAGCTCCGCGACCTCGGCGAGGTCATATACCATGAGATAATGGACGATTTCGGAACGGTCGTCGATAAATGCAAGATCACGTTCTTCACGGACAAAGAAACTGTGCAAAAGCTTCTCGACGAGCAGGCCACGCCCCGCTACAGAGCCCGCGACGAGCGCCTTGCCTCCATGACGGACGAAAGCGTCGACACATTCTATACATGCGTGCTCTGCCAGTCGTTCGCGCCGTCGCACTGCTGCGTCGTGACGCCCGAACGCCTCGGATTGTGCGGGGCGGTTTCGTGGCTCGACGCGAAAGCCACGAAGGAACTGACGCCGTTCGGACCCAGCCAGCCGATCGAGAAAGTTGGGTGCACAGACGAACGCACGGGCGCGTATACGGAGGTAAACAAGATCGTTAAAGAGGCGACGCACGGCAGCGTCGAGAGCGTTACCCTTTATTCCATTCTGGAAGACCCTATGACGAGCTGCGGCTGCTTTGAATGCATCTGCGGCGTCATGCCGGAAGCGAAAGGCGTCATCGTCGTAAACCGCGAATACTCGGGCATGACCCCGTCGGGCATGACGTTCGGAGAACTCGCGTCGATGACGGGCGGCGGCGTTCAAACGCCCGGTTTCATGGGGCACGGGCGCCACTTCATCGCTTCCAGGAAGTTCGTTTCCGCCGAGGGGGGCGTTTCGCGCATAGTCTGGATGCCGAAGGAGCTGAAGGACGACGTCGCCGGACGTTTGAACAAAACCGCGAAAGAGCTCTACGGCATCGACGATTTTGCGAGTATGATCTGTGACGAAACTATCGCCGTCGACTCCGACGCCGTTCTCGAGTTTCTGCAATCCAAAAACCATCCCGCGCTCTCTATGGATGAAATAATGTAATGCATAAAATCACCTTTAAGTTTGAAAGCGGCGAAGATGTCATCATCTTCGCCGCTGCCGAAGAGAACATACTTGCCCTCGCGCGCAAAGCCAACGTCGCCATAGACGCGCCGTGCTCGGGCAACGGCTCCTGCGGCAAATGCCGCGTGAAGCTGCTCGAAGGGGCCGTCGAGGCCCCCCCGGCGCGGCCTATAAGCGAGGGCGACGCGCGGGGAA
>Ga0082212_10009559_pt1 | contig 12499 bp, 9 predicted proteins | sample TergutNt197P3_FD_71548 | JGI IMG/M metagenome (GOLD analysis project Ga0082212, IMG submission 71548) | Neocapritermes taracua P3 segment gut microbial communities from Petit-Saut dam, French Guiana - Nt197 P3 | ecosystem: Host-associated > Arthropoda: Insects > Digestive system > Gut ... | reverse complement strand
ACCATAGGCGCGCACATCGGGCCGTCGGTGGTCGGGACGGCTTTCATACCGAAATTCAGCGCGACGTTCATTTAATACCTTCTATAAAAGACGCGGGCATATTAGCCCGCGTTTTTTTTCGCGCAAACCGGCCGGGAGGCCCTATATGAACCAAAAATTGAAAGAAAAGATTCGGGAAGCTTTCTCATCCGTCCTGCCTATATCGGCGATCGTTCTGCTGCTGGATATTGCCCTCGTCCCTATGTCTCTGGGCACGGCGATCATGTTTGTGGTGGGCGCCTTGCTTCTCGTGGTGGGCATGGGCTTCTTTTCCCTGGGCGCGGATATCGCGATGATGCCCATCGGCGAAGGCGTTGGCATACAGCTGACCAAGAGCAAACATATATGGCTGATCGCAATGATCAGCTTTCTCCTGGGCTTCATCATCACCATCGCAGAGCCTGACCTGCAAGTTCTGGCAGGGCAGATCCCTTCGATCCCTAATACGGCCTTTATCCTCACCGTGGCTGTGGGAGTAGGGATATTTCTGGTGATTGCGCTACTCAAGATCATTTTTCATATGAACTTGTCCTACGTATTGCTTGCCTTCTATGGGGTGATGTTTGCCTTGTCTCTATTGACCCCAAGCAATTTTGTCGCGGCCGCTTTTGACAGCGGGGGGGTGACCACAGGGCCGGTCACCGTACCCTTCATCCTTGCTATGGGGATTGGGCTTTCGTCCTTGCGGGGCGACAAAGATTCCCAGGGCGATAGCTTCGGCTTCGTCGCCCTATGCAGTGTCGGACCGGTCCTGGCGGTGATGCTCCTGGGGATGTTTTACCATCCGGAAGACGCCGTCCATGCCCCGGTCGCCATCCCCGAAGTGGAGACGATGCGGGATGTGGTTCAGCAATTCGCCATCGCAGTGCCTCATAGCTTTATCGAGGTAGCGACCGCTTTGCTGCCGATCGTCGTATTCTTTCTATTATTCCAGCTGGTTTCCAGACGTTTCAAGAAAGCGCAGATCGTAAGGATTGCCATTGGGGTGCTTTATACGCTGGTGGGGCTGGTCATCTTTCTTACCGGCGTGGAGATCGGCTTTATCCCCGTCGGCAGCTTACTGGGAAGCGAGCTGGCAGGTTCGCCTTTTAAATGGCTGCTGATTCCGATCGGCGTATTGATCGGCTATTTCATCGTGGCCGCGGAGCCAGCCGTGCATGTGCTCAATGCGCAAGTAGAAGAGATATCAGGCGGGGCGATCCCAAAGAAAGCGATGAACCTATGCCTGTCCATCGGGATGTCGATTTCGGTGGGGCTTGCTATGATCCGGGTGCTCACAGGGATATCGCTTTATTGGTTTCTCGTACCGGGATATGCGATAGCCTTGTTTCTGACCTTCAAAGTCCCCAAGATATTTACCGGTATCGCCTTTGACAGCGGCGGCGTAGCCAGCGGGCCGATGACCTCCACATTCCTGCTGCCCTTTGCGGTCGGTGCATGCGAAGCGGCAGGCGGCAATATCATGACCGACGCTTTCGGCATTGTCGCCACGGTCGCGATGACGCCCTTGATCGTCGTGCAACTCATGGGGTTCTTCTACAGTAATAAGATGAGCAGGCAGAGCCAAATTCTTGACCACGAAATGGAAGAGATCATGGAGATGCTGGAGCAGGGCGAAGCGGCGGAGGCGGCTGCGTCTGGTGATGGCGGGGCGCTAAGCGCGCTTGGAAAAGGGGAAGATGCCAGTGCGATGGAGGCTGGGGATGCAGGAACGCCAAGGGAGCTGGAGACGCCTGCGGAGACAGCGGCGCCCGACGCGGACGAACCAGGCGAAATGCAGAGTGAGCCGGGAGAGCCGAGTGAGCCGGGAGAGCCAGGAGAGCCAGGAGAGCCAGGAGAGCCAGGAGAGCAGAGTGAGCCGAGTGAGCCGAGTGAGCCAAGCAAGCCGGATCGAGAGGGGGAGCAGGATGAATAGCCTAACGGATGAAGCGCACAAAAGCGGGATCAAGATGCTGGTGACGATTGTCAACCGCATGGACGGAAACAAAACGATCCGTTTCCTCCAGAGCCTCCACCTACATTTGCAGTTTTCGTGTATGGCGCAGGGGACGCGCGGCGCGGAAATCATGGACATGCTGGGGCTTGACTCCGTGGATAAAACGGTTGTCTTCTGTGTGTCGCTGGATTTTCATATTGATGAAGCGCTCCCATTGCTGGCAGAGAGGATGCAGCTCAAAAAAGCCGGGAAAGGGATAGCATTTACCATTCCCCTATTTGACATATCCCTTCCGGAAATCCCAGAAAGGATAAGAGACAGGTCGCTCCAATGGCGCAAAGACATGGAAGACGAGGTGGTCATGATGAACGAGGGAATCACGCACAGCATCATTCTATCGGTGGTGAACAAGGGCTTTAGCGAAGCATTGATGAAAACGGCGAAAGCCGCGGGCGCGACGGGCGGTACAGTGGTGAAAGCAAGGCAGACCGGGACTGAAGATACCGTGAAGTTTTTCGGGATTTCTGTGCAGGATGAAAAAGAGCTTGTGGCTATCCTCACGAAAAGGGAAGCCAGGCAAGCCATTGTGGACGCAATCAATGGCGCGTATGGGATAGAGAGCGAAGCTGGGGGGATCGTATTGTCGCTGCCGGTAGATAGCGTAGTGGGTATGAGCTGACTAATGCGAGAAATGTCTGGCGTATAGCTCGGCTATACGGATGGCTTCGACCATGCTGACCTCGCTTGCCGTCCCTGTCCCCGCGATGTCAAAGGCTGTGCCGTGGTCTACGGACGTTCTAAGTATGGGCATGCCTAAGGTGAGGGCGATCGTCCTGTCGAAATCCAGTGTCTTGCAGGCGATATGCCCTTGGTCGTGATAAAGGGACAATACACTGGAAAAGGCCCCTCTACGCGCCAGGTGAAATACAGAATCCGCGCTGACCGGGCCGGCCACATCGTAACCGGCGCTTTGCAGCGACTGGATGGCGGGGAGAATCTCCCTGCTTTCTTCGTCCCCGAACAAGCCATGCTCGCCGCTATGGGGATTTAGCCCGGCGACCGCCATTGTTCCATCGCGAACGCCGATCATGCGCAAAGCCTCCGTACATCGGGCGACATACTCCATGATGCGCTCCTTCGTGATCTGGTCACAGGCTTGACGCAAGGACACATGCCGCGTCAGGAAGAAGACGCGCAAACCCTCTACCTGAAACATCGTCAATGGATCCGGCGTGCCGGTCAACCTGCCGAAAATCTCTGTGTGCCCGACGTCATCGATACCCCCCAGGCGAAGGGCTTCCTTGTGGATAGGCGGCGTGGCTACTGCATCTACGCGCCGATGGAGCGCAAGCTCAATGCATTTGTCTATACAGGCATATGCCGCCTGCCCGCACATGGCGGATATGACGCCATATCGGAAGCTATCCATATCGACCACTTCCAGATCGAGCAGGGGTACACAGCCCGGTGCGAATGCGGCTTCGTCGAATGTATGGACGGGGGAGAATTCGATCCGAGCCTTGCATATGGATTGCGCCTGATGGAGGATTCGCCGGTCCCCGACGACGATGACCCGGGATTCTCTGAGCAAGGGGTTGGCAAGAGCCTTCACGAGGATTTCCGGACCAATGCCAGCCGGGTCCCCCATAGGAACGGCGATGACGGGCTTCTCCTTTACAGCGGATGTATGCAAGGGCGTTGGCTGGGGCGTTGGCTGGGGCGTTGGCTGGGGCGTTGGCTGGGGCGTTGGCTGGGGCGTTGGCTGGGGCGTTGGCTGGGGCCTAGGATTAGGTGTTGGTAAGGGCGTTGGCATGTGCGCCTTCCTCTCTTCGTCAGGATGAAAAAGTATATGAAGCGTAGAACCTTGTCCATGAGGCGCTTAGCTAAGCAATGCCTCAAAGCCCTGGTTTTCGGTCAGCAAACCGATTTCCCGGGCCAAGGCGGCGATTGACGACGCGATCTCTTCGTCCAGGTCCATGCCATATGTCGTTCGGCGCCGGATCGACCTTGCTTCCAGCTCGCCGGGGATAAGAATCTCTGCCGCGCCTTCTGCCAGGGGCGCGTTTTTGACCTTGTCGATGTATGCGTCCATGCCTTCTTGGTAAGCGTCCAAGTCGCCGAAGCGCGCCGGATCCATGAGCAGGACGAAATGGCCGGTACCTGGACGCGCGTTCGCATCGCCTGTCTCCTTACCCGTGGAAGCGAAGGTCAGCATTGAGCTGAGGGTTTCCAGTAAAAGGGCAATGCAGTATCCCTTGATCCCGCCAAAAGGCAGGAGGCTGCCGCCCTGGAGGATAGCGGTGGGATCTGTAGAGGGGGCGCCGCTGCTGTCGATACCCCAGCCGAGGGGGACTTGCGCGCCTTCTCTCTGGGCGGTCTCGCACTTGCCCCGGGCTACTTCGCTGCAGGCCATGTCGAACATAACTGGATCCGGATAACGCTTCCCCCCGGGCATAGCCATGGACCAGGGGCTATTGCCCAGGACGCTGACCTTGCCGCCAGCAGGCGCCATGGTGGGGCCGGAGTTGGAGCAGACCAGGGCGATGAAGCCCGCGTCGACGCACTTGGCGGTATAGTAGCCCGCCGCGCCGAAATGGCCGCTATTTTGGATACCCATGACGCAAATGCCGTGCTCCCGCGCTTTCTGGATCGCCAGATCCACAGCTTGGGGCGCCATGATGACGCCCAATCCCCGACCTGCGTCCACCATGACAAAGGGAGGGTCGTCCCGCAAAAGGGTTAGTTTCGCGTCTTTGTTGACCCTGCCCGATAGTACGCTCCGGCAGTAGAAGGTAAGGCGGGCGATCCCGTGGGTATCCACCCCCCTGCGGTCTGTCTCGGTCAGGACGCCGGAAGCGAAGGCGGCTTCCGTTTCGTTGTAGCCAAGGGCGCGAAAAAGCTTAAGGTTAAGGGAGGAGAGTTGTTCCATGGAGACGGGGATTGTGCTATGCATCGTTTGTTCTTCCTTTCCTTATGTGTATCGCGAGGGAGCGGCTTGACTATCCGTTTAGAGGGTCAAAATGATCCCGCAGAGCGTCGCCAAGAAGATTGACCGCGATGACGGTGATGGTGATCGCAAGTCCGGGGAATATGGCCAGATGGGGCGCCTGCCAGAAGTTAGACCGGGCGGCGTTGAGCATTGTACCCCATTCCGGCTCTGGAGGCTGGGCACCAAGGCCCAGGAAGCTTAGCGTTGATGATGTGATCATGGCTGTGCCCATTCGAAGCGTGGCTTGGACGAGGATGGGACCAAAGGCATTAGGCAGGATGTGCACGAAAGCGATGCGCAGCGGAGAAGCGCCCGCGCCTTTCATCGCCTCGATGAAAGGGAGTTCCTTGATCGCCAGAAACCTGGCGCGGATGAGGCGGGCGAATACGGGGACAGAGCTGATCCCCACCGCGTACATGGGTGTATAGATCCCGGGACCTATCACCATGGAGATCGCCATGGCCATCAGAATCCCGGGGAATGCAAGCATGACGTCGCAGATGAACATAAGGGCTTTATCAATGGCGCCACTGAAATAGCCGGAAGGAATGCCAATCAGGAGGCCGCCGAGCAGCCCGACGAAGACGGATGCAAACCCGGCGCTTAAGGAGTAACGGGCGCCGACGGCGATGCGGGTGAAAACGTCCCGCCCGAATTCGTCTGTGCCTAGGATATGCTCGCCCCCTGGGGGAAAGAGCTTGTCGTCAAGCTTCTGTTCGTAAGGCGAGTATGGGGAAAAGAATGCGCCAAGTATCGCCAGAGCCAGAATTGCCAGGAGCAATGTGGCGCCAATCAGCGCAGAGGGACGCCGGAAAAATGAGTTTGGCTGCATATAGGGATCCTTGCATGATCGAGGGACTCGCGAAACGGGAGTCTGGGCGCCGAGTGGTCAACCAAGGCGCACCCTTGGGTCGAGGATGGTATACAGGAGGTCGGTTAGCAGATTAATAACGGTAAAGGTCAGCGCCAGGATAAGGATACCGCCTTGGGCGACCATGTAGTCCCGGGCATTGAGAGAGTCCACAATCATCCGCCCGATGCCGGGCCAGGAGAATAGGGTCTCAGTCACGACCTGCCCGCCCAGGAGGGCGCCCAACTGGAGCCCGATGATGGTAACGATGGGTATGGCGGCATTCCGCAAGCTGTGGACATAGACAACGCGCAGTTCGCCTGCGCCTTTGCCCCTGGCGGTGCGCACATAGTCCGCCCCGAGTACTTCGAGTACGCTTACCCTGGTCAGCCTGGCGATATTCGCAGCGACGCTTAAGCCTAGGGTCAAGCCTGGAAGTACATAGTGGGACAGCGTACTCATCCCATAAAAAGGGAACCACTTAAGCCGCACAGAAAAGAGCAGGATCAGCAGCATCCCAAGCCACACAGAGGGCATAGAGACGCCGAGAAAAGCCCCTGCCATGCTCAGGGGATCCAGGAGCGTGCCGTGTCTGCGCGCGGCAAAAATGCCCAAGGGGACGCCCAGGGAGACGGCGATCGCCATGCTGAAAAGGGATAGCCTGAGCGTGTTGGGCCAGCGTGACGCGATTTCCTCAGTCACCGGGCGCCGGGTACGATAGGAGTAACCCAGGTCGCCTTTCAGCAAGTTGCCGATATAGGTGAAGCATTGGGTGTGCAGCGGTTCATCCAGCCTCAGGGCATGGCGCACAGTCTCTACATCCGCTTGGGTTGCTTGCGGGCCTGCGAGCGCCTGTGCAGGATCACCGGGAAGCGCACGAAGGAGGAAAAACGAACAAAGGGCGACGCCCAGGAGCACGCCTATCGTCAAGAAAGCTTTATGGAGAAGGTATTTAAGCATAAGCTTCCCTCATCCTCCGCGAAAGAAAAGCCACGGGGTGGGGCTGTGCTAGCCCCGCCCCGGGTGTGGGAATAGACGACATCAAGGGGTCTTGATGGTTTTCGCAAAGAGCATGTGCTCCGTTGGCAGCAATTCGATGCCGGACACCTTGTCTGTGGTAGTCAGCGCTTGCTTGGGATAGTATAGCAGCAACCATCCGGCTTCTTCCATAATGATTCTTTGGGCGTCGGCGTACATCTGCGCCCGTTTGCCCGCGTCTACTTCGCGCTTCGCCCCATCCAGCAGCTCGTCCACTTCCGCATTCGCGTAATGGGCGCGATTGGAGCCGGGAGGGAACTGGGTGGAATGGAATACGGGGAACATCCCCTGATCCGCGTCGCCGGTAGACGGGCTCCAGCCGAGCAATACGGCGTCGAACTCGCCTTTTTTCACTTCGTCCATAAGCGCTTGGAATTCCCATTGCTGGATATTCATTTTGACGCCAACATTAGCCAGCTGCCCCTGGATGGCTTCCGCGACCTGGAGATCCATCAGATAGCGCCCGACGGGCGTCCAAAGGGTAAACTCGTAATTGTTCTCATATCCGGCGTCTTTGAGCAGCGCCCGTGCCCTCTCAGGGTCGTAAGGATAAGCGCCGATGGGGGCATAACCCCAGGTATACGGAGATATCACAGAATCCGCCACTTCAGAGAAGTCGGATACCACGTTTTTCACAATACTGTCCATGTCCACAGCCAGGTTTAGCGCTTCGCGTATCCGCTGGTCTTTCAGCGCCCCGTTTTGGTTATGCAGGGCGATATACATCGTCATGATGGTGGCGGATTCGGTAATCACCAGATTGGACGTCCCGCGCAGGCGCTTGACTTCGTTGACAGGAAGGCGCAGAGCGACGTCGCATTCGCCGGCTTCGATGAGCATGGCCCTGACGGAGTCGTCGGGTACGATATTGAAGGTGATGCTGTTAAACTGCGGCGCGCCATCATGGTAGTCGGCATAAGCGTCAAAGACCAGGCGTTCCGCCGGGCGCCATTCCTTAAGCATGAGCGGGCCCGTGCCGCAGGGGTTACGCCCCAGGTCAAGGCCGTATTCGCCGATAGCTTTCGGGCTGGCAATGCCGCCGGCAGGATGGCAGAGTTGCTGCAGGAATGAGCCGCAGGGGTATGCGGTGGTGATGAGGACGGTAGCGTCGTCTTTCGCCTCGACTTCCGCTATCATTTCCAGTACCGACCTGCGGGGGGATGCGGTATCAGGGCTGAGGATGCGTTCAAAGTTGACCTTGACGGCCTCCGCATTGAAGGGGGTTCCGTCCTGGAACTTTATTCCATTTTTCAAGTTAAACGTCCATACCAGCCCGTCTGCCGAAACCGACCAGTCTGTAGCCAGCTCCGGGATGATTTTCATTTCCTCATTATAACGCACCAGATTCTGATATATATTGCGGTTCAGGACTTCCGTGGCGGAGTCGGTGCAGAGATGGGGGTCCAGGGTGGAAGCGTCTGTACCTGTGGCTACGATCAGGTCAGGCAGGCTTGCAGGCGATACAACCGCCGGCGCTGCAGAGCCGGGCGCGTTCGCCGCGGGGGTAGAAGAAGGCGTGGAGGTAGCCGCTGCCGGAGCGCCGCTTTGGGTGCTGGAACTGCTGGAACTGCTGGAGCCGGAGCTTTGGCTGCCTGAATTGCCGCATGCAGCCAGCGAGAATGCCAGCAGCATAATCAGGGCAAGGGCGATACTACGGGTGTACTTTTTCATTTTGATGCTCTCCTTTGGTTATTCTTTGATGCACGCTTGGTTTATATATTAAGCGGGGCTTCGCTCCACATACTCGGCGATGGGAGGTACGGGTCTTTGCATGTGATCCTCTGAGACTAGACACTCTGAATCAATGCTTCACAAGCCTCGTCCAGAGTCATTTCGGCTTCTTTCCAACGGAGTTCATTGACCATGAGCCGGACCAGGAGGATCCCGGCTTGCTCGGTTCTCGCGTCGATGGACTCGCTGACCCGCTCCGATGAAGTCCCGCCAAAATGCTTGCGCCTGGCGATGTTTTCATCCGTGTCGCAGGCTTTCCTGAAAGCGTCTTCGGTGATGGGAAGGGGGGCGCCCGTCAGCTTTTGGCTCCATTGATCAAGAATGCGATAGGACATCGCCTCGGGGCCTTTCCCCGCGTCATACAGCTCTGACACGGCGCCTCCGACGATGCTATGGGCAGCCCGGAAAGTCAGCCCGCCGTCGCGAACCATCGTATCCGCCAGTTCGGCGCTGAAAGAAAAGCCAATGGATAAGGCGTCCCTCATTTTCTGCGCATGAAAGCGGATATCCCCGGTATAGGCTTTGGAGATTTCGCACATATCCCAGGCGGTATTGACCATATCCAGCGCCTTCGTGAAAACCACGGTAACGTCGCGGCTTGCTTCAAAGGGTACCACGCAGGCTGCCGCCAATCCCGCGAAATCGCCGGCTTTCAGCCTGGAGAAAGCGCGGACGGTAGCCGGAACCACTGGATTGCGCTTGTGAGGCATGATGGAAGAGGAATCGATCATGCTGTCCGACAGGTCCGCGAAGCCGGTTTCGTTTTGGCACCATTTGATCACTTCCTCGGCAAACCTACCCAGGGTAACCAGGAGCTGCAGCGAGCAGGAGGCGGCCTCAAGCATGTAGTCGCAAGCGGAAACACTGTCTTCGCAGTTGTCCATCACATCAGCGAAGCCCAAGAACTGCGCGGTAGCCTGCCTGTCCACGTCGTAGCCGGAGCCGCTTAGGGCGGCGCTGCCCAGAGGATTGACGTCCAGCCTCTCGATGCAGTCGATGATCCGGGCAATATCCCTGAGCATGGCGGAGGAGACGCAGCTCAGCTGGAAGCCCAGGGTGACGGGCATGGCTTGCTGATGGTATGTATACCCAGGCATAGGCGCCGCAAGATGCTCCCTGGCGCGTTTATCCAGTACGGCACAGTGGTTGATGGCAGACCGGGCAAGGACGCGCAGCTTTTCCCTCATCTCAATGCGCCACATTGCGGCTTCCACATCGTTTCTGCTCCGGGCGACGGGAAGATGACCGGCGATTTCCTCTCCAAGGGCTTTACTGAGCAAATGCTCCATGTTGATGTATAAATCCTCCAGGGACGGGTCGATCATGTCAGGGGTAATCCCCCCGGACTGCTTCCATCCGGTCAGCGTCTCCGCAAGCGCCGCGCCAGCTTCCCTGGGGATGATCCCCTGGTCAGCCAGCATACAGGCGTGGGCCCGCATGACGTCCAGGAGATAGGGGGAGGAGGATGCGGTAGAGAGGATGTTGTCTTTGTAATAATGCTCCACCACCGCAGGGTGGATGGCGCCTTGAATGCGCTCGAAAAAGCCGGCTTCTGTGGGTCTTCCCTCCCTGTTTTCTAGGCGGTTTTCCTGATTTTCTTCCATAAGGTACTCCTTTGTGTTTTGTAGACGGGCGATCACCTTTGTGGGGGAAGCCTATCCGTCGTGCGCCTGATGGAAAAGCGAACGAACCGGTACGCTGCGGTCCCCGTGGAGGACTTGCTCTGCAAGCCTCCGTGCTTCCGTGCTTCCTACTGTGCCTTCGGCAAGGGAGAGGAATTTCTTTATCCGTTCGTCTCCTGTCAAGGGTTTTTCGATGGTCCCTTTGGCGCATTTTACGAATTCCCGGGATACAGATCCGTCAGACCATGCAGCTTGGACGATGGCCGATGAGGTGCGCTCGTTTTCCCGCAGGGCGTCCATTTCGGGCGAGACTTCCATTTCTACGATGGAGGCGAGCTGGAAAAGGTCTTCCTCCCCAATCCTGTCCAGTGTGTAGTCCGCAGCCGAACCGTCCCTGCCTGAAAGGGCTAAGGCGACGCCATAGGGGATGGATAACTGGGCGGAAATGATAGAATCCTTGTCGTACATCCGCCCTGCCATATGCATGGCGGAAGCGTTGATGAGGACCTTGATGGCGATGGGGATTTGCGCCGGATCGGAGCGGTTTTGGTAGATCGCCTGCGCCGCTTCCAGGGGAGAGTGGACGGACTTGCATGAAGCATAGCACTTGATTTCTGTGCTGCCCACCGCTGGGCTGAGATCACTCTTGGTCAGAAGAGACAGGTCTGCGCCGCTGCTCATCAGGTGGAATAAGCCACCGTCGGGGGCGTCAAGGATATGGGCTGGGCCGGATATGCCGGCTCTCGCCAGAAAGGCAGCCTGGAAGCCGTCCCGGGCAGCCATGCCGGGGTGTAAGCGCTTGGTCATGGCGCCGTCTTGGGCGAATGCCCAGGTTCCGCCTGCGCGTGTACCCGCTATGCCGAGAGCCCAGACCGTCGCCTCTGTATCCAGAGCAAGCAGGCGGGAGACAGCCATCGCCGCGCCAAAGGGGCCGAAGGTGCCTGTGGCATGCCAGCCCATGTCCCGATGCGCCAGATAAGCCGAGGCCTCAGACACACGGACCGCAGCTTCATAACCGGCAAATACCGCGTCCAGTAAGTCGCCCAATGTCTTGTCCAGGAAGTGGGCGGCGCTATAGGCTGCGGGGATGACGCAGGCGCCGGGGTGTATGATGGATGGGTGCACGTCATCCAGCTCACGGAGATGGCATAGAGCGCCCATCACCAGGGCGCAGGCATCCGGCGTGAAGGTGGCGGATGCTGTGAGAGCTGAGGAGACTGTGGGCGCTGAGGAGACTGTGGGCGCTGAGGAGACTGTGGGCGCTGCGGGGGCTGTGGGCGCTACGGAGGCTGCGGCGGAGGCTGTGGCGGGGGCTGCGGCGGAGGCTGTGGCGGAGGCTGCGGTATGCGCGGCAGGAAGCGGCGTTGTGCCGGAGCTGAAGGCGGCTACCCCCTCGATCAGCGCGGCGCCTTCCGGCTGGGTCATTCCATGAAGGATACAGCCCAGGGCGTCCAGAAGACAAAAGCGGCTATCCCGCTCATGCAGGGCGGCGTCTAAGCTTCCAATGTAGTAGATGAGGTCTCTTAGGGGCGAGTTGTCCATGGAAAATCCCTTTCTGTGCAGTATTAGCGACCACCGAGGGGGAAATGGCAGGCGCAGGGATGGGCGCCTTCGCTCAGAACCGGCTCGGCTTCGCTGCACACCGCTTGCGCATATCTGCACCGGGTATGGAAACGGCAGCCGGAGGGCGGATTGGCCAAGCTGGGGATATCGCCGCTAAGGACAATCCGGGATCCGCAAGTATTCTCCGGATCCGGTACTGCGGAGACCAAGGCTTCGGTATACGGATGTCTCGGGCTGGCGAATACTTCGTCTGCGCTTGCGGATTCCACGATCTGCCCCAAATACATGACCGCCACCCTGTCGGATATATGATGGACCACATGTAACCCATGCGCGATGAATAGATAGGATAAGCCCCTGTCCTTCTTGAGGCTGCACAGCAGATTGAGGATCTGGGACTGTACCGAGACGTCAAGGGCGGAAACCGCCTCGTCGCATACCACGAATTTGGGTCTTAGCACGAGCGCCCGGGCTATGCATATGCGCTGCCGCTGGCCGCCCGAAAATTCGTGAGGGTAACGCTCTATGTGATAGTCGCTCAGGCCGCACTTCTCGAGCATGTCGTGTACGCGTTCGGTCATGCCCGCCTTGCTGCGGACCATGCCGTGGGTCTTCAGCGCCTCGCCTACTATTTCGCCCACGGTGAGGCGTGGGTTAAGCGAAGAATACGGATCCTGAAAGATGATCTGCATCTTCGGGCGCATCTTTTGCATCTTTTTATTCGAAAAAGC
>Ga0082212_10009558_pt1 | contig 12500 bp, 7 predicted proteins | sample TergutNt197P3_FD_71548 | JGI IMG/M metagenome (GOLD analysis project Ga0082212, IMG submission 71548) | Neocapritermes taracua P3 segment gut microbial communities from Petit-Saut dam, French Guiana - Nt197 P3 | ecosystem: Host-associated > Arthropoda: Insects > Digestive system > Gut ... | reverse complement strand
ATCAATTTCAAATAATTGTAATGCTTTTAGCGTATCAAACCTCACAGTTTCCGTAAAAAACACCCGCAAAGTGGTAGGATCTAATACGGTAACTTTTTCAACTTCTGGAGGAACATAATCGGGATTAAATCCGTAAATGGAGTTTTGTTTTCCGGGTGTTCCTCCAAATTCAGAAACGGAAGAATCCCAATTTTCCTCCCCTGTACATGGGTTTCGCGGGTCAATCATCTCTAACGACCAACCACCGTCTGATTTTTGTTTGTTACGATGCCATGTATTTGAAAACTTTATCTCATGAATAACCTCCTCCGATTCATTAAAAAGTACAATTTGAACGCCCGCAATAGCAATACCCAAAGAGGAAACGCGATACATATTTGTTTCTGTTTCATCATCATAACCGGCACAGGAATTGGCAATTAGAAAAATATACCCGTTAGGTGGAATATATATTTCCGGCAGATTTTTATTAGAGTTATTAATTCTTAATTTCCAATTTTTTAAAACCACCGCATCGGGAACTCCAAAATTATGCAGTTCAATATATTCGCAATCCGGCAGTCCTATTACCGGATGTGGGTTTGACATAATTTCAGTAATCAAAATATCGTTTCTGCGAATTTTTGCAAAACGAAACTTCCCTTCAAATTTCTCCATTTTATTTTCTGCAATATCATACACATTTTCAATCTGAATAGTCTGTTCCACTCTGTCTTCCAATTCTTCTTTACATCTAATTTCAACTAATGAAAAATTATGATCCACAAAATTACATTCTACAGGCTTAATATTATTATTTATTACATAATTTGAAGACAATAAAGCGGTTTCTGGGGCTACATTTTTCGAGAATTTAATATATAATGTTTTGCCGTCTTGTTGCGGAAACACTGAGAGTACTGTGGGCTTTACGGTATCCACAATGGGAGGTCCGTAATAGAAATCATCGAAGAAGAAATTTTTACTATTCGACATTGTGTATTTGCAATAAACACCCAGCGCGGCATGTTCAAACTGCTCAATGCTTACTCCGGTGGCATCGGTTTCGTACATCCCACTCAAATTCTCATCTACCAAAATCTCCCAATGGTTGGGTTCTGTGTATCTTACTTTAACATAAATAGCAAACTTATTGGCTATTCTGGCATCTTTTCCCCGACAAATTTTGGTGTGGGTCATTCCATTTTGATAATACAACTCAATAGCATCTTGTGCTTGATTTTCACCAAAATGCAGGTAATATGCCTGCAAAAACATGGAGGTTAAATCTGTGGTATTGCAAGACAGATAGATGCGGGAAAAATTGTTATTGGAAGGCGAAAAATTAAGCCGGATGTAAAAAACCCATTCCCAAACATCGTTATATTGTGGTGTGGGGAGCGACAAATAGGCAGTTCCGGCTTCAGTATCGTTGAGTTGCAGTTGATGGTTACTATTCACTGTAAACAGTTCCCTATCCCCAACCCAGTGAGGAAAATCCGGTTCCAAAAAATGTTCATGAATTTGAGAAAAAGAGAAAAAAAACGCCGTAGAAAGGCTTAAAAAAACAACAAACTTCTTCATAATGAGTAATGTATTAGTATGATTAGTGTAATGAGTTTAACGCCGCAAATATACACATCGAAGAGGCGTTTGTCAAGGGGTAAAGTGATTTTTTTTGATTTTTTTTGAAATTAATTTCAAAAAAATATTTTGTGTCTTTCAACTTCAATTTATTATGATAATCCGAAGTAATGGTTTATATTATCATGATATTTTGAAGTAAAACTTCGCGACAAGAATATGGGAATAACTGATATTATTTATAATACGGGAAATTCTTTCCAGGATAGTATGCCTGCCCTGCCAACATTTCTTCTAAACGGAGCAGCTGGTTGTACTTGGCAATACGGTCGGTGCGGCTTGCGGATCCGGTTTTAATTTGTCCGGTATTCAGCGCTACGGCAAGGTCGGCGATGGTGGTGTCTTCCGTTTCGCCGGAGCGGTGCGACATTACGGCGGTGTAGCCGTTGCATTTCGCCATGTTCACGGCGTCAATCGTTTCGGTTAAAGTTCCAATTTGGTTCACTTTTATCAAAATAGAATTGGCAACCCCTTTTTCGATACCTGTTGCCAAACGTTTTACATTGGTTACAAACAAGTCATCGCCAACTAATTGTATCTCGTTTCCTAATTTATCGGTCATCATTTTCCAACCCTCCCAGTCATCTTCTGCCATACCGTCTTCAATAGAAATAATCGGATATTTTTTCACCCAATTTGCCCAATAATCAACCATTTGTGCAGAGGTTAATTTATCGCCGGTGGATTTATGAAGATGATAAACCTTTTCATCGGTTAAGAAATATTCTGAGGAGGCGGGGTCAAGGGCAATACAAATGTCAATTCCCGGTTTGTAACCTGCTCTTTCAATGGCTCTCAAAATTACTTCAATCGCTTCTTCGTTGGCTTTTAGATTAGGGGCAAAGCCGCCTTCATCGCCCACGTTGGTAGAATATCCCATTTCTTTCAGTACAGATTTAAGATTATGGAACGTTTCGGCGCCCATGCGCAATGCTTCGGTAAAAGTTTCAGCGCCTATCGGCATAACCATAAACTCTTGAAAATCTATACAGTTATCTGCGTGTGAACCCCCATTAATAATGTTCATCATTGGGATAGGCAGTGTGTTGGCATTTACGCCGCCCACATAGCGGTAAAGTTCCTGATTGCTTTCTTGCGCCGCCGCTTTAGCAACCGCTAACGACACTCCCAAAATGGCATTAGCGCCCAGTTTGGATTTGTCAGTTGTACCGTCAATCTCAATCATTTGCGCATCAATTTCGTTTTGATTGGAAACCAGCATCCCTTTCAATTCGTTTGCCAAAATAGTATTCACATTTTCAACGGCATTTAAAACGCCTTTGCCCATATATTTAGATTTGTCGTCATCGCGAAGTTCTCTGGCTTCGTGTACGCCGGTAGAAGCGCCGGAGGGAACGGCAGCGCGCCCCATTGCGCCGGCAGCGGTATATACATCTACTTCAACGGTTGGATTGCCTCTCGAATCCAAAATTTGACGACCGAAAATTCCAATAATTTCACTCATAGTATTTGATTTTTAATGTTTTACGTTTTTATTATTAAAGGATGCAAATATATATTTAGTTTGATTACTGACTGACAAAAATATTGAAAAGGGTTAAGAAAAAATTTTTGGTGCTATTTTTTTGCTCAAGATTCCTTGCTTGCTAACAATTGCTACAATATTTTATGAAAAATATCTTTGTGTTAAAAAATGAAATTTTTAATGATTTTGCCTTGCTTGATTTTTATTTCTCACGCTTGAAATTTCAAATTTCATGTATTTTTGCATTTTTATTAATAAATTATGAAAGGACAATATCTGTATCGTAGTGTTACCAAAGTAACTACTCATGTGTTGCAACGTATGCGCAACGAAGGGGAAAAAATTGCCATGCTTACGGCGTATGATTATTCCACAGCGCGCTTGCTTGACGAAGCAAAAATTGATGTGATTCTTGTGGGCGACTCGGCGGCTAACGTAATGGCAGGCTATAAAACCACACTACCCATCACTTTAAATGACATGATTTACCACGCCTCATCGGTGGTGCGTGCGGTAGAGCGTGCATTGGTAGTGGTGGATTTGCCTTTTGGCACCTATCAGGGCGATTCTAAAGAGGCACTGGTTTCTGCAATTCGGATTATGAAAGAATCGGGCGCTGATGCTGTGAAGATGGAAGGGGGCGTAGAAATTTCCGAAAGTATTGACAGAATTTTGAGCGCCGGCATTCCGGTAATGGGACATTTAGGCTTAACGCCGCAAAGTATCAACAAATTTGGTACTTACACCGTGCGCGCTACCTCGCAAAAAGAGGTGGAAAAACTTTTAGAAGACGCTAAAATTTTGGAACAGCACGGTTGTTTCGCGTTGGTGTTGGAAAAAATTCCCGCAGTTATTGGCAAACAAGTTACGGAACATATTACAATTCCCACCATTGGAATTGGCGCCGGACCGGATACCAGCGGTCAAGTGCTTGTTTTTCACGACATGATGGGCTATTCCCAACAGTTTTCCCCACGTTTTTTGCGCCGGTATCACAATTTTTCAGAAGAGATTATCAACGCCGTTGCACATTATATTAACGATGTAAAACAGTGCGAGTTCCCTAACGAAAAAGAACAATATTAAACGCTTCTATTCATGGCAGATCATTTTGCATATCCGTTATTGGATGAGATACGGTTTCCTAAAGATATTAGAAGTTTATCCATAGAAAAATTGCCGCAACTATGCGATGAGTTGCGAAAATTTATCATTACGCAATCGGCGAACAATCCTGGACATCTCGGCGCCAGTTTAGGTACCGTAGAAATAACCGTAGCCATTCATTATGTGTTTGATACGCCCAACGATAAATTGGTGTGGGATGTGGGACATCAAGCCTATACGCACAAAATTATTACCGGAAGAAAAGAGCAGTTTTCTACAAACAGAAAATATAAGGGAATGAGTGGTTTCCCGAAAATGAGCGAAAGTGAATACGACGCTTTTGGCACAGGGCATGCATCTACTTCAATATCTGCCATTTTGGGCATGGCTACTGCCGCACGCTTAGCCGAAAATAATACCCAACAGCATATTGCGGTAATTGGCGATGGCGCTATGGGCGGCGGAATGGCTTTTGAAGCCTTGAACCAAGCCGGTGGCGCACAAGAAAATATGTTGGTCATTCTCAACGATAATCGTATCGCTATTGATGAGAATGTGGGCGCCATGAGCCAGTACTTACTCCGAATTACAAGTTCAAAATCATATAATCGTTTTAAAAAAGGACTTTGGAAATTGTTAAATTTTAGTCAATTTTTTATTCAAATATTCAGCCGTTTGGGCAATGCCATTAAAGGGCAAATTGTAAGTAAAAGTAATCTGTTTCAACAACTTGGTTTTCGTTATTTTGGACCCGCCGATGGACATGAGGTGGTGCAATTGGTTCGTATTTTATCTAATTTAAAAATGATACAGGGTCCGAAGTTATTGCATATTGTTACCGTAAAAGGCAAAGGTTTACAGTTGGCGGAAGAGAATCAGATTGCCTACCATTTTCCGGGGAATATTGATCCTGAAACCGGTGAGATTATTGTTCCGGACGATAAAAATATGCCTCCTAAATACCAAACTGTTTTTGGGGAAACTATTTTAGAATTAGCGTTAAACGATGAAAAAATTGTGGGTATTACTCCGGCTATGGCTACGGGTTGTTCTTTAACGATTATGCGCGACCACCTTCCGCATCGTGTGTTTGATGTGGGCATTGCCGAGCCTCACGCCGTTACTTTTGCGGCAGGGCTTGCGGCGGCGGGTTATATCCCGTTTTGTAATATCTATTCCTCTTTTTTGCAACGCAGTTACGACCAAATCGTTCACGATGTCGCGCTACAACAACTGCCGGTTATTTTTTGTATTGACCGCGCCGGTTTGGTAGGGGAAGATGGTCCCACGCATCACGGCGTTTTCGATTTGGCATTTTTGCGCAACATTCCCAATATGATCATCGCCTCGCCCCTCAACGAATCGGAATTGCGAAATATGATGTTTACCGCTTATCAGGAAAGAACAAAACCGTTTGCCATACGCTATCCGCGAGGAACAGGAGTAATGAAAAACTGGAAAACGCCGCTCAAAACATTAGAAGTCGGTAAATCAAAACTCTTGAAACAAGGCAAAGAGGTTGCCGTTTTGTCTTTAGGACCTCTCGGAAATAATGTATCGCAAGCCATTACGATACTTGAAAAAGAGGGCATTGCCCCAACCCATGTAGATGTTCGTTTTTTAAAACCTTTTGATAAACAGATGTTGGATGACATTTGCGTTACGCACCACACCATTATTACCGTTGAAGATGGTACGGTGGTAGGCGGACTGTTTTCCGAAGTTTCCGAATATATGATTGAAAAACAATATGCCACTAAGGTTTCGCCCATCGCTTTGCCTGATGCATTTATTGAACATGGGGATATTGCTAATTTGCATAAATTGGTAGGGTTTGATGTGGAAAGTATGGTAAATCGTATTAAAAAAATCATTTAATTTTTCCGAGCCAACAAAAAAAAACATATTTTTGCCGCCCCAAAAGGGAGACGTACTTTGAACTATTGTAATTTGCCGGTGTAGCTCAGTTGGCCAGAGCAGCTGATTTGTAATCAGCTGGTCGGCGGTTCGAATCCGTCTACCGGCTCAATCTAATGGGAGGATTCCAGAGTGGCTAAATGGGGCAGACTGTAAATCTGTTGGCGACGCCTTCGGAGGTTCGAATCCTTCTCCTCCCACTTGCAAATTGCGGAAGTAGCTCATTTGGTAGAGCGAAAGCCTTCCAAGCTTTAGGTGGCGGGTTCGAGCCCCGTCTTCCGCTCAAAACAAAAAACCTCGCTCATTTTAAGCGGGGTTTTTTTATGGCATCTTTTCCGTATTCAATTTTTTTTACTTTTGTCGAAAATTTATTGAAAATGAAGAAAAATTTTATCCTAACATTTTGTTTGTTATTAGTATGCTTTGTTTCTTTTGCCGGAAAATTGGTTTTAATTAATGTAAATGAAGTTAACAATTTAGAAACTCTGTTTAAAAATAATGAACTAAAAATTCATTATTACTGCGATGATTATGTGATTGCAACTACAGAAAATATTACTGATGAAGGCGCTGTTATTCTGGATGATCATGCTTTTACCGAAGGGAAACAATATGTTGTTGTCTATTGTAACGAAACAGATAAAAGTGATTATTTAAAACAAATGAATCATAGCGCCAAATGGCTTTATTCGGGAAACAATTTTTTGATTATGCAAATTTTGTCAAACGATTTTAAACCGTATAAAAATGATGGAATGATAGCGATTAGAGATATGCAGGCAAGGCTGCCAAAGTCTGTAATCGCTTATCCGGTTATTACAGAAACTGATGAAGAAGTGTTTGACTATATTTCCCAAGTTTCAATTGACAACATGATGGCTGATATTCAAACTCTGCAAGATTTTGAAACAAGAAATTGCTTGCACCCCAATATTGATATTGCCCGTGATTGGATTAAAGCAAAGTATGAATCCTTTGGTTTGGAGGTTTCATTACATCATTTTAATTTTAATATATCTAATAATGTGTTAGATGGTTATAATGTGATTGCTATTCAACGTGGAACGGAATTTCCGGATGAATATGTGGTTTGTGGCGCTCACTATGATTCTTTTACTTTTGAATCATTGGATATTGCGCCCGGCGCTGATGATAATGCTACCGGTACTGCAGGAATTTTAGAAACTGCCAGAATTTTAAGTCAATATGATTTTAAGCGCTCTATTATTTACTGCTCCTTTTCAGCAGAAGAATACGGACTTCTTGGAAGTAATTATTATGCAGAACAATGCGCAAGTCAAGGAATGAATATTGTGGGTTACTTTAATTTGGATATGACAGGATATTTAACAGAAGGAGATGATATTCATTTATTTCTTATTTATACAAATTTAGCATCATCATTGGCTAATTATTTTGTAAATGTAAGTGACGTTTATTTCCCCGAAGTACCCGTTGAAAGATATTTGAATCACCCTTATAGTGATCATGCCTCTTTTAATAATGTGGGTTATCAAGGTATTTGGTGGTTTGAAGATATATTTTGCATCTGTCCTTATATTCATCATATTCCGGGCGGTAGTGGCTGCCGCAATCATTGTACGGGAGATATTCCTTGTTTGGGAGATATAATCGGACCCGGCGTTAACAACCCTGAACAAGTGAAAATATTTACTCAAATCAATGTTGCTTGTGTTACCACATTAGCCATGTACGCTCAGGCAATGCCACCACCCCTTTTAGCGCCTCCTGTAAATTGTAAGGCGGCTCCTATTAACAGCAATTATATAAAAGTTACTTGGGAAGCCCCGATAGAAAATCCGCCTACCAAGTACCGTATTTACAAAGATGGAAATTTTATTCAACAAGTTGAAGCAACTCAATTACAATATATTACCCGTGTAAATGATCAGAGTGAACATTGTTATACGGTTACTGCGATGTATGGAATATTTGAAAGCGATTTTAGTAACGAATCCTGTGCTTCAATCGGTATTACGGAATACGACTCAAAAATTAAACTCTATCCAAATCCCGCGAATAATGAATTACAAGTTATGAGTTACGAATTACAAGTTATGAGTATTGAGATTTATGATGTTTATGGGAGGAAATTATCTCATATCTCACATCCACCCCCTATCTTCGCCAGCGGGGGAAAATCTCAAATCTCATCTCAAATTGATATTTCGGATTTGCAAGCCGGCATCTATTTTGTGAAGGTAACAACAGAAAATGAGATTGTTATACAGAAAGTTGTAAAGATGTAAATTACAAGACATATTATTCAATGAAAAAGAGGCTGCATTTGTAAGACAGCCTCTTTTTCATGTTGTACCACGGGCCGGGATCGAACCGGCACGAGTGTTACCTCACCGGTTTTTGAGACCGGCGCGTCTACCAATTCCGCCACCATGGCAACAAAAGGAGCGGCAAAAATATAAAATTATTACACTTTTAAGTTATAATTGTAAATTTCTCTACATAAAGCGTTATATTTTTTATAAATCACAGCGCGTTTCAGTTTCAAAGTGAGGGAAAGTTCGCCGGTGGCAGGGCTCCATTCATCCACAACCAAGCGAAAACGTTTGATCTGTTCGTGCTCAGAAAGTTGTGCATTGATTTTGTCCACCTCTCTTTGAATACGTTTATTTACTTCCTGATTTGCAATCATTTCAATATTGTTTTCAAAATGCACCCGATGTTTGGCGCACCAAAAATGTAAGGCATTCATATTGGGAACAATAATTGCAGAAGCAAACTTTTCGTTTTCGCCAATTACCATTACATTGCTGATAAAAGTAGATTCTTTCATCTTGTTTTCAATCATTTGCGGTGCAATATATTTTCCCAGCGAGAGTTTAAAAATCTCTTTTTTTCTATCTGTAATTTTCAAAAACCTCTCATCTACTATTGCACCAATATCTCCGGTGTGAAACCAGCCTTCTTCATCAATTACCTGTTTGGTATATTCGGGGTCTTTGTAATAGCCCATCATCAAACAGTGTCCTTTGGTCAAAATTTCGCCGTCATCGGCAAGTTTAAAGTCTATTCCGGGGAGAATTTCGCCCACCGTACCCGGCTTTAAAATGCGTTTTCGCGGATTGTTTACCGCAATTACGGGAGCCGTTTCCGTTAATCCGTAGCCTTCATAAACCCTGATTTGTGCCGCAGAAAACAACCGGATAATCCGCTCCTGAATAGCAGAGCCCCCGGAAACAACCGTCATCTCTTTGCCCGACATTTTTTCGCGCCATTTTGAATAAACCAACTGGTCGGCAAGTTTAATCTTCAATAAATAAAACCAATTTTTATTATAATAGTCGTATGTAGTTGCCAAACGAAACGCCCAAAAATAGAGCATTCTCTTAATTCCTTTTAAATCTTTTCCAACAGAATAGAGTTTATCGAACATCATTTCCAAAACGCGGGGCACTGCGCAAAAACCGTCTGCTTTCATATCGTGAATATCTTTGGCAATAGTGCTTAAACCACCTGCGTAGTAATAACTTGCACCCAAAAATTGGTAATGATAACTTACCGTTCTTTCATATACATGGCATAAGGGTAAAAAACTCAACAGTTTGCCGGTATGGTCTATATTTTGCATCTCTGTTAACGGCATAAAATTGTTACATACATTTTTATGCGACAACATTACCCCTTTCTGGTTTCCGGTAGTACCAGACGTATAAATAATGGTTGCCAATTCTTCCGGAGAGATATTTTTTTTGTTTTCTTCCACTTGCTCAAACCATTTAGAAGAATTTGCTTTTCCTATATCAATTATTTCCTGATAATTGCGTTTTCCTTCAATCTTATCTATAGTAAACACGTTCGGTTTTTGTACAATTTCATTAATAATAGGTTCCACCCGTTTATAAATCGCTTCAATGCCCATTACTACCATTTTGCAGTCGCAGTGGTTAAGAATATATTTGTATTCATTCTCATTTAAGGTAGCGTAAACCGGAACGTGCACCATATTTGCCAATGTGATACCCATATCCATAAAGTTCCATTCTGCGCGGTTGTTCATAATGGTGGCAATTTTATCGCCCTTTTGGAAGCCCATTTCTAACAGTGCATAAGCGATGGTATGCGCTGTTTCGTAATACTCCTCTGTACTGAACTTGCGCCAACCGTTACCTTGTCTGTTGGCTAAGATGTCGGGTTTGGGATACTTTTTTTGTTCTTCTAAAATGTCGAAAATTCTTGTTGCTGCCATAGTTTTCATGTATTTGTTAATAAATGTTAATTGCGGCAAAAATAAAAAAATAATAATACGAATATGTTTATATATTTTAGCCGTAAAAATAGGGTCAATCTAATTCAATAATTTTTCTACTTTTGCTCGCGAAAAATCAAAAATATTAAATATGAAAAAAATTACAAACAATGCCTCTCTTGGCAAACTTTCCATGCTGTTTAACTTGCTTATTTTGTGTATGTTTATTATTTCAATGGTGTGTTTGCTCCGTTTTGACAAAGTGAATGTTAAATTGGTAAAAGAAACTCCGGCGTATAAAGAAGCGGATGTTGAGCTGCGTAAAGTGGAAAAACCCAGGCGTCAAGCGCAAGCCGATGTGGACTATTATGTTCAAAAATTAGAAAACTTAAATCAGCAGGAGCCCATAACTGATAAGAAAAAAGCAAAAGAACATCAGGAAGAGATAGAGCGCACCCAAACCACATTAGCAAGTAAAGAGGAAGATTTGGAAAAAGTTGACGCCGCTATTGCTCAGCAAAATATGCTTTTTGAAGCCATTAAAGTTCCTTTCGATGACTTGACCAAACAAGTGGATGCTGCTAAAAAAATATTTAAAATAACACTTTGGATTACCATATTGTTGTTTGTAGCAAAAGTACTATTCTTTGCTGCATGGAATTACAAAAATTTGACCAACCTTCGCATCACTTCTCCGTGGATGAAAAAAAGTACGGCGCCCTACTGGGCTTACTTGGGTTGGTTAATTCCCGGTTATAATTTGGTAAAACCCTATAATGTATTCGCAGAAGTATATAATGAAACGAATTACATTCTTTTGGATAAAAATATGATACAAGATACGGATAATAACGCCGATTTTTACTTGGGTTTGTGGTGGAGTTCATTTATTATCGCGGCAGTAATTATGTCATTTATTTTAAGCGCTACTTTCTTTAATGAAGGTCCCATGTTTTTCAAACTCTCACACGCGGGCGTAGCAGTAACTGCCATTATTATGTGGGTATTGTACCTGCTTCAAGAAACCGTATTGATCAGGAAAACGATTAAAATGAATCAAATTCTGTTGGAGAATCATTCCACATTTGTTCTTCAGTAAAAGTTTCATCAAAATCATCTTCATCCATTTCATCTAAGAAATCGGTTAGAAAATCATCTTCCGGAAGGTTGATTATTTGATGATCGTCCGGTTTTGGAATTGTTCCGGTGGATAAAGTGCATTGTGGAAATACCATCTTTTCTTTTACCGGTAAAGTTTTTAACAGTTCAATATAAAAAACCTTGGGATTAATAAAATCATATTCATACATAATATGTTGATGCGGATCCGTAATAAAATCTTTTAATACTGCTTCTTTCATCACATATTTCGGAATATTTGATGAGGTAGAGAACTCCTCTTCATCGTTATAATTTGGCGTTTCGGTTTCTCTTTCATCCTGCATGTCAATAAGTGTAATCTCTTGTTTTTTATTCCATTTGATATCACAAATAGAAAAGGCTGCCAGTTCGTGTCCGGTTAAGCCGATGGAATCATAGAGAATTTGATGAAACGATTCAAAATTGTCGGAAGCCAATATCTCGATGTTGCGCTCAAAGTCTTCCACTTCATCAAATAAAATTTTAAATTTATAGTAATACATAGTAGGGGGTTTAAGGTTTATAGGTTAGGTGTGATTGGGCGGAATTTGAAATTCCGCCCACCGCAAGGTTTTAACTTTAGACGAACTTACATCATATTATGATACACATTCGTAACATCATCGTCTTCTTCAATTCTTTCGAGGAGTTTTTCTACTTCTGCTTTTTGTTCTTCCGTAATGGTTTTCATATCGTTTGGAATTCTTTCAAACTTAAATTCTTTAATATCAAATCCGTTTTCTTCCAAATATTTTTGCAGAGGACCAAAACTTTGAAAATTAGCATAAATCAATATGGTATCATCTTCTTCAAAAATTTCGTCTGCGTCAAAATCAATGAGTTCCAATTCTAATTCTTCGAGATCTACGCCCTCTTTTTTAGCGATAGTAAAGCAACATTTTCTATCGAAGATAAAATCGAGCATGCCTTGGGTTCCCAGCGTGCCGTTGTATTTATTAAAATAGCTGCGCACATTTGCCACCGTGCGTTGGTTATTAT
>Ga0082212_10006062_pt2 | contig 12500 bp, 11 predicted proteins | sample TergutNt197P3_FD_71548 | JGI IMG/M metagenome (GOLD analysis project Ga0082212, IMG submission 71548) | Neocapritermes taracua P3 segment gut microbial communities from Petit-Saut dam, French Guiana - Nt197 P3 | ecosystem: Host-associated > Arthropoda: Insects > Digestive system > Gut ... | reverse complement strand
TGACCAGGCCCTGTATGCCGAAGTGGGGAGTAAAGCCAAGGAGTATGCCCTGTTTTTCATATTCGGGTTTGAAGTACTTGGGGTACACTGTTTCCATGATCTGGGTGGCATGGGCGTTACTGTTGGCGTAGAAGGGCAGCCCGTCCGCGTGGGACAGGTCGAAAGCGCCCTGGTTGTGCAGGTGATAGGTCTGGCCGATATCGACAAGGCCGGCCCGCAGGGCTTTCCAGCCGTCCGCGAGGCTGTGCAGGGTCTGGCCGAAATAGCGCTCGAATCTCAGGCGGCCTTCAAACAAATACTCCAGGTAGTTAAAGGTCTCCCAGTGGATGCCGTGGCCTATGTCGCCGGCGTCAGGATAGTAGCAGGAGCATTTGAGAACAATGGCGTTCTTGTCGAACTCCTCGGGTTTCATCTGGCCCTTGCCGCCCACGTTTGGGCCGAAGGTCTCCCCACTCTCGGTGCCGTAATAGAGCCATCCCTTGTTGTTATCCGCGACGATTTCGGGCGTGACCTGGGTTATGTAGGGTCTTTGCTTTGGATCCACAAGAGCGGCGGCAGGCGCGGCGGCGGAAGCAAGGCCGGGAACCATCGGCCCCATGGAGAGCGTCGCTGCCGTGGCGGCCGCGCCTTTCAGAAAGTCGCGCCTTGATGTAAACGGATAGCTGTCATACAGTTTCATGTTCTCTCCTCGCGTTTGGTGTTATGATGCTTTATATTTTTAGCGCACCATGCGCTTGCGCAGCTTCTTCCCCTTGCCTGGGAAAACATACGGCAGAAATACAGCTGTTGCAATGCGGCATCCGCCCACCCGCATGCCAGGGTTGCGCGTCTCAGCGCGGGCCAACCCCGTCCTCTGGCGCAAGGCCCAGAGCGGCAGAGACCTCGTCCGCCTTTTTCCGCAGCCCGTCCGCTTTTTTCGGCTCGCCTGCGGCCTCGTAAGCCAGGGCGCAGTTGCGGCAGGTCACGGTAAAGTCCCTGTTTTCCCCAAAGGTAGCCTTGATATGTTCCAGCGCGGCTTCGTAGGCTTCCACGGCCTTGGCGTATTCCTGCATGCGCATGTGGACTTCGCCCATGCCCGCAAGGGCCGCCGCATAATGGGGCGAGAGCCTTCGTCCGGCCTCGCCTTCGCCCTGCCTGCGGAACAGCGTCAACGCCTTTTCCAGGGCTGCCATAGCCTCCGCATCGCGCTGCACGCGCAGCAGGATCAGGGCCAGGTTGCTCCGCACCACGGCGGCGTCGCTTGCCATGTCCGGATGCTTTTCCAGGATGTCCGCCGCCTGCTGCAGCACGTCCAGGGCCTCAGTGTACCTGCCGGTCTCTTCGTAAATGGCGCCTATGTTGTTGAACAGCCCGGCCAGACGGTGGTCGTCCGCCGGCAGATGGTCACCGAAGAGAGCCAGGGCCTGGAAAAACAACTCCATGGCCCGAATATTGTCGCCGGCGGCCCGGTAGGCGGTGCCGGCATTCAGCAGCGTGGTGCCGTAGGCCGCGGTATTTTCATAACCCAAGGATTGCATGAGGGCGATGGCCCGCTCGGATGCCTTGAGAGCTTCCGCGTAGTTGCTGATACTCCTGAAATAGCCCGTCATCTCGTTCAGGATGGTCACGGCCGCATGGCTGTCGTTTTCCGCCTCCGCTTCGGCCAGGCTGCGGCGCAGATACCCGCTGACCGCTTCCTGGTCTCCGGATGCGAAAACCGTGCTCAGGCCCTGAAAAAATACGTCTATATCCACACAGGGCTCCTTGCCGCACATGCGGCCCCCATCGGCGGACACCCCTCACCGCGCCGTTGCGTCACGACAACGCAGCCACTACGGGCACCCGGTCTTTATCCAGGGAGACGAGAAATCTCCCGCCGTACTGGTCGGCTAAGTCCCGGTTGATGACAAAGGGCAGCCGGCCAACCACGGTTTCCAGGTCGTCGTCTTCGCGTTCGTCAATGCCCAACCTGAGCACTATCTGCAGATTCTTGCCTCAGCAGGTGCCGAACCTGGATTCGCGGATGCGGATACAGGCCTCCCGCCCTTCCTTCTCCAGAATCGCATGCAGCCTGGCTATGGCGTCGCTGGTCAACATAAGTTGTACCATAGTTTACGCTGTTCTCCTTTGCCAACACGCAAGCCCGCGGTCACAGCGCCGCGGGCTCGCGAATGCGGTTTCAAAACAGCCGGAAGCGGCAGCCTCCGGGGCAGGTCAGCTATGCTCTATTGATTCAGCGCCTGCACGTCAAAGCCCTGGTGTTCGTCCAGGGCAACGGCAAACTTCGTGCCGTATTGTTCAGCCAGATCCTCGTTGATGACAAAGGGGATCGAGTCAATTTCAACTTCCACGTCGTCGGTTTCGCGTTCGTCAATGCTCAGCCTGAGCACGAGCTTCGCCTTTCAGCCCGCGCCCACTTTCGCCTCGCGCACGCGCACGACAGCCTCTTCGTTATCCTCGGCAGCGAGAAGCGCGCGCAATCTGTCCGCGATGTCGCCATCCATGGTGATGTCCATATTTGCTCCGTGATTATGTTGCGGCGCGGGAGCCGCCTTTGCCGATCCCGCGCCGGGTTTTATACGTCAGCGCATTTCGCAGTATTCGGTGCGTTTGATGATTTCGTTCTGCACGCCACAGTCCAGACGGATGAAGTAGGAACTGAAGCCGGCCACGCGCACCACCAGTTCCTTGTAGTTTTCCGGCGTTTTTTGCGCATCCTTCAGGACTTCGGTGTCCACGCAGTTGAACTGGATGTGGCAGCCGCCGAGGTCAAAGTAGGTTCTGATCAGAGACCACAGGTTGCGGGCGCCGGACGGGCCTTCCAGGAAGGAAGGCAGGAACTTCACGTTGAAGTGGTTGGCGTTGAACTTCACGGTGTCAACGGCCTGGGCCGCGGACTTCATGAGCGCGGTGATGCCTTCGATATCGGTACCCGGCATGGCCGACACGCTGGCGTCGGTCATGGGTTCGCCTCTGCGGCGTCCGTTGGGCAGAGCAGAGGTCAACGGGGCGAAGTAGTTGTGGAAGGACAGGGAGAAGGCGTCCATGCGGGCTTCGTTGCCCATGTAGTCGGTGCCGGAAGCGCGATAGATTGCTTCAAGGTCGCGGTACATGCTTTGCACCACGTTGTCCACATCGGGATAGTCGTTGCCGTGCTTCGGCGCGTCATAGCACATCTTCTGAATTTTTTCGTGGCCTGCGAAGTTGGCGGACAAAGCTTCCAGAAGCTTATCCATGGTCACCTTCTTGGTGTCGTACACCAGGTGCTTGATGGCATACAGGGAGTTGGCCGCGTCCACGCCGCTGGTGGTGATGCACAGGGACTGGGCGTACTTGGGACCGCCGGCTTCCTCGCACAGGCCCTTTTCCAAGCAGCCTTCAAGTATGGTGGACCGGAACACGGTGGGCACGATTTCTTCACGCGTGGCGTTGCCGATGTCGCTGATGCGGCGCTGCAGCTTGAAGAAGTGCTTGCTGTGCTCAAGGAAGGTCGCATAGAACTCTTCCCACGTCTTGATTTCTTTGGGATCCTTCACTTTGGGGCCAAGCTGCTTCTTGGTGTTGGTGTCAAGGCCGTCGAAGAGGGTGAACTCAACGAGTTTGGCCAGGTTGGGCATGCCTTCGAAGGTCATGTAGGATCCCTGGCCCTGCTGGCCGGTGCCCACGCAACCGAACACGACGCTGTTCGCGCGGGCCTCTTCGATGGTGATGCCGCGTGAGGCGAAGCGGGACAGATGGCGGGGAATGACCACGTTGGTGTTCATGATTTGAGGCATGCCGGTGCCGCCTCGAATGCACTCGACGGCCTTGTTCAGCACGGATTGTTTCGTCTTGGGCGTGACGAACAGCACCAGGGCGGGCTGGATGTTCTTCATGATGATCTGGGTATCCATGAGCAGTTCTTCAAGCTCGGTGGAAGCATCCTCGCCGTCGGCGGTGTAGCCGCCCATGCTGAGAGCCTGGCCGGTGTGGCCGGAAAAGGACAGCGCATACGAGGTGCCCTGGTACACGGCGACTTCCAGGTGCTTGAGGAACTGGAAGCGGAGCAGGGTAATGACCTGTTCCTTGGTCAGGGTGCCGTTGTCGATGTCCTGGCGGTAGAGGGGATACATATACTGACCGAAACGGCCCGGAGAGACGCCGCAACCGGTCTGTTCGATCTGGAAGATCAGGTGGGTGAACCAGAAAGCCTGCTGGGCTTCGCGGAAGTTGCGGGCCGGGAATTCGGGCACGTGGCGGCAGACTTCGGCGATTTCCAGCAACTCGGCCCTGGCCTTGGGATCTTTTTCGTCCTTGGCCGTGGCTTCGGCCAGATCCGCATAGCGGCGGGCATAGGCGACAACGGCCTTCAAGCCAATCTGGCAGGCGCGGTAGAATTCCATCTTGCCGTAGTTGGTGGCCTTTTTGGGCAGGGCTTCAAGACGCTCGGTGACTTCTGCCAGGATGCCGGAGATGCCCTTGGTAATCACCTTGTTGTAGTCGGGGGCGCCGGAACCGGTGCTGTTGTCGTTGACCGGGTAAATCCAGCCGGATTTTACGAGCAGTTCGGCGTTTTCGCCGTAAATTTCTTTGTAGATACTGTTGGCGCGGTCATAGGTGGTGTTGCCCTTCCACTGCTTGTACACCTGCTTGAGCAGGTCCTGGGTTTCCTGGGGAATGCCCACTTCGCCGAGAGAGGACTTCGCTGTTGTCTGCGCGGTCATCTTGACCATGTCAAGTTCGTCCTTGATCCAGTTGACCTGCCACTCGGGATATGCATACACGCCCGCGCGGAAGCCGGTAATGGTGCCCACAACGGGGTTGCCGTCAAGGAAGATGTTCTTCTTGGTCAAAACGCGCTCAAGGAGCCTGGCGCGCTTGATGATGGCCGATTCGCCCTTGTACTCCTCATATATCTCCGTGAGGAACTGCAGGCGTTGCGGGTCCATCTTCTGCGGGGCATCCATAAGGAAGGCCTTGTGATCCTTGATGCGCTTATCTGCGGTTTTCCAGTTTACGGCGCAACCGCCTGTCTGTGTCTGTTCGGTGTCTTTTAACATGACTCCGCCTCCTTGTTGGCGTTGGGTGTTGGATAACTTTGAGGATGATACTATAGGGAGTAAAACATAGCAAAAAACGTGCACAAAATACTATCTTTATATTCAGGCATGTTATGAGGGTGTGCGTGCATTTTATCTCGATACATCGTGTCTCTTGCCGGGATACGGGTACAATTCATCAGCTGTTGTATGTAGAATTCGCTGAAATACTTCATCTGTGCCGTCGTTTTCTATCTCCCCGCCGTGCGCAATTTGTACCCGAAACGGTACACTGAAGGTGAGCCTCGCTTGACAGGCCGTTGGCCTCTCTATAGTGTAAATACGGTCTAAACTTAGCGGGAGATTGCTCATCCTTTGCGGAAGCAGGTGAGCTTCGCGGCGCTATAGGAAACGGCAATGCCCAGTCCCCTCCTGAATACCCCCCAAGCCTTGGCGGAACTTGCGGAAAGTTCCTATGCCGAGGTATTCGAACTCTTGCACACCGGCATTTCGATTTTGTCCAGCAAGGGGGATTTTCTTTACGCCAACAAGGCTTTTCTGGAAATGTTCAACCTGCCCGCCGATTTTCGTGGGCGGCATGTTTCCGAATTTTTTCTCACCGCCGAACAGGGCGCCATGGCCACCATCCGTACGCGCAAGATGACCATTTGCTCCAGCGTGACCAAGGATAACGCCCAAGGGGTTTCTTTTCGCTATCCCCTTTTGGATGCCAAGGGCGGACTGCTCGGGGTGATCATCGAAAGCATCTCCACCAGCATCGACAAGGACAAGCTCTTAATCCTGCTGGATACCGTGCGCAACCTTGAGGAAAAGGCCGACTATTTCGAGCGCAAGTCGCAGAAAAAGAGCGGCATGCTGCACACCTTTGAGAGCATTGTGGGCGAAAGCGAGGCCATGCAGAATATGAAAAAGCGTGGTCGGCGCTTTGCCGGAAGCATGGAGCCCGTTTTGCTGGTCGGCGAGAGCGGCACGGGCAAGGAGCTTGTCGCTCAGGCCATTCACGCGGCAAGCGGGCGTTCTTCCAAACCGTTTGTGACCGTGAACTGCGCGGCCCTGCCCCACGAACTCATGGAGTCGGAATTGTTCGGCTACGGCACCGGCGCCTTCACTGGCGCCAAATCCGGGGGCATAAAAGGCAAGTTCGAGTTGGCCGACACGGGAACCATCTTTCTGGATGAGATCGGCGATCTGCCTCTGCCTATGCAGGCCAAACTGTTGCGCGTGCTGGAAAGCGGCGAAATCCAGAAGCTGGGGCACCACGGCCGACTGCATTCCGATTTTCGTCTTATCGCGGCCACCAACAAAAACTTGTCCGACTTGGTGAACGAAGGGCGCTTTCGCGAAGATTTGTACCATCGGCTGAACATTCTTGAACTGACCGTGCCTCCTCTGCGTGAGCGCGCCAGCGACATCCCCCTGCTTACCCGCTACTTTATCGAAAGAAGCCTTGGCCACAAACGCGCGCGGACAATCCGGATTTCCAACGAACTGTACCGGGTTTTCAGCCTGTACCCTTGGCGGGGCAACATCCGCGAACTCAGGAACGTGCTCACCTTCGCACTGTACAACCTTGAGGACGAAGGCAGCATGCTTACCCTGAACCATCTGCCCGAGCGCTTTTTGCGCGAGTTGCGCCATGAACGGCCCAAGGCCGCGGAAGAGGCGTGGGGGACGGAGCAGGATCTTGCCAAAGCGGGCGCCCAAGCGGAACGCAAGGTGCTGATCTCCGTCCTTTCAAGCACGGAATACAATAAAACCCTGGCAGCGCGCGTTCTGGGCATTTCCCGCAACAAGCTGTATAAGAAGATGCGCGACCTTGGCCTGCACACGCCCAAGTAGGCGGGAATGTCCGTGTTCCGCGGCGAAAATGCCTGTCGGGTCGGGCTTGCATGCTTTGCTTCTTTGGGGTATGAAAATTCCCGAAAAATGCTTCCCCGTTTCACATTGGTACATTCGAACATAGTGAGGTCGTAGTATGGAAAAACTTTTTTTTGACAGCGCGCATGGGATAAGCCGCAGGACTTTTTTGACCGCCGCCGCCGGCACGCTTGCGTTCGCCGGCATGCCCGGCTTTGCGAAAGAATCTTTTGCCGCCGACCCGCAGTCATTGGTGGGCAAATATGTGCAGATGGGGGTTACCAACCTGGGAGCCACTCTCGTTGTTCCGCTTCTTGACGCGCCGCACAGTTTCCCGCTCAACCTTTTCAAAGGCGCCGATGAAGCGGAAATGCTGCAAGCAGCGGGCACGCAGCCCATCCCCGGCTCGTTTAACGTATTTTTGATTGAGCGCGGCAAAGAACGCTACCTGATAGATACCGGCATCGGCACCCTGTTCCCCGGGAAAACCGGACGCTTGCTTGAGGCTCTGGCAGAAGCCAAATGCCCCGTAAATGATGTCGGCCTGATTTTTATCACCCATCTGCATCTCGATCACATCGGGGGGCTGGTCGCGGACGGAAAGCCCGTCTTCCCCGGAGCCTATGTATATATATCCGAGGCCGAGCATGCGTATTGGACGAGCGATGCGGCCATGAGCGCTTCTCCGGAAAATTGCCGGGTTGTCCGGGAGATATTGGCCGTTCTGGATGCCAGCCTGGTTGCCGGCAGAGACCCGCGGATAGTGCTCTTTAAGCCGGACACGGCGCTTACCAAAGGATCTGTGGCTGACGCTTCAGGCGCTCTTTCCAGCCGCCGGGGCACGGACATCAGAAGCGTTGATCTTTCCGGCCACACGCCGGGGCATTCGGGTTTCCTCCTTGAACCCAAAGGTAAAAGCGGCCCCCAGGTGCTTTTTGTCGGCGACCTGCTGCACGGCGCGGCCTTGCAGATGCCCCGTCCGGACATCACTATTGATTACGATGTTGACCAAGACAAGGCCAAAGCAAGACGCCTGGACACCTTGAATCGGCACACCAAGAGAATCCCTATCGCGGGCGCGCATTTGCCCTTCCCCGGCGTGGGGCTTCTGGAGTCGTCAGGCAAGGGATACAAGCTTGCGCCGTTGGGCGCCAAATGAGGGACGCTGCCTTCAAGATATAATCATGGCGGCCCCGCCTGTATCCAGACGTGTGCAGCGTTTGCGGGATCTATCCCCAAAACGCGTCTATGCTTCGTATGACGCTGTCATGAATTTTCTGTTGCACGGCGAGACCGTGATCCAGCAGAAAGTCGCCTTGGGCCGAGGAAAGGCCTTGGCGTTTTAGCTCGCGGATGAACATTTCGCTTACGTGTTCAATGATTTCAACTTTTTTCTCGCAGATCGCCGCCCTGTCCCCTTCTTCCACTCCCACCAGGGCGGAAAGGTATGCAAACAGTTCCCGGCCCAGCAGGGGCAGGCCTGTCAAAGCCCTGTGCATCCACTTGTAAAAGGGTTTGTAGCGCCTGTTCAGCAAAAAGGCCGCGGAACAGGCGGCATTGATGAATTCCGCCTCGGCCGCGGCGGCGGCCACATATTCCCGGCGCGCGGCGCAACGTGGAAAGTTGTATTGTCCGGCCTGGCCCATGCGCAGGCATCGCGCGGCCAGTTTTTTTAGCCGCGCGTCCTCGGGGTAGAAGGCCAGCAACGCTTCCCGGATGCGCGTGAATTCCCCGCAGGGGTCGGCAAAGACCGCGCCGTTGGTCGCGGCGGCCAGATGTTCTTCTGGAATCTTCAGCCAGTCCATGGGCGTGGGGGGAACGCCGCAGTGGCCGAGGTATTTGAAATAAAAGCGCCCGATTTCCCAGACCCCGGTTCGTCCGGCCCCCCATCGGCTTTCCTGCCGCGTGGAGTAGCCGTGGATGGCTTTGGGCAGCGCGTCCAGAGCGCGGCGGAGCGCCTCGCCTTCTTCCTTGTAGTCTTCAGGGCGCAGCCACAGGCATACGGCTGCTCCCCAGTCATGATCCCGCGAGAGTTCGTCGTCAAAACCCAGGCATTCGGAACCTTCTCCCACAAGGCCCGCCGCGACGCGCCCGGCAAGCGCGGGAAAGAGGCTTTCCAGCATGGGAGCGCAGAGATCCCGGTAATAGAGTTCGGACAGGTCGAGTCCTTTCATGTGCTGTTTCGTCGCCATTTTTGCTATAATTGTCAAATGTGTAACAGGCTGGCAAACCGTGCTCGAACTTCCTGCTGTTGCCTCGCCCCCTGCTTAGGGATATTGTGAAACGCATGTCCGATTCCACGCATGCCCGCGAAGCTTTCCCCTGGTTGGCCCATTATGACGAAGGCGTACCCGCAAGCCTCAGCTATGAGGCTGAGCCTCTTTGCGCCCTGCTGGACCGCGCGGCGGACGAAAATCCCCGGCAGACGGCCTGCCTGTTCCGCAATTACCGGATCACATACGGCGAACTCCGCGACCAGGCGGAAATAATGGCCGCGAACTTGCGCCGTCACGGGCTGCATGCGGGCGACAAGGTCTCGATCATGCTGCCCAACCTGCCGCAGACGGTAATCTCCTTTTGGGCGGTGCTCAAGGCCGGCGGTGTGGTCGTGATGACCAACCCCCTGTATATGGAAAAAGAGCTGGTGTGGCATTTCACCGATGCCGGAGTCCGCTTTGTGATTACCGTGGATCTGTGCTGGCCCAAACTCGCCCCCCTGCGTGATCGCCTTGGTGTTGAAAAGTATTTCATCACCAGGATTTCCGATGTGCTGCGTTTTCCCCTCAACTGGCTGTACCGCATAAAAGCGTGGCGCGACGGCAGCGCAAAACCTGTCGCCTACGACAATGAAAGGGTGCTGCCCTATGCCCCGCTGCTGCGGGGAAACCGGCATCTGGCCGTACTGGTGGTCAAGCCCGCAGAGACCCTGGCTTTGTTGCAATACACCGGCGGCACCACCGGCGACCCCAAGGGCGTGATGCTGACCCACGCCAACATGACCCTCAACGTGGAGCAGGCCCTCAGCGTATTGCACATCCTCAGGGACAAACCACACATATTAGCATCCGTGCTGCCGTTTTTTCACGTCTACGGGCTGTCCACATGCCTGCTGGTGCCCACGGTGCTGCGGGCCGCCATGATACTCGTCCCCCGCTATGACCCTGGGGAACTGCTGCGCCTGATCGCCAAACACAAGGTGACGCTCTTGCCCGGCGCGCCCAGCATATACCTTTCGCTCATGCAGCATAAGGAATTTACGAAGCACGATCTTTCCAGCATACAGTATTGCATATCCGGATCCGCGCCCATTCCCGCGGCCGCCCTGGAGCGCTTTCAAAACCTGGCCGGCTGCAAGATCATCGAAGGATACGGACTGACCGAAAGCTCCCCCATCACCCACCTGACGCCCACCCTGGGCAAACAAAAATTCGGATCCATCGGCATGCCCCTGCCGGACACCGAAGCCAAAATCGTGGATATGGAGGTCGGCACCCTGCCCGTGCCCCAGGGCAAGATGGGCGAACTGATCATTCGCGGGCCGCAGATTATGAGCGGCTACCATAACCGGCCGGACGACACGGCGGGCGCCCTGCGCAACAATTGGCTGTATACGGGCGATATCGCATACATGGATGAGGACGGGTATTTTTACATCGTTGATCGCAAAAAAGACATGGTCATCGTGGGCGGCTTCAACGTCTACCCTCGCGAAGTAGATGACGTGCTGCTTGAACATCCCAAGATCAAAGAGGCCGTGGCGGTCGCGGTTCTGCACCCCACGCGGGGGGAAAGGCTCAAAGCCTATGTGGTGCCCAAGCCCGGCGTGGATCTGACCTCGGCCGAAGTGGTGGCGCATTGCCGCAAGCAGCTTGCCAACTACAAGGTGCCCCGGCAGGTGGAATTTCGCGAAAGCCTGCCCCGGACGGTTGTCGGCAAGGCGCTGCGCCGGGCGCTTCGCAGTGAGGAAATGGAAAAATATTCCCGCCAGGCCGACTACGTCACGAACTATCCCCAGGAGCACGAAGACTGCGCCGCTGACGGCAAGGAAGCGGATGAGTGAAACGGCAGGTCAGCGGCCGCCCCTGCGGCGTCCGACGGCATCCGCGACGCGCGCCGCCGCGCCCTTGGCGGCCGTTCCTGCTTTCGTTGCGGCCTTGCCGACAGCAGCGCCCGTGCGGCCTATGCCCTGGAATACATCCTTGCCCGCCTGCACGGTAGTATTCCGGGTCTTGCGCATCGCCCCCGTGAGAGCGTCCGCAAGCTTTCCGGCCTGTCCGCCCCGCGGGGATGTTGTGTCCGTTCCGGCATCCGTTGCGTCCCTTTCGGCGGAAGCGCCCTTGCGTATGCCCTGGAATAAATCCTTGCCCGCCTGCACGGTAGTATTCCGGGCGTTTTCCACCGCGCCCGCGAGAGTGCCGGCGAGTTTTCCGGCCAGCCCGTCCATCAGGGATGCGGACATGGCGAGCAAGATAGTTCCGGCCTCCTGGTACACGGCGGCGCGCGAAGGCCTGTGCTCCGTGGCGAGCGCGTAAGCGTACGCGTTGCGGGTGATGATCCCGGCCCGCAGGGCGAGGTAGCAGTTGATCGCGCCGTCAATGGCGGACGAGGTGAAGATGTGCAGCGCTTTGCCGGCGAACGGAATGCTTGCGGCAAGACCGGCGGGAGCTACGGCATGGAAGGCCTGCCCGAAGCTCGCGCTTATTTCCGATGGAAAGTCAAGCTCCTCCAGGGAGAAGGCCAGGAAGGTGGAAGAAGCCACCGCCGAATAGAGTGAGACGATTTCGCGCGGGTGCGGGCGTTGGGCATACACGGCGGCAATGCGCCACACGAGGCGGCACAGCGAACAAAACACGATCAGCGCATCGAGCCTGCCGTTCTGGGAAAGGGCCGTGGCAAGAAAAATGCGCTTGGCGTTCAGCTCTATTTCCGTATTCGCCTTTGCGCGCAGCAGCGCCATGCATTCGGCGATGCGCTCCGCATCTTCAGGACCTTCAGGCGCGATGCCCGCTTTCCGGACATGCGGATTTGAACGCATGCGGCGCACCAGCTCCTTTGCGAAGCGTTCCCTGCCTTCCGGGCTGTCGTCGTGCAGCAGCAGGTGCTTGCGCCCGCTGCCGACGCCCTGCCAGAACAGGAAAAAGGCGATCGCTTCCATGCAAAGCAGAACAAGGTGCGCCCCCCTGCGTATGGTGTGGGGCGCTATGGGATCGGCCAGGTTGATTTCTTCCGCAAGGAAAGACCAGGCATTTTCCGCAAGGGAAGCCAGGTTTGTGTTGATCGTCCACACCAGGCCCACGGCAAGGGCGAGCAGAACGCATTTCACCAGGCGCGAGACTGTTTGCCGGTCCATCACCCTGTCCCTCATTTGATGTTGATCAGCACGTGCGAGTCAATCCTGCGCCCTGCGCCGTCGCCGGACATGATCCTTGAAGGGCAGATGGTGATGCGGCGTTCAAGCGACGCGTCGATTTTCATGATTTCGTCGCGCACGGCCCTGGCCCGCGCCTCCGCAAGCTCGTGCACCTGGTCGTCAGTTATGGAGATGCCCCCGCGCAGCGCGCGCAGCATGCCCCGCGAGTATTTCGGAGCATCGCCCTCCGGCTTTTCCGGCCAGGCCATGTAGAC
>Ga0082212_10009557_pt1 | contig 12501 bp, 7 predicted proteins | sample TergutNt197P3_FD_71548 | JGI IMG/M metagenome (GOLD analysis project Ga0082212, IMG submission 71548) | Neocapritermes taracua P3 segment gut microbial communities from Petit-Saut dam, French Guiana - Nt197 P3 | ecosystem: Host-associated > Arthropoda: Insects > Digestive system > Gut ... | reverse complement strand
TTTTCTTTTTTGGCATGACAGGCGCCTTTTCCTTGCGGTGTCACCAAATACAAAAGTGAGTTCTGCTCGCAGTTGATGCGAATTTCATCTATTTTTAACATATCACCCGATGTTAATCCCTTCTTCCATAATTCATTTCGGCTGCGACTCCAATAAGTGGCATAACCGCTGCGCCGTGTTTCTTCAAAGGCCTCTCTGTTTGCAAATGCTAAAATCAGTACCTCCTTCGTTGTGTAATTTTGTGTAACTACGGGTAACAATTTTTGTCCGTCGTCGCCAAAATCAATCAATAATTCGTTCGTGTATTCCTTGTTCATTGTTTTAAAATAAGCGCAAAGATAGAAAAAGAGAGATAAATTTTAAAATATTTCACATATTTCATATCTTTGCGATATGCAAAATATCCCTTTCCACATTGCTTATCTACTCACAAAGCACGAGTGCGTGACCGTACCGGGTTTGGGCGCCTTTGTTGTTTCTCCATCCGACAAAGAAAAGGCAAGCCGTTGGGGAATTATTTTACCTCCTGATAATTTTCTAAGGTTTAATACCGAAATAAAACATGACGATGGTTTATTAGCTGATTCCATCGCCAATGAAAAACAAATTTCAACTGAAGAAACTATTATTATTATAAATCAATATGTTACATATATATTAAATTCTTTGGATGAGGGAGAAAGTGTGCATATTCCGAATGTAGGAACTTTGTATCCAAAAGATAATAAATATTTATTCCTACCAGATAAAACCTTAAGTTGTAATGCTTTTAATTATGGATTGACGGGGGTTTCTTTGCCTTATTTGAAAGACCTTCAACAGCAAGCGGATATTTTACCCAAAAGAAAGGATAAAGAAACCGGTTGGATTCCGGTTAGCAGAAGACTTATCACTTTATCGTGTTCGATTGCGACGGCTTTATTGTTTGCGTTTATTATTCCACTTCCTTTAAATAATATTCATTTCGACAAGCCGGATACTTTATATGCAAGTTCTATTCAGTCCCCGACCAATGGAGAAATAATTTACCCGAAGACAGAGATTCAAATACAGGCCGGCTCATCTGTATCACAAGATAACATTCTGATATTGCGTTCAAAAGCAGCAAATTCGGTAAAAATAACTCGCCTGCACTATTACGTTATTATTACCAGTTCGCAAACCCAACTTTCTGCAGAAGAATCCTTGGCGTCATTGCGAACCAAAGGGTTCGAAAATGCGGCTATTCTTCACACGGATGAAAAGTACCGTGTTTTTACGAATCATTTTGAAGACAAAAAAGAGGCTGAAAGTTTTCTTACCCAATTCAAAAACGATTATCCCGAGTATGCAAATGCATGGTTGCTTTCCTCCTTGCCTCCAAGTCAGTTTGAATAAAATCTTCCAAACAGGGCGAAGCTATAAATGAAACCGCCTCCATCGTTTGTTCTATTATCCCACTCATGGCCGGAAATCCGATTTTGTCTTCTAAAAATCCGGCTACGACGATTTCATTTGCCGCATTAAGTATGCAAGGCATATTTCCTCCTTTTTGAATAGCTCTGTATGCCAATTCCAAGCATCGGAACTTGTTTCTGTCCGGTTCTTCAAAGTTTAAAGTTGGAAATTGATTGAAATCCAAGCGTTCGAAATCGGAATAAATACGGTTCGGATAGGCTAAGGCATACTGAATCGGCAAGCGCATATCGGGCAAACCCATTTGGGCTTTGATGGAAGAATCCCTGAATTGAACCATTGAATGAATAATCGACTGGGGATGGACAACGATTTGAATCTGTCCGGTAGTCAAACCGAAAAGCCATTTGGCTTCAATCATCTCAAAACCTTTATTCATCAATGTAGCCGAGTCGATGGTAACCTTAGCGCCCATATTCCAGTTGGGATGTTTCAAAGCTTCTTTTGCAGTCACATGTCTCAGCTGTTCCTGAGAGAAAGTGCGGAAAGGACCTCCGGAAGCCGTCAAGTATATTTTTTCAACCGGATTGTTTGATTCACCTGCCAAACATTGAAAAATCGCAGAGTGTTCCGAATCGACCGGCAGGATAGGAACTTGATTTTCCAATGCCGAGCGGGTAACAAGGTCTCCGGCAACCACTAAGGTTTCTTTATTAGCCAAAGCAATCGCTTTCCCGGCTTGGATAGCGCTCAGCGTCGGTTTTAATCCCGAATATCCGACCATCGCTGCCAAAACCATTTGTACAGGCTCTGCCTGAACAACCTGCGACAAAGCGTCTGCTCCTGCCCAAACTTTTACCGGTAAATGATTTAAAGCTTCTTTTAAACAGGGGTATTTTTGTTCATCAGCGATGACCACCATTTCCGGTAAAAATTCCTTCGCTTGTTCAATCAAAAGCTCTACATTCCGGTTTGCAGTAAGCGCATAAACTTCAAATAAATCAGTATGTCTGCGAATCACATCTAACGCTTGGGTTCCAATTGAGCCGGTAGAACCCAAAATGGCTATCTGTCTCTTGTCTTGATGCATCAATCAAAATTTATGTATTCGCAAGGATCAATCGCTTTCCCTTTGTACCATAACTCAAAATGAAGATGGTTGCCGGTTGAGAGATTCCCTGTATTTCCCACGAGAGCAATCACTTCCCCGCCATCTACTTCATCACCTGCTTTTTTCAACAGGAGCGCATTGTGTTTATAGACCGAAACAAATCCGTTGGAGTGTTGAATATTTATGACATAGCCTGTATTGGCATCAAAACCTGCGTAGATAACAGTTCCTTTCATAACAGCCAAAACCGATTCTTTGGGTACGGCGGCAATATCTATACCGTAATGTCTCTCCCTATAATCGAAACCCGAAGAAATAATTCCTTTTACCGGCTTATAAAAAAATACATTATCCGGGCGAATAGGAGAATTATACATAACATTCAGGTTGTATTTTTCCTCCTCCTCGTAATTACGGATAAATTCTTCCGTCAGTTTTGATTTTTCCAAAATGATATTCTCATTATCTGTAATAGAATCTATTTCACGAACATTATCAACTACTATATCTCCCCGTAAAATAGCATTCACGTTATTTAAATATCTTGATTGTACATCTAATTCCTGTTGGAGAGAGTTGGTTATTAACGCATTGTCAATCATAGCCTGACGAATTTCCGAATCCAAATACCCCGGTAAATAATTACGTATAGGCGTTTTAATGATAACAACTGAAGTAAGCATTATCAAAAAGACCATAAAAGTAATCAAAGACAAGACACCGGAAAGTCTGGATAACCGGAATGTAAATACTTCTTCCAATGTGTTTTCATTCAAAAAAGACAGCTTGTACTTGAAGCGCATCTTTTTCCAAAATTCTACTTTTTTAGGAATAGGATTCATTTTATATTTTTAAATATTAAACACATACATCTACAAAAAAATTATATAAGGCTTGCAGTAAAGCAAATTCCTTGGATAAATGCTGTACAAATCCCTCATCGAACAACGCTGCCCCAATCGGACAGGTTTTATAAAGATAGATGCTCTTGCGTTGAATCCAAGGTTGAAAATAGTCGGGCAGCGAATTGATTAACGGACGTTTGTATTCATCCCCGCCAAAGAGAAATTGGTGTTTGGAAATCAAATCTTTCGTCATCTGCCGGAATTGTTCCGGTTCATATTCGATTTTGGCACGATACTCATCCATTATTTTTTTCTTTGCCATATACAAGCCCGATCCGTACTGATAACAATCGGAGGTTATTTCCATATAGAACCCGGGAAAACATTCCCAATCCGGAACCATTCGTTGAAACGTAATCCACATATTGGTCTTATACGGCGATTTGTCTGTTGAGAAACGGATATCCCGATAAATTCGGGACATTACTTTTTGAGGACGAAAATCCATTTGAGAATCAATAGAATACATAGCCGGCGTCATTGCAAGCACTAAGGCTTTCAATGGCTGTTGCACAGCCCGCTCATATACCGGTTTATGCTCTTCAAACCACGGTTTATAATTATTTTCTTTTAACCCGGAGAAGAAATCAAAGGTCTCTTGTGTAAAGCCGGCGAATTTTTCGGTTGCTTTCATTAGTCACTAATCATTATTATATCCCCAAGGACTTGCGGACTTCTTCGATTTTCGCCTCGGCAGCCGATTCGGCAGCTGCCAATTCTTCCCGTGAAGCCACTTTAGTTTGAATCTCTATATAAAACTTGATTTTAGGCTCGGTTCCTGAAGGACGGATCGATACTTTGGTCTCGTCCTCAGTGAAATACTGCAACACATTGGAAGTGGTCGGCATATCGAGCGACACGGTTTCGTTCTCAATCATATCTTTTCCGGTCAATTTAGCGAAGTCTTTAATGAAAGCCACCTTAGAACCGGCTATTTCAAGCAGGGGATTTTCACGGAAGTTTCTCATCATGGCTTCGATTTCCTCCGCACCCGATTTCCCCTTTTTAACTACTGAAATGCCTTTTTCTTTGGAATAACCGTATTCAACATATATATCCTGCAACAGTTGATAAATGGTTTTACCGCTGTCGGCTGCCCATGCTGCTATCTCAGCCAAAAGCATACAGGCGGAAACAGCGTCCTTATCACGCACAAAGTCTTCCGCTAAAAAGCCGTAACTTTCTTCCCCGCCGCCAATATAGATTCTCTTTCCTTCGTTTTGACGCATCACGTCGGCAATCCATTTGAATCCCGTATAACAGTCATACATCTTTATACCGTTCTTCTTGGCTATGGTTTTAACCAATTCGGTCGAAACTATCGTTTTTACTACGTATTCTTTTCCCGATAATTTGCCGGTTTCGCGCCAGCGGGTAATTAAGTAATAAATATAAATCAATAAGGTTTGATTTCCGTTTAGTAAGATAAATTCACCATTATTATCGCGAACGGCGGCCCCTACCCTATCAGCATCCGGATCGGAAGCCATAACCAAGTCGGCGCCGGTTTCAATGGCTTTTTCTACTGCCATTTTCAGAGCAGCCGATTCTTCCGGATTCGGTGAGACAACGGTCGGAAAGTCACCGCTGACAAGGTCTTGTTCGGGAACATGGATGATATTCGTGAATCCCATCGCTTTCAAAGCGTCGGGTATTAAGGTTCCGCCGGTGCCGTGAATCGGCGTATAAACAATCTTAATCGCTTTTTGCCTTTCAATGGCTTCGGGCGAAAGGGAAATTGTCAATAAATCCTGAATATATTGCTTATCAATCGTTTCATCCAAAATTTCTATCAGAGCCGGATTTCCTTTGAATTTAATATCATTGGCAGAAACTATTGCATTGACTTCGGCGATGATGTTATGGTCGTGAGGCGCAATCACCTGGGCGCCATCGTTCCAATAGGCTTTATATCCATTGTATTCTTTCGGATTATGGGAAGCAGTGATAACTATTCCGCTTTGGCATCCCAATTTACGAATGGCGTAACTGACTTCCGGAGTCGGACGCAAATCGGGAAATAAATAGGCTTTGATTCCATTGGCGGAAAAAATATCCGCCGATAATTCTGCGAAACGGCGGCTGTTGTTGCGGCAATCGTGACCGATAACTACCTTGATTAACGGCAAACCGGCAAACTCTTTTTTTAAATAATTGGATAGCCCTTGCGTGGCTGCACCTACCGTATATTGATTCATCCGGTTGGAGCCTGCGCCCATAATTCCCCGAAGGCCGCCTGTTCCAAATTCCAAATCCCTGTAGAAAGCCTCAATCAAATCGGTCGGGTCTTCCTTATCTAACAGCGCTTGTACGCTTTTGCGCGTATGCTCATCATATTCCGGTGATAACCAAACTTTGGCTTTCGCCCGTACTTGCTTTAATAATTTATCTTCTTTCATCTGTATATAATTTGTTTTTTAATGGTCAGATGGAATCCGCAACATATTCATACTCTTTGGTGCAACTTTTGTATGCGGATTTCATAATTTACTGTATTTCCCTTTCTTTTAACCATTCACCTTTTTCATTTACAATTGTTCGCAGGTATTTCTCATCAAACTTAGGCCGGTTCGGATATTGCGAACCTCCGTATTCATTATGGATAAACTCCCCATTTTCTTCTTTTTTAACAACGCCGTCCATGTATTTGACAATCAGATATTCACCCAGCGATTTCCATTCGTCGAGCGCATCTTGGGCAACACGAATACTATAATCAGTCAGGAAAGTTACGGCTTGTTTTCTATCGCTTTGAAGCAATTCCTTCGCTTTTTGTTCGGTCGATAATTGTGCTGCTAAATAACCATCTTCCAACTTGTCCTGTAACACTATCGCATCCGCGAGCATTTGATTGTAACGGGCGTAAGCCATATTGGCAACCCAATTGTGAATCCAAAAAGCCGAAGTCCACGAAAAATGTGTAAAATCGCCATTACCCACCCGGTAACATTCCGGCGTTTTGGTCATACAGGCATACATGGGTGTATAAACAGTGAAGCGGGCATCATCTACGCCAAACCAAAAAACGCCGCCTATTTCATCGGGTAAATAATTCCGCATTTGTCCAACGAAAGTGAACCCCGTTTGCTGCGTCGAAATGGGACGTTCAAAAGCATACTTCTCACCATCAAGCTCCCAGGATAGCGGATGAAAACGGTAGGGCGAACCGAAAGGTCCCGCTGCTATATCCAAAGTCGGATCGAAAGGCGTTCCTTCATAGTGGTCGCGCATACTCGCCATTAAATCTTTTACGCTTAATTTCCGGCTGGGTTTCACATACAAAGGCATAGGCTCCGGATTTTCACCCAAAATGTAGGGAATCCACTGTCCGGCATTGCCGGTGTATTGATTAAAAAAACTCCAAACGCGGGCTTCGCAAAACCGCAATCCTCCCCAATCTACCGGACAATAGGCTTTGGAAAAACTAAATTCACTGTCTTTTCCGGTAAAAAATCCTTTTTCGCGGGCAAAAGATATAACGTCTTTTGAATAAATGCAATTCTCTTTGTCATTCAACGGGAACTGATGGATTCGAGCCTGATTGGCATGCGCTGCGATGCAATCGTCGGGAATGCGGACGGCAACCCATACAGCGCCTTTGTTACCAACTCCTTTTCCAACCATTTCAAGTATCCAGACTTCATCTTTATCTACAATCGAAAACGATTCGCCGCTGCTGCAATAACCATAAGCCGCTACCAAACCGGTCATAACCTGAATGGCTTCCTTTGCAGTTTTCGACCGTTGTAAAGTGATATAAATAAGGCTTCCATAGTCCATAATTCCGGTCGAATCAACCAACTCTTTACGACCGCCGAAAGTTGTTTCGCCGATACATAGTTGATATTCGTTCATATTTCCGATAACATTATAGGTTTGGCTTACTTGGGGTATTCTGCCTAAATATTTGTTTGAATCCCATTCGCGAATTTCCAACCATGTATTGGCGGGATAAGTCGCAGCAGGCCAATGATACAACTCGCCATATAATGCATACGAATCGGCGGAATAGGTAACCATCGTAGAACCATCCGTTGATGCGGCCTTACCAACCAACAGATTGGTACAGGCCCAAGAGGAAACGATTGTAAAAATCATTCCCGATAAAGTTAAAAGTCTTTTTCTCATTACTATATTTACTTAATTAAATGCAAATATACAAGATAATTTTATAATTGCCCAAACGGATAAATAAAAATACAAGGATTATTAAATTATCCAATTGAAGTTAAGTTCGTATTGGCAATTTTGATGTGAGAAAAAGCAATGAATAAAAGTAATAAATCACCAGGTATATTCTTCAGAATCTGTCTCTCCCGGTACAGCCAATCCTGATAGTTGAAATCCCTGTTCAACCCTTATTTCTGCCAAGTGAATAATGGGTGCTTCGTAGAATTCTTTTATGTCCGGCAAAACTGCCATTGATGTCTTATTTTCTGTTTTCATTATTTTTTTAGTTACAAGTTATAACTTTACAAACTTTACAAACTCCGTACTCTTTTCCGTAACCACTTTCACGACATACACGCCGGTAAGCAAGTTACGTTCGACCGTATGCGAAACTGCGTTTACATCGTTCGCCTTGTAAATCAGAACGCCTTGCAGGTCATATACCGCTACTTCCTTGATGGGGTTCGCAGCGCTTGAGATTATTCCGATAAAGCCGTTCGATTCGAACACATTCACCTTTCCGGCAACGCTTTCATCCAAGCCTGTGACTGCCCTTGAAATACGGATAAAGAAACGGTTTTCGCAGACCGCCGCCTCGCCGTTCACTTTCCCCGGCGTGTAATCGAATGTGTAGTTGTATGAATCTAATCCGGTCAGATCGATTGTGCGCTTGGTTTCCGCGTCAATCAGGCTCAGTTGGGCATCGTAGCTGTCCATACCGTTGAACGTAAGAGTGATTTCGCCAACATAACTTGTCGCCAAACCCACCGGTATCAATAGCTCATCGCTATTGATGATGTTTACTGCAGAGGCAATCGAACCGTTTTTATAGGGCTTCAGAGTATAGACCTCAGGCACATCGCTGACAGCGTTCATGATTTTGCGGGCGTCCAAGTTGCCGAATGTTTCCTGTCCGCCATCGCGTTTGGCGATAAAAGTACGAACTCCGGCAACCGGATTACGGGCAAGAATATCCAATTTGTTCCCAGCATTTGAGGACGATCGCAAACCGGCGCCATCGTTTACCGATGTCATCTGTAATTCGTTGAATGATAAAGTGGCAGATTCGTCGGCTTCTTCCGTCTGTTCAACAATAAACCCTTGTAACGGAGCAATTAACTTATCCAAGTCTCCTCCGTCTGGATGATAAATCTTGTAGGTGTTATCCATCCATACATAATAGTGGGAATTTATAGTACTTGAATTAGCGCTGCTGAATTTATCAAAATCCAAAGTAGCCATGAAAGGATTGCCAATCAAAGCAAAGTTGTCTGAAAATTCAACATATTTAGGATAAGAACTAAAGAATTCACCGGCCAATTGATACGCCATGTTGGTACGGTCCTTGTCGTAAGCTGAACCGCCCCGTTCATATTCCCCGCTTTCACTGTTGAGGGTAAAATTATAGAACGTACTTGTTCCTATTCCCGATTCTGTTGTTCCGGAAGTATATTCATGCGCCAGATTTACGTCTTTATAAAACAACTCGTAATCAGACGTACCCAATTCAAAATTGTGGAAATACGGTAGTTCGAGAAAACCGTCGTTATTTAATTTTTTTAATCCTTTTCCGGGTTGGTCATTTTCACCACCGTCGGCATCCAACCAAATTACAAATCCGTCGCCGTAAGAGAAATTAGCCTCCGGCATACTACTATTGATGGTTTTCCATGCACCTTTGGTTGTACTCCCTTCGGGTGAGGCTGTGAATTTACGCACCCAGCTGAGCGGATAACCGCCGAATACAAAATCGCCAGGGAAGACTTGACCCAAGGGAATGGAGAGCATATTCCACCGGTTACGTTTATTGCTGCTAAAATCGTAATTGACGAAGGCTTTCGCTCTCAAATTACTTTGACCTCCGATTTGAGCGTCAGGAGCAAAATGGATTTCAGCAAGTTCTACAGGTTCAAGCAAGTCTGTTAAGTCCGGAAAATAATCTACACCGGATGGAATCAAAACATTATCGGCTTCCATGGGAATAAGCCCGTTCGGCCAGTTTTGTTCGTCGTACCACTCATCGCTGATTCCTTTCCATGCGATGAGGGAAGTTTCCATATTCAACGTAATAACGAATACGCCATCGTTATTCCTTTGTACATTTATGTGCTGCGGCGTGAAAGTTCCCGCTTCATTCATAATTTCCACACTGCGTTCACCTTCAAGCAACCAGACATAAGCGACTCCATGCTGTATCTCGCCGGTAAATGTAGATGTGGAAACATTCCACACGGAGTTCTTCCCTGTTTCTACTTCGTAGTAACCATCCAACAGCAATCGGATATTATCCAGCTTGTTTTCATTTTGGTCTTGTACTATTAGTTTCACCATGTACAATGGGGCGTTCGCGGTAGTCAAGTCTTGTTGTGGGTCTGAAACATCTCCATGTCCGTTATAAACCGATCCGCCGGTGATTTTCACGGCCCCACTCATGAAACCGCCAAGGGCATGCCCTGAGTAAGTTTCTTGACTTGACGCGTTGACTGTGCCTCCTGTGATGCGAATATCGCTTCGTGCGCCGCTTGAAGAAGAGTTACTAGGCCCTATGCCAATGCCACAAGAAGAAGGCCCGTACCCAATGGCTGTAACAAAAGCATTGTCCTTTATGGTTATGACTCCGCTTGATGCAGCGATCGAAGTATTCGCACCACTTCTTCCGCCGCCAATCGCAGTGCTAATATCGGAAGTTGCCATTACTTGTGCATTTCCACCTATGGTGATGATACCACCATCGCCACCTCTACCGATTTGCGCCCTGCCGCCGCCGATAGCTGCTCCTAACTCGGAATAAGCGTTCACCTTTGCATCTCCATCAATGATAATTATACCGCTTCCTCCGGTAAAGACATGTCCGTTTATTGTTCCTTCTAAGGTTGTTCCGTTGGTTCCCCCGCCAATCCCAACGCTAATGATTTCATTACCGTCAGTGATAAGTTCATGGCCGGAAGCTGTGACTTCCGCACTACCGGTAATAATTATCGTCGAAAGGTATATATCGAATTCAGACCTGTCGCTGATGCCTCCGTAGATGCCGGAAGCACCGGAAGTATTCACAATTGCATTTCCGCGTATTAATAAAGTACCTCCATCGCCGGAGGCATCGACGCGAATTCCCGCGTAGCCCGATTCGAGCGTTAGTTTGCCTCGCGTATCACTCTCAATCGACAATACTGCTCCGCTTTTCACCCTGATGCCGGATCTATAGTAATTGAAACTGCTATTTAGCGTATTGGAGCCGATAAGTTCCAAAACGACATTGGCATCCTGTTCAATAGTCATACAGTTAAAGTGAGAGTATACAACTCCATTGGCATCAATATCGGAAATATCAATTCCGAAATCTTTAAACCGGATGATTCCGGAATATCCCGATTCCACAACAATACGGGTTTTACATGAGGCATCGGAAAAGAGATGGTTTCCCGAACCCTGCTCAATTGTAATACAATCGATATCTGAACTAAAGATTGTGTGCGCCGTCCAATTATCCGTTTTGCTGACGACGGTGATGGGAAGAACGGTTGTTTGGGTGACGCTATTTTCGGTATAACTGATAATAATCTCCGTATCTTCCATCGATAATACGCTTCCGTCGGCTGGCGTGGTTGTATAGTCCGTAACCTCCCTTCCTCCCAGTGCAATGTCATACAACGCCCGGACAACCATTCCCATTTTTGCAAGGTCCAAACAGTCGCCTTCTGTGTATAATGTATTATAACGTTCTGCTTTTGCCTCAATACCGGTGAGTACAGGATTAATCTGCGTTTTTCCCTCAAATACCGTTATTGGGTGGGTTATCATATAACCGGTTAAGTTAAATACCAAAATATAATCACCCGGCACAATGGGATAAGTAACTGAGGAATTTGCATTGTCCTCGTATGCCATATTGATACCCGACGCCCTGAATGTTCCATCCGACACTTGGATACTGTTGAGTTGCAATAAGCGATACCGGTATGAATCCCACCCGGGGTTTCCAATCGTGGTATTCGCCGGCAGTAGAAATAAAAACAATTGTTGGTAGCCGGGAACTCCATATTTCCAATCTTCAACGATCAGGTCGAAAATATCCATGTTTCCAATCTGTGATGCTTCATAGAGACCATATTCGGTATGAACTAACATGGTTGATTCGGTTACAGGCGGTTCAGGAATATTGAATTGTTCTATTTGCCAAACGTATTCGCCTTCGTTAGGCGTATTACAATTAAAGTCGATGGTTATCTCATAATCTCCCGCTATAATGTTGCCATCGAACCATATGTTAACAGTGTGCCCTATAAACTCATAGCCGGAATAATAAGAGGAATACCAATAGGACGGAAAGTCAAGCTCACTTCCGAAGAGAACAATACCCGGCTCATTTCCATTGCTACGGGAAAGCATAATTTTTGCCCGCTTTACCTTTTCAGCTTCTTCAAAAGTCGTAAAAACAGTTGTGAAACTTATGCTTAAAATCCCGGAACTTCCGAGAGACACAGGCGAAACACTCACATTCATAAATTTCGGTTCCTCCGATATTGGCTCAAAATCTCTGAATTCTAAAATTCCAATGGAAGAATACAAATTGGGCAGATTTTCGTCGAAAGTAATGCCTACAAGGACGTCGTAATTTCCGGCTGTCAGTTCCTCATAAATAAAAGAATCCGACATATTGAAACGCACTTCAAATTCATTTTCTCCGATGTTGAATCCGAATGCAGGGGGAGTATTTGAAATATGAGTTGAATTATCATGATTATGGAGCATAAGGTAAAACTGCATATTTTCCGGTAATTCCACATCCGCTCTTCTAATCATCCGGACAACCAATTCTTCATCCTGAAAAAGTGTAAAGTAGTGGGGAATAAAATAAAAACCCTCAAAATAGTCATACGGGTCATCCGAATCTAACAGAGTTGTTGCAGCATTGGAGTC
>Ga0082212_10009556_pt1 | contig 12503 bp, 12 predicted proteins | sample TergutNt197P3_FD_71548 | JGI IMG/M metagenome (GOLD analysis project Ga0082212, IMG submission 71548) | Neocapritermes taracua P3 segment gut microbial communities from Petit-Saut dam, French Guiana - Nt197 P3 | ecosystem: Host-associated > Arthropoda: Insects > Digestive system > Gut ... | reverse complement strand
CATATCGGAACTGTCAATCTGCCGACTGATACTGTGATAATCAATATTATGTTCAAACTTTTCCAACTCCGGCACATATTGACGTAGTTTATCTATTCCAACCGCTTCCAACCGGTCGTTCAACGGATTTTTATCCATTCCGATAGTGCCTCCGGTGTATATTACTAAAATCATGAGGGTTTAATTTTTAATGTGTTTGCCCTGAATTGAAGTTAAAAAATCTCATTTTCTAAAAATACCCATTCTGTTAAGTCGTGTCTGTGGTAGTGGTAGGAAGGTTGGTTATTGAGTCGCCATTGGTTATTTTCTTTGATGATGATTCCGCCGACAAGGTTTTTACCTTTGGTGTTTTGTACTGTAATGTATGTATGTAGCGCTTCGCTTTTGAGTTTGGTATCGGGCGCTGCGGCGGTGCTGCCTGCTTTGGTGTCGCCGATAAAGAGTTTACCGTTTTTTAGTTTTACGATGTAGTCGGGGTAGAAAGTTTGCGGGAAGTTGTCTTCGGTGTATTTTATGCCGAAATAGGTTTTTTTCTGTTCGCCGTTTTTATACCACCATTCTATTTTGTCGCCTTTGGTTTCCAAATATTTTTCAAACTCTTTTTCGGGTGTTGAGCGTGTTTTGTTCAAATAACAGGGAGTATAGATAGAGAGTTGATGTTCGGTTTTTTCGTCGGTGTGTTCGTTGTAAAATTCTTCTTTTGGGATATCCCAATCTTCGAATGTTTCTGCAATTTTGGCGGCTACTTCTGCTTTTTGTTTTGGTTTATAAACTCCGGTGGCTTCGTTTAACAGCATGGAAAAAGTGGTTTGGTTTTTTTCATTGAGAAACAAACTTTGTATGTGAATAGCGCCTTTGTCGCCTTTCCAAACATCAAAACCTAAATATTCTTTAAACCACAAATAAATGGACGTTTTGGCTCTTTCTACCGATTTTTTTGGTGCAAATCCGTTGAGATTTTCTTTGATAACGCTTTCAAAAACATCTTGCAAGTCGCCTTCCGAAAGTTTTGCCGAAATGGTTTTGTCGCCGGTGCGGTTTAAATCTCCTGTAATTTTATCAAAAAGTTTGCTGTTTATCTCTTTGTTTATCAATATATTTTCTTCGTAATTTTCTAAAGATAGCGTCAATCCTTCATTTTTCACTTTTTCGCAGTTTTCGGCGGTATTGATCATGGGCGGATTTCTTTCTATTTTAAAATGTTTACAAAAAACATCTTTGAAAACTTCGTGAAAACTGATGGTCAGCGTGCCGAAGTCCACGCGATTTTTGTAATACGATTTTAGTTTTAATTCTTTGTAAATCGCTTTTCGGGTGGACTTTAATCGTTTGATAATGTTTGGGTTATACTCTTCTTTTTTAACGGTAATGGAAGATAGATTGGTAAAGATATAGCCGATATTTAAGGCTTCGGTGTCGTAATGTTTTTGTTCGGGCATTCGTAAAATTCGTCCAACAGTCTGAATTTCAAAGATTTCGCTTTTCACATCGCGCAGTTTTACCAGAATATGCGCGCGCGGACAGTCCCAGCCGGTGTCTATCGCCTGTTTGAAAATCAGAAACTCCACCGTACTGTCAAAATCGGAAATCTCCTGCAAGTTATCCGATTTTTCTTCGCTCAGCCATATAGCAAGTTTGCCGTTTTCTTCGGTAATGTTGTTTTGATACAAAAAATCTTTTATTGCCTCTTTTTTGGTTTCACCGGCGTCGGCGTTGGGTAGTTGAATCAAACATAACGGATTGATTTTCACGCCTTCACGTTCAAAATGTTGTTTCAACGCCAATCGTTTTTCAAAAGCGGCTTTCATAATTATCTCTTGCGAAGTGTTTTCATCGTTTGCCAATTCGTCAAGGTTTTCGTTGATAATTAACTCTTTTTTTATCATTCCTTCGTCAATCACATCGCTCGAATTTACAAAAACAACTCTCGCTTTGTTTTCTGCTACATCAAAAGCATTCGGAATAATTCGCGGCGTGGCGCTCATTTCCAACGTTACATCGGCATTGATAATTTCGCGCAGTTCGTTGGTGCGTGCGGCGTCGCCGGCATAATGACTCTCGTCTATTATCAAAATGATTTTACGGTTTTCCTTTGTGTTTTCAAGTACTTGCCGAAAATTTACAAACTCGCCGTCGCGCATCAATCGGTTTTTCCATTCGCCTTTTTGTTCGCCGCTGCTGTATTTGTTGTATAGTTTTTCCCAATTAACTACCACTACTTCATTTTGAGTGATTTCCGACTTACTTCCAAAATATTCATCTTCAAGAAGATGTACCGGCGGAAAATCGGCAAAATAACGCTCTAACGAGCGTTTGCTCTGTTTGTGCAACTCGCCTTTGCCGATGCTAACCCACAGAAAACAAACTTCTTGATCGCGATTTTCAACAATAAAATCTTCAATAAAACGGGCTACCATAAAGGTCTTTCCGCTGCCGGTAGGCGACTGAAATACGCAAATTTTATTCTCTGCCGGCGATTGTAACAGTTCCGAAACCTTTTTTACCAACTCTTCAATCGCTGTTTCTTGATATTTTTTTAAAGTGATGAACATATTTTATTTTTTAAATAATTGATTATAAACATCTAAAATCTTTTGTGGAATGGGTTCAAGGTGAATATTTTTCCAATCGGCAAAATCGTCTGTTTCTAATCCAAGCGGATTGAGCGTGAAACAATAGAGTATTTTTTCACCTTCAATGTTATTCATAATGTCGCGCAATGTATAAAACTCATCCGACAAAAAACCATAATACACAGCCATATAACGATTGCCGTTTTTGAAAATTTGATACTTTAATTCATTCTCGCCGTCATTCCTGCGAAAGCAGGAATCTCCCGCTACAAAGTCGTCATTCCTGCGAAAGCAGGAATCTCCAACATAATCGGGGGATTGCGGGTCAAGCCCGCAATGACGGGGTGATTTCTCCCCGCAATGACGGGGTAACCGGAGTAATTCCTCAAAAATCCCCTCTTTCAAACACAACAACTCCGTGCAACGTTGCGTGATATTGATTTTGTTCTGGTCTTTGTTTTTGACGCGGGGTATGAAATCGGTTTTAAAATAGCGCACATTAGCCGGAATGCCTTCCGCTGTGGACGAACCTGCCGAACCATATCCTTCAATCACTTTTTTGATGCGCGGATAGGTAACTTCCTCGCAGATATTGTTTTCGTTGTTGGTGCAAAGTATAAATTGCCGATTGCCGCCATCTTCTTTATTCAATTCCAAAACAGCGTGTCCGGTAGTGCCGCTGCCGGCAAAAAAATCAAGAACGAGGGCATTATTTACATTATTCCATTTTGATAATTGTTTTATTAATCTAATAGGTTTTTTCCCATTGCTAAAATTTACATCTCCTTCTTTTGTAACATTTTTCATATCATTATCAAAGCCTTCCCACAAATCTCCAATTGCTACGGATCGCCTATATTCGGAAATATATGCATCCGTGTTTTTTAGAGATTCTTTAAATGAAATATATTGTCTAATATTTCCTTTTCCTCCATTCGTTCTAAAAATTAAATAATTTTTATATTTGATAACATTCCCATTTTTAATTTGCTCATCTATATCATCCGGAATATTCAATGAAAAATCAACATCTTGAAATATTTTATCTGCTAATTGATGAATGATCATATTATTAAAGTCCGAATCAATTTGCATTAATTTAGAGATATTATTAAGGGAGATACTTAAGCCATATTTTTTAAATTTTTTAGATGCATCTTCATTCTCCTCAAGGTATGATTTAAAACTTTTTCTACAATAATTTTCATCTAACATTATTGAATAGTGATTATCAAATCTATCGTTAGTGGGCATAAATAAGGGACAAAAATCTCTATCTATATCATTTTTTGATTTGGCATAAACTAAAACATAATCTTTAACTTTTACAAATGTTCTTTTCGTTTGAGATGCTCGTGTTCCAAAAACTCCGTTTGCTGTTTCTATCACGTTTAATGAAATAAAATTATTCTCTCCAAAAACAATATCACACAACAGTTTCAAATTTGCTTGCTCATTATCATCAATTGAAATAAAAATTATACCATTCTGTTTCAATAAATCACGAGACAACACGAGACGTTTTTCCATAAATGAAATCCATTTGCTGTGACGAAAATCATCGTTTACATCAACATAAGTGTCGTTATACATAAAATCTTTATTTCCTGTATTATAAGGAGGGTCAATATAGATAACGTCGATTTTACCTTTGTGGGTAACGTTGAGTGTGGAGAGGGCGTGGTAGTTGTCGCCTTCGATGATGAGGTGGGTGGGTTCGGTGTGTTCGGCTGCGCTCACCCACCGAGTGGGGGAGTCCACCCCCCATCCCCCGCCGGCGGGGGAGAGGTTGCTGAGCGGAGTTGAAGCGATAATTTTTTTTTCAGCACATTCGGTTAAAACGGGAAAGTTATGTTTGCAATCTTCGACAACTTGTTCGGGTTTATCTTCCCAAACCAAGCCATATTTTTTTTGGTTTTTAAGTTTTTTTATCTCTTCGAGCAGTTGTTCTTTGGAGAGGTCTTCTAATTTTGCCATTTGTTTTAAATTGTTTGTTTATATATCGATGGGGCGTTGATGAATGGGTGTTGGTAGGTAATGTGGTGTTGGGTTTGCGAAGTGGTGGTTTTTACTGTAGTTGCTGCGGGGTTACTGTTGCTATCTTGCAAAACCGGCATGTTACGGGCAGGTTTTCTTTCGGTCATTTTTTTAGTTTTAGTTCGCTTAACAATATCTTGTATGTTTCAGTCCAATCTTTTTCGTAAAGTTTGGTTGTTGTATCTGACAATTTTTTATAAGTATCAGAATTAAAAAACAAATTTATTGCTTTTTCTTCGTTAAGGTTAAAATCGGTTATCAATTTTTCAATAATCGGTTCAGAAATCATTACTATATCATAAGTTGGTGTGTCATCAATTCTGTCAATGGTTTGCAACGAATTTAAAGTGCAAAAACAAACTTGGTGTGTCTCTTCGTGGTGCGTAAGCATTTTTAGAAACTTTTCTTTTGAAATTTTGCTTTTCAAGTAAAGTCTTAAAGTGTTTTGAACTTTATCGTTTGCAACGGGACCAATTACAATATCATAATCGTGGAGTGAGGTTTTACTGTTTTTATCTCGGTTGTCCACTACAAAATCGAGCCATTCTTCATCATACGCATCAAAATGTTTTATTTTGCAAATGGATTTTGTAAAATCGTTTTCAGAAAATTCAAATTCACTTACAAAACCGTCTGTTCCGTATTTTTCGCCAATAATTTTTGCCCATTCTTCTGCGTGATTGCGGAATTTTGTTACATAAAATCCTCTGCCAAAATCTTTATTCGGTTTGCTTTTTGATAAATCAATTTTATCAACCTTAATATAACTACCGTGATACACTTTCATTACCGCATTCCTCCGTTTTTATAGCAAATTTCGTAAATATCGTGTATAGCCCAAATGTCGTTATCGGTATGCAATGCCCACCAATGTTTGTTTAGAAAATCCCAACCGCCATATTTTTTAAGGTACTTGAAAGCGTCAGGAATATGCATTTTATATGACTCTGCAAACGCAGGCACAATGAAACTGACAAAACTTATTTTGTCGCTTGTTGCTTTATCTATTGCTTTATTTTCCATTTGATTTCAACTTCTTACTAAAAATGCAAAGGTACACTTTTATTTTGAATTGATAAAAAAGATTTTGCTTTTTCAATTCATGGTAAACGTATTAAAACCTCATTTTTACCTCATCTTTTTAACAAAACAACCTCAGTAGCAACATAATATGGCGAAAAATCAACCTCATTACCTCATTAAAATCCATCTTGGAAAATGAGGTACTGAGGTTTGTATGTATTGTAACTCTTTGCTACTAAGGTTGTTTTGTTTTCTCCCTTCCTTCGGAGGGGCTGGGGGAGGTCAATGAGGTGAAAATGAGGTTTATTTTTTTAATACGTTTGCCCTGTAATTAGTTTGTAGCGTTGCTCACGAGATAAAGAGTTATTGATATTCCATCTGTAAAGAAAAATTTTATGGCTACTGCTCCGAATCTGTGGTTGCACACGTACTCAACGTAATTAAAACCAGATATTCCCCTACCTGTTTCTTTAACATGGATAGTTTTAATATTCATGCCGTTCCACGCAAAATCATTTTCATTAGAAACAATTGTTACTTCTCTGTGAATAGTTTTACCGTCTGCAGTTTTTAAAGTATAAACATCACCAACTTTAGCGTTGTATTTTACTACATTAAGAGGTCCTTCCGGAAAAATACTCTGAATACCCTCACTGGTAAAACGGCATTTTTGAGTACTTACAGCCATTGAATCCGAAATCTCTACATCAATCAAAGATGCCAGCATGTTTAAATAGGTGGCGTTTGCAATGTTTGCAGAGACTGAAATCGTTGACACGCCATCGTTGTCAAGGTCAACTACTTCTGCCGAAAAATTGTCGGCAATACCTATAATATTGCCGGTAATTCTGAAACTGTTTCCTACAGCGCCAATAGGCGACTGACTTCCACCAAGAGTATTAGGAGAACCGGAATCTTCATTATCTTTTTTGCAAGATACTAAATTCATCGCTACCATAACTATGGCTACAAAAACTAATTTACTGATACTTCTATAATTCATCTTAAAATAATTTTACGTCCGTTCCTGTTTCGGACTTTGAGTTAATAATTTTGTTGCTACTAATTTCTAAATTAAATTTCGTTTTCTTTTTTAATTTTCCGATTTCTGACATCTTTCTTCTTTTTTTAGTTTAAAAAAATAACTTTTTTGCTATTTTTAAGTCTTCTGTCAATTTCAAAAATTTCGTTCCTTCTTTGCTATTAAGCCTTTTTCAGCGACGTTGTTCTCTGGGTGGCATATAACGTTAAAATATGCGCAAAGGTACAATAATTTTTTTAATTTTTCATTTTGGTTAAATTTTGTACTTTTGCAAACCTAAAAAAATCAAAAAATATCAATGATGCGTAAAAATAGATTATTACTTATTGCTTTCATTATCACGGTGTTTGCTGCTGTTTCTTGCAAGCAGTCCGGAACTATCAGCGAGTCGGACAAAAGTTTTGCCGTGAGCGATACCGCTTCCGTTCATAAAATTTTTCTTGCTAACAAAGATCACATTTTTACGTTGTTAGAACGTAATTCGGTTGGTACCGGATGGACGGTCAATGGGGAGTGGGATGCGTCCGTTCCGATGATAAACCTGCTTTTAACTACGATTTGTCGGATTCGTCCGTCAGCGCCATTGCCTAAAACGGCAACAGAAAATATCATCAAACGCCTTTCGTACAACGCCATTAAAGTCGAAATTTACGGTATGGCTTATCGTATCAACTTTTGGGGAATACGGTTGTTTCCGCACGAAACGATGTTAAAATGTTATTATGTGGGCGATGTAACGCAGGATAATCTGGGGACATATATGTTGATGGATGGCTCTAAAAAACCGTTTATTGTGGTATTGCCGGGTCATCGCGGCTATGTGGCGTCGCGTTATGAAGTAGCGCCTGAAGCGTGGCGCACACATCGGATTTTTGACGTTGGCGCTAATGAAATAGAGCGTATTTGTATCGAAAATATAACCAATGCGGAGGAGTCATTTATGGTCAATACCAACGTGCCGTCCGGAAAATTTGAGGTAACGACCCTCGCCGGCGAACCTCTTCAATACAAACTCGATTCGCTGAAAGTGTATAATTACCTCAACTCTTTCAAACGTATTAATTTTGAAAGTTTTACATTCGATTATTTGAATCAAGAACGTATTGATTCTATTTTAAATACCACGCCGATTTATAAAGTAACACTTGTGCAAAAAGACGGCGAAACCTTTAATTTGCGCATTTTCCCGCTGCTTTACGACCACATTAGAGAGATAGAAACCGATGAACCGATGCTTGACGGAGACCGGTGTTACGCCTATTTGGATAATGGTGAAATGGTTGTAATACAATATTTTACCTTTGATAAAATCTTGCGCCCGCGCTCTTATTTTTATTTGAGACAATAGAGAAACAGACATAAGACACAAGACTTTTAGACTTTTCAGATTGTCTTATGTCTATAAGTCTCATGTCTAAAAGTCTAATTAACCATCAAATTACATCCCCGCAAATCCGAATGGTCGAAACGTCCGGAAATTTCGAAAGTTCCGTCCGGGAAAAGCGTTCCAAGGTCTTGAGTAGCAATGAATGAGCAAGAATGAACGTTGGCAAGGTCGATGATGTTAATACCGCCTTTTTTTCCCGTTTGTGCCAAAGTGAGCGGGTCGTCGGGTTGGCGTATCATCACTCGCATCCATGGCGGCGTTTGGAAGACACCGTCGCCTTTTGAGTAGGCTTGTGAAAACAACTCCGCCATACCGTATTCACTGTGAATATGTTCTAAATCAAACCTTTGACGCAAAATTTCGTGTAATTCGCTGCGGAGCATTTCCCGCCGTTTTCCTTTCATTCCTCCCGTTTCCATGACGATGGTATTTTTCAATGGCAAAGGATATTTTTCCGAAAAATCCAGTAAAGCGTAGGAAACGCCCAAAAGCAACGTCTTCTGTCCCGTCTGCTCCAAATCGCACAACTTGCAACTTAACTGCTGATAATCACCTAAATAAAACCCATTGTCGGGATGCCTGCTCTGTTTCATCAACGTTTTCATCATATAGACCAACGACGAATCTTCCCGCTCCAAATATGACGGCAACAACGCCAAAAAACAATATTCGTCAGGCTCGCCGTAAAACCGGCGAAATCCTTGCGTAAAACTTTGCTCATACAACGCCGTTTCTTTCACAAAATGGCAACTTGTTGTCATTCCGGTAGTGCCGCTGCTGCGAAAAATTTTCTCCGGCGTCCATGCGCCAGTCTGTATTTGGTGCGTTTTGAAGAAAGAAATCGGCAAGAAGGGAATTTGTTGCAACGTTGAAACCTGCGCAGGCGTACGCCGCAACAGTTGCGCAAAATTTCGATATATTTCGTTGTTATTATATTGATAATCAAAAATTTGTAGCGCTGTATCTGCAAATGTTTCTGCCGTAAACTCCGTAGAAAATATATGTTCGATGTTCATCATTATTTGTGTAAGCAGTGCAAAAGTACAGTTTTTTTATTAAAAATCAACTATTATCCAAAGTAAACGCATTGAAAATTTTATCGAATAAATCATAAATGATTGATAATGTGTGATATGAATTCTTTATCTTATTTTTTTTTAACCGTTAAATTGAAAAAAAACAACAAAAAAATTTTTTTTCTTGCACATATAATATTTTGTATTATCTTTGCAGCGTATTAATGCACTAATACAGTATGTCAGTTTTTAATAATTAAAGTAATGATTATGATACACTTAAAAAATGTGGACTTCGGTTACAAAAAACGAAAATTGCTCTTTAACGGGTTGAATTTGGAGATGCAGCCCGGACATATTTATGGGCTTTTGGGTAAAAATGGGGCGGGAAAAACGACGCTCTTAAAATTAATGTCGGGATTGCTCTTTGCCGAAAACGGGGCAATTCACACTTTGGGTTTTAATCCGGCGGATAGAAAAGTTGAGATGTTGCAAGACATCTATTTTCTGCCGGAAGAACTTTATATTCAACCTCTTACGGTGAAAGATTTCGTAAGAGTGTATGCGCCTTTTTATCCGAATTTTGACAGAGATCAGTTTGATGATTATTTGAATCAGTTTGAAATTGAGTCGCCGGACGAAAAATTACATCGTATGTCCTACGGACAGAAAAAGAAGGTCATCATCAGTTTCGGCTTGGCGACAAACACAAAAATCTTCTTTTTAGACGAGCCTACCAACGGTTTGGACATTCCCTCGAAGACCGTTTTTAGAAAAATTATGGCGTCTGCCGTTGATGAATCGCGGTTGGTGATTATTTCCACGCATCAGGTGCGCGATTTGCACAGTTTGATTGACACCGTTGTCATTTTAGATAACGGAACCATCCTTTTGAACCATTCCGTTGAAGAAATTACCGATAAGTTGGTGTTTAAAATTGCAGAGCAACACGTTGATAATGAATCTGTTTTATATGTAGAAGATAATGTCAGAGGTTCGTTGCTCGTGGCAGAAAACAGACAAAACGAGGAGAGTAAATTAGACCTTGAATTGCTGTTCAACGCCACCATCGCCAACAAACAAAAAATCAAAAAAATGTTTAACCTTTAATACCGTAAAACCATGAATACCATATCATTAAGCAGATTAAAAAATCTATTTATCGAATACATTATCCTTAATTGGAAAAGAGACCTCATTGTGTTCGGCGTTTTCTTTTTACTCTATTTCTTTTTCGGATATAAAGGCGAACCATCAAATCGTTTTGAAATAGCCATAGTTGTAATGGTTGTTTTATTGGGACGCCTATTCAAATTCGTTGAAAATCAACACCGTAAAATAAATTATTTTCTTACTCCTGCCAATATAGAGGAAAAATTTACTGCAAATATTTTGATTTCACATCTTTATTTTGCGCTGTTGTTCATCGTTGCTCTTGTGTTGGGTTATAATGTGGGGAGATTGATTTACGATTTTTATCACCATTCCGCGCCCGCTTTTTACAATGCAGAGTTATTCAATTATCACAATATTCTATTTTTGTTTGGAATACAATCCGTATTTATGTTTGGCGCTCTTTTTTTCAAAAAAAGAGGCGTGTTGAAAACCTTTTTGTGCTTGATTGGCTTACTAACAATTGGTATCATCGTCGCTATCAAATTGTTAGCCGCATTAGATTTAATCCGACCTGATAATTTTGAGGATTTTGTGTATGTTATGAATAAACTTGTTGACAGTCCTTTTGGTGATTCTATCTTTCAGATTATCAATTATTTAGTAATTTTATTTTTCTGGACATTAAGTTATTTTCGCTTAAAACGAATGGAGGTTTGAAATGGATTTTAAGGATACAAAAGCGATTTATCTACAAATAGCAGATTACGTTTGCGAGCAGATTTTGCTGCAACGCTGGAAAGAAAATGACCGTATTCTGTCGGTGCGCGAATTGGGCGTGGCGTTGGAAGTAAACCCCAACACAGCACTTCGAGCATACGATTTTCTTCAAAATAAAGAGATTATTCTCAATAAAAGAGGTATCGGTTACTTTGCCGCCGACAACGCCATTGCCCAAGTGAAACGCTATAAAAAACAACAATTTATCGAAAACGACCTCCCCGAACTGCTGAAAACAATGCAACTGTTAGAGATGGATTTTGCGGAATTGGAAAACTTGATGAAAAGATGAAAGCCTGCGGCGATGAAGGCTCACTTTGTTCGCAGATGAAAGCCTGCGGCGATAAATTTTATCGTGAGCGTAGCGAACTTTTATCGCGCAGCTTTTATCATTTTATCATGAGCGTAGCGAACTTTTATCATTTTCAACTTTCAACTTTCAATTAAATGTGTACCTTTGCCGCATGATGAAGATAGCACACAGGAAAAAACATATCTCTTTTGTTTACAGCGTATTAGCGGTGGTTGTGATGGCTTTGTTTTTCTGTCATTGCGCACAGATAACATCACCCAGCGGCGGACAAAAAGACGAAACGCCCCCGCGTGCGCTCAAATATTCGCCGCAAAACGAGTCGGCAAACTTCTCTGCCAAAGTCATTACCATCACTTTCGACGAGTTTTTTGTCCTTGAAAACGCCTCCGAGCAAATTCTCATCTCCCCCATGCTCAATCCCAAGCCGACCTTCAAAATCAAAAAGAAATCATTGGTTATTGATTTGAAAGAGTGTGAGTTACAAGAAAATACCACTTATACTTTCTTCTTCGGGGAGGCGATTAAAGATTTGCACGAGCGTAATATCCTGCAAGATTTTTACTACGTCTTTTCTACGGGCGATTATGTTGATTCTCTGTATATTAGCGGTTTTGTTCAAAATGCTTTTGACTTGAAGCCGCAGGAGAAAGTTTTTGTCATGCTTTACACCTGTGCCAACGATACTATTCCGTGCGATTCGTTGCCCTATCTCATTCAACCTGAATATGTTGCACAAACAAAAACGGACGGTTCTTTTATCATGAAAAACTTGGCGGAACGGGATTATCGTATCTTTGCGTTGAAAGACCAAAACCGTAATTTTTTGTTTGACGCAGGCGAAGAGATTGCATTCCTCGATTCGCTGATTACTCCGGCGGTGTTTCATGCTCACCATCAGCACGATGACGATGATGATGACGCCGACAGTCTGCTGTTGAAAGCGGATTCGTTGCACGTTGCCGCAGTGGATACTTTGTTTCAACAGGAGGAACATTTTCATTCGCATCTCAAACCTTTTGAACTTTTTATGTTTACAGAATTGGACAGTACGGTGCGGATATTGAAAAACGAAGTTGTTGATTCTGTTCACATTACACTCTTTTTCTCTTGCCCCACTTCCGACATTACATTTTCTGCCCTCTCTCCTTCAACGGAACATTTGCCCGATTCTATTCCATGGAATATCACTTTGTGGTCGAAAGAAAAAGATACTGCCAAT
>Ga0082212_10009555_pt1 | contig 12504 bp, 7 predicted proteins | sample TergutNt197P3_FD_71548 | JGI IMG/M metagenome (GOLD analysis project Ga0082212, IMG submission 71548) | Neocapritermes taracua P3 segment gut microbial communities from Petit-Saut dam, French Guiana - Nt197 P3 | ecosystem: Host-associated > Arthropoda: Insects > Digestive system > Gut ... | reverse complement strand
AGTGATACTCCTGAATACCTTGATAACCACTGTCCGCTAAGATCATCACCGTCAAAACTATCACGCACAACAACGATTCCTTGCACAACTTAAAATCATGGGCACTGCCACGTGCTTAGTGATTTCATCGTCGGGCTGTGGGAGCGGATGCAAGATTTCATTTTTGAAAATGGAATCTGGCTCTACGAATGGTTCATCGGCAATCTCGACCGCATCATCGGCTATTTTATCAACCTGATTCACACGATCTTTGAGGTCATCGGGCTAAAAATCGAAGTTCCGGCGGCAGTTTACGATGCAATCCCGAAGTTTATTCAGTGGGGAATGTTTTTTGATTCGTTTGTGCCGGTCACGGAAATATTCCAACTGCTGGGCATTTACCTGATATTCGTGGTGATGATGTCGATGGTTCGGTTCGTTCGGAGTTTAATACCTTTTGTACACTGATAAAATATGACACTTTGGGCAATTCATGGCAAGCCGGGGAGCGGCAAGAGTTGTTACTGCGTTTCGTTGATCGTCAAGCAGTTGGCGGATTGGGTGCGCTATGACCGGGAGCATGACGAACCCTTCGGACGTGTTCTCTGCACAAACATTCCTCTGAACGTTGATGCCGCCAATGAACATCTTGAAAAAGAGTTGTGTTTGAAAGACGTTGATGTCTCGGAGCATGTCGAAATTCTTGACGATACCTTCTTTCGGACTACTGGCGGAGAGTACCGAGAGTGGTGGCTCGATTTCCCAGAGGGCGCATTCATCGTCATTGACGAAGTGCATCACTACCTCCCGGCAAGTGTGAAACGCAAAAAGGGGGGGCAAGATTATGCCGACAAATTTACGAACTACGTTTCCATGCACCGCCACCGGCAACATGACATTATTCTACTCAGTCAGCATATCGACAACGTCTCAACGGAAGTCAAAAAACAGATTGATACCGTGTACGAAGTGCTCAACGTCAAGAACCGCATCGTCGGCGTGTTTCCATTTACCGTGCCGATGGCAGACGTTGATGTCGTTCGGGAAGCGTGGGGTTTTCCGGTACAGATGGCGCATATCCGGCGTGGAATCTGCGAATCCCGGCGAGTCATTTATGACAAAGGGTATCAGGTTTTCATTCTGACTCCGACGTTGTTCGCACTCTACCGCTCGCATACGAAAAGTGACGAAGCCCTCGACCGCCCCAGTTTGAAATTGGGCAAGGTCGGCAGTCTCGTTTGGTTCGCTCGGCGGCATTTTTTACGATTCATGTTCTGGGGTTGTGTCGCTGTCGGCGTTCTGATGGCATGCCGGAATATGTTCACAAAATTACCCTCGGCACTCGTTGACGGCATGCTTGCCGGTACGAAAGTCGAAAAACCGTACACTCCGCCGGAATCGTTTGCGCCGGTGATAACACCGATTCCGATGTCAGAAACGATACCCGACGTTCCGGCGACAGCGCAACCGGTTGACGATCTTGTAACCGGCTTTGTGCGTGGCGGTATTATCACTCCGAAAGGAATCCTTCGGGTCGGCGACACAATGGTTGTCGATGGAATCGACGAATCAATCAAGCGGATTAGTTTCACGGACTCTACGGTCTGGTTTGAAAGCGGGAAAAAGTACAAAAAATAACAATCTACTTTTGGGTGGGCTGGGCGGGCTATAACAAAAAACAATGAAACAACTTTTAATCATCATAACGGTTTTGTTTTGCGGTTGCAAGTCAGTGCCGAAAGTATTGGTCGATGACTCGTTCGAGTACCAATTTGAAAAGAGTGTTGACTTGCCTGTAAAAGAGGACATCGACAACCGAAAAATACTGATTCAACTTGACGATGTTCCCTTCGGTCAAGCGATGGGCATTATCAGTAGCGAGTACAAAGTACCGATTGTCTGGGCTTCGACATTGGACAAGGAATCGGTCTCCGGTCGGTTCGATAACGTGCCGCTTCCGGCGGTGCTCAACGTTCTTGCCCGGAGAGTGCGGTCGAACGTTGCCAATGTCGGCGGCGTTTACTATCTGGGAGAGATTCGCAAAGAGGACAGGGCGTTTGCCGTGCTGCGCATTCCGCCGGTCGAAAATGCCGTACTCATGACTGCGGTAAAGTCCTCCATTTCAACGGACGGAGCGGTTTCGCTTGTCGGGAGTTGCCTTTGGATTTGCGATAACTTGGAATCACTCCGCAAGGTCGTTTCCGCTATTGAAATCCTGCGGGAACGTAACGAACGTAGTTACGTTGCGGAAATTTACTTCATTCGAGTCAATGAGGATCACTTCGTTCGATTGTCTGCGGATTTGCAAATTCGGCAAATTGACATTTTCTCGTCAGCGTTCAATGTTTCGGAGTTGTTTTCGATGTTCGTTGACGGCGAAGGGGGCACCGGTTGGGCGAAAATCAGTCAGCGACCGGTACTCTATCTTTCAGAAGGTCGCAAGGTCACGTTCACCGACGGTCGGGATATTACTCGTGAGGAAAAAGCCGTCACGGAACGTGGCACCGTCGAAACAACGGGCTACAAAACGTTCTCCGATGGCACCCGGCTCACCATGTCGCTCAACCGAGTCAGCGATAAAAGTTATTCCGTCGACGTTGATCTTTCCGTTTCGACGTTTGACAAGAGCGATAAGTCGTTGATACCCGCTTTGGAAAAATCGTCTATCAAGGCGGACGGCTTGTTGATTCAAGACTCGCAAGTTTATTACATCGGCTCTCTCCGCCGGGATTATCGCGGCGATAAGGGCGGATTATTCTCGTACAATTACTCGAAGTCGCATGACATGATCACCATCTGGCTGCGGGTTCGGGAATTGAAAAGTAGTGTAACATCACTCTAACAACAGAAAGGATTTTTGACAGATGGCTACATTTTTAGAAGAGTTTCGCAAGCGTTTCAGGTTCGTCGGCTACGGAGTAGCGGGAGAGAAATTTTCCGGTACGGACAAAGACGGCGGAGTATTTCGCATGCTCCCGGTCATCGTACTGGGCAAGACATTCAACTTTCGGGTTGATTCGGAGGAGTCATTTTCGGCATTGCCGCCGGAAGGGACAACGATTCTCCTGCACGGTGCGCTTCGGCGGCGCAGGAATTCCGTCGAAGGCTTGTCCGGGGAGTTGACGGAAATGATAACGGCGGGAAAGCCGGGTTGGAAACAACCGAACGACTCGGATTTTCTGGCGGGGCTTCAATTTGAAGGTTGCGGAGTCGTGGCTCACAAGACAGGCGGCGTTCATCAGGGTAACGAGTACCGCAACATCCAGGTCGCCTCGTGGGGTTACACGGTTGTATTCAAACGTGTCGTGCCGGAAATTTTCGACCGGGTTACAGTCGATTCCCAAGCCTATTTTTCGGGACAGTTGGACGCAAAAATTGTCACTTCGGACAAGTTCGTTTCCGATGAGTTGATTCCGATGATTGAACAATACCGGCTCTTTGACGAAAAGCCGGTCGCAAAGCAACCAACGCAGGAAAAACCGGCGGCGTAGATTTTCGGATGTGTCCGGTTGTGCAAGGATGCCGCCGGACATGTTTCACAAGTTATCTGTTGTGGTAAAATAGAATGAGGAAGACATTATCGTAGTCTTTTGGCAAAAAGGTAAAGCAACATGAAAATTTCTCGAGCATTTCAAAGTCCCCAGGAAGAGGTAACAGAAATAATGGGCGGTACGTTATCCTCATTGGAATCGGGACTAGAAATTAGTCCAAAAGGTTTTAACGATGGCGGTGAAAGAGTACGAACGTTGTTTGTCATAACAAAAAACGATGGGCGTGTGTATGAAAATACTTATCAATATCGCTGTTTCCATGACGAGTTTTCTAACCCGCTCTGGGCGGCGTTTTATGATGACAAGTTGATCAAGGAAGCATTTGCAGCATACGAAGAGGACTTTGAGACAGAATTGGAAGGGAAAGAATACTGGCAAGACGGCGCAATGATGGATTCTCGTCGTGGTTGTCATGTGATTGCGGAAAAGATTGGACGAAGGACTGTTTTATTCACATGGTCTAAATAAAGCAACTTTGAAAGGAGTCATTATGTTACAGAAATTTTCGTTTGTCATCGTGTTGGTCATGTTATTCGGCGGTGTTGCTCTTTGCGAAGAGTCGGTGGTCGAGCCGGTGGGTTTTACACCGATGGCACTGCCGCTCGTGGTAACGATTCCGATTGCGGTTGCCGCTCTGGGCGGTATCTTCCTCGGCTTTTGGAAGGCTACGGAAGTCGTCATGATTGCACTCTTTGAACCCATCGTGGTCGCTGTGTCGATAGCGTTGGTCTTGTGGTTGGTATCGCAATCTCTGTCGGTTTTGTTTCGGGCGTTTTCAAGTAACAGGGAAAGATAACCCGCCGACACCGGAAAATTTCCGGGCGAAAGAATGGTAAAGATTACTCCCATTAGCGGTCGATAATCTTCTTGTAAAATTCCGATTCTGTGGTAGAATGGGAATAATAAGGCAAAGCAGTACAACCGATTCACTTTTATCACCAGCGCAGTATGAAATCGACCATTTCCGGCATCATCGAAACACTTTTTGTTAACTTGGGCAACTTGGGGGGGGGGGGCAATCCTAATGCACGGCTCCGTAAAGATGCACGTAAACATAAACGTTCCTGCCGAATCGAAGAACTCGAACCCAGAGAAATGCTCTCGGTCAACATGCTCGGCTTCGATGTCCTTCAAGGTCAAAATGACAATCTCCACGATACCGACTTCGTAGATTCTTTCGCTTACGTGGCGGACTCTGATTCGCTGTCTGACAATACCATCGCTTCCGCTCCGATTGTTGCCAATGCTGCGCCGCCTGCGAATGCCAATGCCGGAGACATTGCCGTACTCCAACGGGAAGGTCTGCTGATCGATTTGACGGAACGAGAAGGCGTTGCATTAACGTGGAACGAAGAGGGAAGACTCACCAGAATTTCTGCAAGTAACGCCGAATTGACCGGTTCGCTTGATCTGTCAGGGCTAACGGAATTGACAACGCTGTGGTGCTCTTCCAATCAACTGAACGAACTTGACGTGTCGGAAAATTTAATGTTGGAAAGCCTCTCTTGCTGGGGTAACCAACTGACCTCGCTCAACGTGTTCGGATGTACCGCTCTGACAGACTTGAATTGTTGTTACAACCAACTAACGGAACTCGACCTATCGGAAAGCAAACTGCTGGAATACCTGCGTTGCGATTTTAATCAACTGGACGAACTCGACGTGTCCGATTGCTTCGCTCTGACAGAACTGATTTGCTATTACAACCAACTGACTTCGCTCAACGTGTCAGGATGTACCGCTCTGACGGAACTGAGTTGCTTTGACAACCGACTGACCGAACTCGACGTGTCCCATTGTGTGAATTTGGAAACGCTGTGGTGCAGCAATAACTACCTAACCGATTCGACGTTGACGTTGCCAAGTCACACCATTAGTAACTTGGGCATCACTCCGCAGAACGAGCCGCCGGTCAACCCCGAACTCTGTAACCAAAACGATTTGGAAAAAATCGAAGCCGCCAAGACGAACAACGGACTCCTTGATAGCCATGTGACATGGACGTGGGTTGGATCAGAATCTGATGGAGAATACCGACTCACCAGAATTCATGCAGATTACGCTGGGTTAACTGGTTCGCTCAACCTATCCGGGCTTACGGCTCTGACATATCTGAGTTGCAGTGTCAACCAACTGACCGAACTCGACGTATCGCAAAACACGGCTCTGACTTCGCTGAGTTGCTATTCCAACCAACTGACCGAATTGGATGTCTCCAAAAATACCGCTCTGACTTCGCTGATTTGCTATTCCAACCAACTGACCGAATTGGATGTCTCCAAAAATACCGCTCTGACTTCCCTGAGCTGCTATTCCAACCAACTGACCGAATTGGATGTCTCCAAAAATACTGCTCTGACTTCGCTGAGTTGCTATTCCAACCAACTGACCGAATTGGATGTCTCCAAAAATACCGCTCTGACATCCCTGAGCTGCTATTCCAACCAACTGACCGAATTGGATGTCTCCAAAAATACCGCTCTGACATCGCTGTATTGCTCTTCCAACCAACTGACCGAATTGGATGTGTCCAAAAATACCGCTCTGACAAGATTGGACTGCGGTTCCAATCAACTAACGGAATTGGACGTATCAAAAAATACCGCTCTGACATCGCTGAATTGTACTTCCAATCAACTGACCGAATTGGATGTGTCCAAAAATACCGCTCTGACAAGATTGGAGTGCAATTCCAATCAACTAACGGAATTGGACGTATCAAAAAATACCGCTCTGACAACACTGTATTGCACTTCCAATCAACTGACCGAATTGGACGTGTTCAAAAATACGGCTCTGACAACACTGGCATGCAATATCAACCGGCTAACGGAACTCCTCGTAAATCCCGCTCTGACAACACTGGATTGCAATGGTAATCGACTGACGGAACTCGACGTATCTAAAAATACGGAACTGAGGCTACTGTGGTGCTTTGCTAACTACCTGACATTCTCCACTCTCACGTTGCCTTCCGCCCATAACATTACCGATTTTATCGGTGGTGGACGACTGATACCGATTCCGCTTGGGGCGGGGAACGTGGTTGACCTTTCCAGCGAGTATCTAGGCGGAAAAACCACGTACACTTGGAAATACGCTAGCGTGGGTGATGTCGAGTCTGACCGTTTCGTTGAAAAGGATGGTGTATTTGTCTTCAATGGTTTACGCACCAACGATTATATTTTTTGCGTAATGACCAACCCTGATTTTCCCAATTGGAGCTTGATGACAGATCTGCTCTCCTCCGATATGCCCTTGATTCCTATCACGTTTACCGTTACGGAAGCCGGGTCAAAATCGGTCAACCTCGAATGGGCACCATTACCGGGAATGACTGCCTTTACTGCCGAAGTTTGGGATGCAACCGGCACGAATCGACTAGATGGTTTGCCTGGTTCAACGATCACGATACCGAGAATCCCCGGTAATGCCACGTCCGTTGGCATTTCGGGATTGAATACCAGCACAGAGTACACGTTTCGGGTTACTGCTCACTTTGGTAAAACCGCTTCGGACGCTGCCGAAACAAAGGTAAAGACGTTGACGGGAATGCCGGGCAAGGCAACGGTTAAAATCACCAAACCGGCGGCGGCAAACATCACGCAGGAATCCGTCAAACTTGAATGGGCGCAGAGTATCACCGATTGCGGGTATGTTGTCGAAATTTACGATGCCAAAGGAAATGCTCTCAGTGCGGCAAGCCTTGCCAAAATATCGGGAGTCGGTAAGGTGTCGGGTACATCGACCACCATCACTGGCTTGACGGCGGGGACAAAGTACACGTTCGTCGTGAAAGCCGTTGATGCCGGTAAAAATCAGTTGGCATTTGCTAAAACGGCAGTAACAACACAAAAATTCGTAGCGGTCAAGGGACTCAAAGTTGATAAGTTATCCATCACGGAACACGAAGTCAAATTGTCGTGGACTGCAAGTGTGGACACCAGCACCACCGGCTACATTGTGGAAGTCTGGGATGGTTCGGGTAAAAATCTTATCGGCTTCATTGCCATCGAAAAGGATGGTGGAACGAATTACAAAATCGGCGATGGCAGCACTTGGACGAATGCGACGTTGACAACGGCGAGTAATCCGACGGACATTACCGTTAAGGGTTTGAGTGCAACAACGAAGTACACGTTCATCGTGAAAGCCTCCAAGAACGGCGGGGAATTGGTCTCGTTGGGGGCAAAGACTTCGGCGACAACGAAAAAAGTTGACGGAGCGGTTAAGGGACTCAAAGTAACGGCAAGGACTCTGAGTACGGCAACGTTACAATGGGAGGACTTGGCAGGTGCCAGCGGTTATATCATCGAAGTCTATGATAACAAAGGGATTCTCGTCGAGTTGCAACCGTACACGATCACAGGTACGGGCACCAAAACCGTTACGATTAAGGGCTTGAATGCTTCAACGAAACACACGATTTTTGTTCGTGCTTACTTTGGTGGCGACGTAGAAAAAACAACGGCGGGTGCGAAAACATCGGCAACAACGGAAAAGTTCGCTGCGCCGAGTGTAAAGATTCCATGGGACAGTATCTACCCGGACAATTTCGATCTCGATTTTTTCGACACGCAGGTCGTTGACGGATTTGAGATTGATGTGCGGGATGCAAAAAACGTCCTCCTCGGAACGATAACATCCGAGAAGGGCACAGTAACAACTGATGATGCTCTCCAAGCACTCGGTATTGAATATGCGAGAATATGTCTCTCTGGATTGATTCCCGGGACAAAATACACATGCGTTGTTAGATACGTGAAATATCATGAAGGAACGAGAATCACATCTCAGGAACGTAAAATCTCTGCGAAAACGGTAGCGTTGCCTGCACCGGTACTCAAAGTGACCAATAGCGTTCCGGGAACAGTTACGCTTCAAACCAGCATGTCACGTATGGTTGGGGAATTCGTCGTCTTCCATGACGGCGGGATAGAAATTACGGTAATGGAGGAGAATAGTCACTTTGCCACTATTGTTGTCCCAGGGGAAGGATGGGCGGAAGTCTTCGATAAAACGGGTAATCCGACAACTGAAATTGTGATAGTGGAAATGGTAGCACCTGCCTTGAAACCGACAATAGCAATTACCGGTTTGGATCAAAGTAAAACGTATACGTTTATGGCGCAATGGTGTGTCCAGAATCACGCACCAAGCGCAAATGATGGATTCCCCTACTACGGTACTCCTGACCCCAACAACATTAAAAACCTGTCGAACCGGATGGTTCGTTCGGCGGTTTCCAAGCCGGTAACGGCGAAACCGAAAGAGTATCCTGCGCCCACGGGAGTTGCATGGACAAGTACCTCGGATTCGATTACGTTCTCGTGCAATAATCCGCCGAAGTCGGATAAGGCAACGGAGGGGATACGTCTTGCGGTCTATGAAGAGGGCGTTTGGCTGGCAGACGTTCTTGCATGTCCCGCGATGTTTGGAGACCCAGAGGAAATTTACATGGACATTGGCGACGGTAGGGGCTGGCGGCTTTACACTCCTGCGGCAACTTGGAAGCTTTTCGATGTAGCGTTGGGTAAGTCGAACGGCAAGTGGACGATCACAATTTCGGACTTGGCGGAGGACACCGACTACGGGTTTGAGGCGCAGTGGGCTGCGCTCGTCGGCTCTACATATACTTCGAGCAGTGGTATTGTGGAAACGGACGTGTATGGTCAACGGACGAGCAGAGTTACGGCAAAGACGAAGCCGTGAGGTTTGGTCTTTGCGGATGACAATACAAGCGGCGGGGCTTGAATCTCCGTCGTTTTTACGTTTTTTTAGGATGTAACAACGTGCAACGGACTGCCGAAACAATTTTAACGAAAGGCAGTCAGTATGAAACCCTACAAAACGGGACAGGGAAATTGGCAACTCAACTACACTCTCGACGGCAGGCAACGCACGTTGTCGCTCGGTCGTGGTAGCACTGCGGTAGCCGCCGAAAAGACGGCAAAAATCGTAACGGAGTTAGTCTCCGTTCGCAAAATGGGGGAAGTTCCTCCGACCGATCTCTTGCATCGAGTCGGGACGCTTTCACCGAAAATCCGCACCAGTTTAGAAAAGGGCGGTTTGATTCAAGCATGCTTCGGCATGTCCGTTGGGGAATTATGGGAAAAGTTCCTCGAGGCTCGGTCGCACTTGAAAAAGTCGACTCTCAGTACATATTGTTCTGACCGTAAGCATGTCATTCGAGAATTTGGACTCAACCGGTTGGTTTCGACGATTTCCCGGAATGATGCCGAAAATTTCATTAGCGGCTTGCGTAAAAAACTGGCTATTTGCTCGGTGTCTCCGATGTCCCGTCGCTTTCATTGCATTTTTGAGTTCGCTGTTAATCGTGGCTTCCTTTCAAAGAACCCGTTCGATTTCACGGTCGAGCGTGCCGACACGAATGAAGCCAGACGGGAGTATATCGAGCCGGAAAAGGTTCGGAAAGTTCTCCTTCATTGCAAAAATGACCGAGAACGTCTTGCGTTGGCTCTTGGTCGCTTCGCTGGGGTACGTGTTCCTTCGGAATTGTTTGGGCTTCGTTACTGCGATTTCGGCGATGAAGTGATTCGGATAGCCGAGGATACGAAAACGGGCTTTCGAGAGGTTCCGATTCTCGGTGATGTTCGGGAAGCGTTCAATCGTCTCTCCGGCAAGCCTGACGAATTGGTTTTCACGAATGGGCGAAGTTGGTATCGAAGTTTCTTACTTCGGGCAATCGAGCGTTCGGGAGAAACAAGGTGGGCAAAACTTTGGAATAACCTGCGTTCGAGTTGCATTACGGACTTTTCCCGGATGGGTTACGATGAGAAGACGTTGGATTCTATCTTTGGGAACACCGCACGAGTTCGCAAGATACATTATGTCCAGTTCGATAAACAGCGTTCTTATGCTCGTGTTATTGCGGATGCCGACCGGATATTTTCGGCGGATGCAAGACAAAGTGCCGTGATTCAAGATTTGATTCCGTTGTTGCGGGAGTTCTTTACGAATCGTTGATTTCTTTATCGGCGATAGCCATTACGTGCTCTCGCCTTCTCCTTCCCGTCCCGTCGTCTCGCCCCTCACAATCACCGGGGCGAACGATGGGATGGGGAGGGGAAGGCAGCCGGTCTCCTTTTTGTTCGGAGTTGAGCCCCTCCCTTATTGTCCCAACGAGGACAAGTATAATGAGTCCTTACGTGTTGGCAAGGGCTCGCAACGGAGAAGTGCCAAAAATAATTTTTTTGTACGAATTGCGATTGATTCGGATGTGTGATTTCGTTAGAATGACCATTGAAAAAAATTATTAGCGCAGCGGTTTGGCACGCCGGAGTTGCCCCGTTATTACCGATGGATTCCACGTTGATTTTGCGCCGTGATTGAGGTCGAAAAATGCGTGGTATGCTATTAGTAGATTTTTTAGTAAGTGATTTTTGGGACTGCCGGAGAGGTAGGTACTGCGCATGAAAATACTGCCTATTTTAACATTTGGTTTTCCTATTTTGACTCTTCGGGGGTCGAATTGGAAAAATTTTGATAAATTTTCCCAAAAATGGCAGAAAATTTGTCCGCCGGTGAGTCATGCGGCGTACCGGCTAAATGTTCTTCTTCCGAAACACCCAAAGACCGGCAACACCCAAAAATAGGAAACAAAGCAAATACCACGCCGAAATGCCGTAGAGTAACCAAAATTCGCTGTGACGTGCCCGAAATAACGTCTCGGAAACCATAAAATGAATGACGCAATCTATTAACAAAACGCTTACACCGAGAAAAATCATTCCCCAATACCGCCTTCTTGGGATTCCCGCAAAGAATACGGTGAACAGAAGATACACGCATAGAATCAGCGACAATAAAAGCGTGTACGCACTGACGAACGACACTCCAAACAATTCGATGGGGATAGGTTCCCCACGCCTTTGTGTATGAAAGTAGAAGCCGAAAAATACTACATGCATGACGAATAGTCCCCAACCGGGTCCGGTCACGTCGCCCCAAAAATTGATGCGATTACGAACACCTCTGGGTGCTTTTTCCTCGCCTGTCAGGATTGCCAAAAGATTCGGCAATCGCGGCGGATATTTTTCAAAACTTTCTTGATTTTTCGAGATTCTTATAGCATAGCAGAAAAGCGGAATGCTGAATATCAGAATAACGAGCCACGGTGCACAGAGGAAATACAATGGCACTTGACGAAGGAAAGAAGTAAAGAATGCGACAAACAAAAATATGAACAAGGCAATGCCACCCCAAACGTAAACAGAACGTAAGTTCGTCATTTCGCTTCGCTCCACTGGGGTTTTGGTAAAATCCTCTTCCACGATTTTTCGCCACTTGCGATTGCTTCTATATGAAGAAATAATAACAAGAATCGGAGTTAGGTACATCAAGAAAGAAAAGATACCAATGCAAATATTCTGCACAAATGCTCTTTCCGGCACCAAACGATTGTTAACAATGGCATAATTGACCCCGGTAGTTGCCAACATCAAGAGCAAGAACAAAACATTGGCAGCGATGAAATAACCGAGAGCAACCTTAATCATGTATTGTCTTGCCCGAAGCGTCGGAGCATTGCGAATGCCGCTCCAAATGCCGAGAGCAACTCCCAATCCAACGACCACTACCGACACTATCGAATTAGCCACCGTCCAGCAAAACGTCGTAATTCCAGCAACGAACGAATATCCAGTACCACCGGACGAGGCGGATTGTGCCGCCGCTGCACCGGCAGAACTTGCCGCAAGAACTTGATTTCCCGTTGCCAAAATCGGAAGAGCGGCAAGCACCGCTACGGTAAAATGTTCGCTCGGTCGGATGAACGACAACGTTTTCTCGACCTGCCGCTCCACCTCCTTTTTGAGGTAAGTCCGACCGCGGGCAATGCGTTGCCGAACATTGTCTTCCGAAATTTCCAGAGCGGCGGCAATGTCCGACACCGATTGACTCTGCTGATAGTACATGACCAGCGGCTCCCGGGATTTTTTGGGAGAATTCTTTA
>Ga0082212_10009554_pt1 | contig 12505 bp, 12 predicted proteins | sample TergutNt197P3_FD_71548 | JGI IMG/M metagenome (GOLD analysis project Ga0082212, IMG submission 71548) | Neocapritermes taracua P3 segment gut microbial communities from Petit-Saut dam, French Guiana - Nt197 P3 | ecosystem: Host-associated > Arthropoda: Insects > Digestive system > Gut ... | reverse complement strand
ACAGGGACAGGAAATTAAGGTAAACGTGGTTTTCAAAAATGAACCATTGCCATATTCATATGTAAGTGTTAATGGAACTCCGATAGCAATAACCAACGCTTCTGGAATCGCCAGTATTCCTGTGAGTAAGATAAATTTGGGAGATACCATAACCTCAAGTATGCTGGGATTACTTCCTGTATTTGTTATTTACGACCAACAGATGCAACAAAATCAGTCGTGTGAATTAGTTCACACCACAGAGGATGTATATGATTTAAGCGAGGTCGTAGCTTTTGGATACGGTAATAATAGGTCAAAAAAAAATCTTCGCGATATTTTAAAAAAACATTCTCAATTGCATCAAAGCTGTTTAGTAAATGCAAAATTTGCATCCATAATTACTCTCCCAGATGGTACTGCCTATCCTGTAAATGGGTATTTTGTTTTGGAAAACAATATTTCTAAAGTTGCTTGGCATACAGACTTATCTAAATTCTTCAATATGCTTCCTAAGGTTGAAACAAGAAGCGATACCACAAATTTAAGCAGAGAATTGCTATCATCAATACGAGATGCTTATCGGTCGACATATATTATTCTCAGGCAATTAAATTTTGCACGTGTTATGGATTCTAGTACCTACATGAGCTATCTTGGTCAGAAAGAAGGATGTCATTTTTTTCGCCATGGTAATAATGATTCTGCCCCTGTATTAAGTGCTAAAACCCAGCTTTTATTCGAAGCCGATGCAGATTTGCATACGGCGATAAATGCAAAACTTTCAAATTTAAATCTCAGTGATGATAGTTTTTACAGTCATACAGTAAACGTATCGTATAGGAAGCTAAGCAAAGGCAAAGCAACTATAACGGCGCCGAAAGATATTGAAATTAATATTACAAGGCGCAATGGCTCTACGATGTATCTTAAAATAGATGATATATCTATTAAATTTCAATAATAAGTGGAAACAACCGAGTTATTAAAAAAAGTTCGCAGGGTTGAGATTAAAACCAGAGGATTGAGCAGGCATATTTTTGCCGGCGAATACCACAGTGCATTCAAAGGCAGAGGTATAGCTTTCAGCGAAGTGAGGGCTTATCAGTATGGCGACGACATCAGAAATATTGATTGGAATGTTACAGCACGATTTAATCAGCCTTTCATCAAAGTTTTTGAGGAGGAGCGCGAACTAACGGTTATGCTTCTGATAGATGTGAGCGGCTCGGGGGCGTTTGGCACTTCGGGCGCATTTAAACGCGATTTGATGACGGAGATTGCGGCAGTTCTTTCGTTTTCGGCAATTTTTAATAACGATAAGGCGGGTGTTATATTTTTTTCCGATAAAGTAGAAAAAATTATTCTACCCAAAAAAGGCAGGAAACACATTTTGAGGATAATAAGAGAGTTGATTGATTTTAAAGCTCAAAGCAACACAACTAATCTTAATGAGCCTCTCAGGTTTCTGTCGAACGGAATAAAAAAGCGGTGTACGGCGTTTATCATATCCGATTTTATGGCGCCCGATTTTGAGGAATCGTTACGAATTGCGTCAAACAAGCACGATATAGTCGCCCTCAATGTTTATGATAAGTTTGAAAATTCGCTTCCCGATATTGGAATGATTAAAGTAAAAGATGCCGAAACCAACTCCGAACAGTGGATAGATACTTCATCATCGGCGGTGCGTTTGGCGTACAATGACTGGTGGAACTCGCACATATCGGCGATTAAAAACAGCTTTAGCCGCTGCGGTGTTGATTATGCCGAATTAAGAACCGATATGGATTATGTTAATCCGCTTATTAAACTGTTTAAAAAACGATAACCGATGCAGAAGTTTGTTTTGTACATTTCAATGTTTTTCACGTTGGCATTTAATGCCGAAGGGCAGGATATTAAGGTTGCCTCTTCGTTTGATACTTCGCGGATTTACATAGGCGACCAGATAAGATTTAAAGTTACGATTGACCAACCGGCAGATTTGTCGCTGTCGATACTTTCGTTTAATGACAGTTTGGTAAAAAACATTGAAATATTGTCGGGTCCCGAAATTGATACAATTAAACGAGACGGACGAATAATAATTGAACACGATTATCTTATAACATCGTTCGATTCGGGACATTATCAACTGTCGCCGGTTTATGCCGAAATAAAATACGGCAACGAAATAAAACGGTTTTATTCGGATTATACATTTTTGGAAGTGGTGCGACCCGACATTACTCCGCCCGATGACGCCAAGATATTCGATATTATTGCTCCCTACAAAGCCCCGATAGGTTTGGGCGAGATATTGCCGTGGCTGCTGGCTGTATTGATTGTCGGTGCGTTAGCGTATTTGGCATACAGGCTTTATAAAAAATATAAGAATAAAGAAGTTGTTGAAGAGGTCGTAAAATTAACTGAGCCGGCGCATGTAATTGCGTTCAGAGAACTTGAAAAACTGAAAGAGGAAAAACTTTGGCAACAGGGAAAAGTTAAGTTGTACTATACCCGATTAACAGAAATATTGAGGCAATATATCGAAAACCGTTTCAGTGTTAATTCTCTTGAGCTTACAACCGACGAAACACTCACAATGCTTTTGCATTCGGGCTTCAAAAAAGATAAAAACTTCGAGCGGTTAAAAAACATTCTTCAATCAGCCGATATGGTAAAATTTGCAAAACAGAGTCCCGATGCCTCGGAGCATGAAACCTGTTTTAACGAATCGTGGAGTTTTGTTGATGACACAAAGATTGTTGCCGCTGAAAACGATAATTTGTCGGAAGGAGGTGCAGAATGAACGGAATTACATTTGCCGAGCCGAATTTTCTCTATTTGCTGATATTAATTCCGCTTGCAATAATATTATATCTGCTGAAACAGCAAAACGCAAGCGCATCGCTAAGGATGCCCGCGTTGTCGCCTTTCTACGGCTCAAAGCGCACTTTCCGTCATTATCTTCGCCACATACTGTTTGCATTAAGGGTTTTGGCAATGACTTTTCTGATAATAGTTCTGGCGCGTCCGCAGGAGACCAACAGGTTTCAGAATGTTTCAACCGAAGGAATTGACATTATTATTGCCCTCGATATTTCGAGCAGTATGCTTGCCCGCGATTTTACTCCCGACCGGCTGAAAGCATCTAAAAACATTGCAACCGAGTTTATATCGGGCAGACCATACGACAGAATAGGGCTTGTGGTATTCAGCGGCGAAAGTTTTACACAGTGTCCGTTGACTACCGACCACGCTGTGCTTATCAATCTGTTGAGAGATGTTGATTGCGGAATGATTGAAGACGGAACGGCAATAGGCAGCGGACTGGCTACTGCAATTAACCGCATAAAAGATTCGGACGCCGCAAGCAAAGTTATTATACTTCTTACTGATGGAGTTAACAACAGAGGCAATATAGCTCCGGCAACCGCCGCCGATCTTGCAAAGGTTTTCGGCATACGGGTTTATACGGTAGGAGTAGGCGCCAACGGCGTGGCTCCTTATCCTGTGCAAACACCTTTTGGTGTTCGATACCAAAATATACAGGTTGAAATTGATGAAGATATTCTAAGAAATATTGCCGACAAAACAGGAGGTTCATATTTCAGAGCAACCGATAATGATAAACTTACACAGGTGTATCAGGAAATAGATAAACTCGAAAAGTCGAAGATTGACGTTACGCAGTTCAGCCGCACCGAAGAGAAATACCTGTTGCCGGCGCTGCTTGCAATGATATTGATATTCGTGGAAGTTTTAATCCGTCAAACAATACTTAAAAACCTGACATAAGCCATGAATCTTTTCCGATTTGCAAATCCCGATTATTTCTACCTGCTGCTGCTGCTGCCGGTTGTGCTTGCTTTGTTTATTGTCAACAGGTTCAGGATACGAAAAAACATCAGAAAAATAGGCGATAAGAAACTTGTAGGCGATTTGCTTCCCGATTATTCCGCTTCGCGACCTGTTTTCAAATTTATCATCATTACGCTTGTTATGATTTTCGGAATTATTATGTTGGCGCGACCTCAGTTCGGTTCAAAGATTGAAGATGTAAAAAGAGAGGGAGTAGAAGTTATTATAGCTTTGGATATAAGCAATTCGATGCTTGCACAGGATTTTCAGCCCGACCGGCTTACGAGGGCAAAACAGGCTATATCGCGGCTGGTTGATAATTTGGAAAACGACAGAATAGGTCTGATTGTCTTTGCCGGCGATGCCTACACTCAAATTCCCATTACAACCGATTATGCTTCGGCAAAAATGTTCCTTTCGTCAATAACGCCCGAAATGGCTTCGAGGCAGGGAACTTCGGTAGGAGCGGCTATTGAATTGGGCATACGGTCGTTTACCCCCGGCGAAGGCAAAAGTAAAGCAATGATTGTGATAACCGACGGCGAAAGCCACGACGACGACCCCGTTGCCGCCTCGCGCGAAGCCGCAAAAGCCGGAATAGTTATACACGTTGTGGGCATAGGAACCGAAAGAGGAACGCCCATTCCTGTTACGGTAAACGGTCGCACAGATTATTTGAAAGATATTGACGGCAACACTGTAATAACGCGACTCAATGAAGATATACTTCGTCAAATAGCAATGGAAGCCGGCGGAAGCTATGTCAGAGCCGGCAATTCTACCATTGGTCTTGATGAAATTTACGGCGAAATAAAAAAGATGGACACACAGGAGTTTGAAGGCGCAGTTTATACCGAATATAACGACCAGTTTCAGATATTTGCCGCCATTGCACTGTTTATGCTTATTATCGAATTTATTGTTATGGACAGAAAAAACAGTAAATTAGCAAACATCAAATTATTTAAAATAAAGACATGAATATTACCATATCCCCCTTTGGAGGGGTAAGCCATTTAACTATATCCCCCTCTGGAGGGGCAAGCCCTTTATATCCCCCTTTGGATGGGCAAGCCCTTTATATCCCCCTTTGGAGGGGGTGCAGGGGGAGGATAATAACATAATGCAATGAATAACCAAAACTACAGTATAAACCTTCGAAGCAAAGCTCATTCTTTACGTTACTCAATGACTAAAGCCGAAGCCTGCTTATGGAAATATGCCCTTCGTGCCGGCATGATGAAAGGATATGTATTTAACCGGCAGCGTCCTATTGGGAATTATATTGTTGATTTTGTAAGCAAAGAACTTAAATTAGTAATTGAAGTTGACGGATACAGTCATCATCATGAAGAAACAAGGAAGAAAGATAAGTTAAAGGAAGATTATTTGAAAAGCGAAGGATTTAGGATTCTTAGGCTTGACGACAATGAAGTATTGAAAGATATAAAAAATGTAATTAGAGTTATTGAAGATGAGATTGAGAATATTATCCTCCCCCTGCCCCCTCCGGAGGGGGATAGAATATGGGTGCCCCATTTGAATGAGGATAGAATATGCTTGCTTCCTCAGGATGGGGATAATGTAACAACGCCTGATGACACTACAATATAACATAAAGACTAATCAAAAAAATAATAAATTTACCACAAATATCAACGAAGCAATTTATGAATGAAATACACAACGTCATTGAGCATCCTATCGGCAAGCCTTTACCATACCTCCGGCGGGGGATAGTGGCACGTGCATTAAAGTTTCCCCCTTTGGAATGGGCAACACGTTTTTATCCCCCTTTGGAGGGGGCAGGGGGAGGAGGCATACACCGAGTCATTCCCGCAGCTTGGCGGACGTTCCGCATATCTTCTCTGTATGTCCCGATAAACTTTCGGGAATACCCGAAACTTTCAACAGAAACAAAAATATACTTTCGGGAATGTCCGAAACCCTCAACGGAAACAAAAATATACTTTCGGGAATACCCGAAACCTTCAACAGAAACAAAAATATACTTTCGGGAATACCCGAAACCCTCAACAGAAACAAAAACATACTTTCGGGAATGTCCGAAACCCTCAATAAGATCTTCGGGATACTTTCGGGAACGTCCGAAAGAGGGGGATAGAATACGCAATGACGATAAAAAACAAAAATTATTAACCTTAATAAATAAAATGTATGAAAACAAAAATTAAAAATCATCTTACAATCTTACGGTCTTCCGCTCTTGCTGTCTTAGTAATTGCTTTAGCGATGGCGGGATGCAAAAAGAAAGACGACAAACCAGCCGAAAAGCCCAAAACGCTTGAATCGATTGCCGTAACCGCTCAGCCAACGAAGAAAACCTACGAGGTGGGCGAACCGTTCGATATGGCAGGAATGGTAGTAACCGCCACGTACAGCGACAAATCGACCGCGACCGTAGCAATAACTCTCGCTATGATTACATTCGACTCGTCAACGGCAGGAACCGGCAAAACCGCCACAATAACCTACGAGGGCAAAACTGCCAAAGTGGAAGGAATAACCGTAATAGCCGCCGGAGCAACGCTTGAATCGATTGCCGTAACCACACAGCCGACGAAGAAATTTTACGAAACAGATGAGGAGTTCGACCCCGAGGGAATGGTTGTAACCGCTGAATACAGCGATGAAACGACCGCGCCGGTAGACAATGACGACCTCGTCTTCGATTATGACTTCTCTACCGCCGGCGAAGATAAAACCGTAACCATTACCTTTACTTCCGGCGGCATAACACGAACAGCCGAAGTAACGGGAATAACCGTTGTAAAAGCGGTTGCCGTAACAGATGTTGCCAATGCCACGCAACTTGCCGAAGCGCTTGCCTCCGAAGATGACCCCATCAACATCAGGCTCACGGCAGGTTTCACGTACACTGACCCCATCGAGATTGACGGCAAAACCGTTATCATTAATGTGAACGGCAAAACGCTTGATGTAGTTGTAACCGCAGATGACATTGCACTTTATGTGCACAGCGGCGGCAAACTTCTGCTGAATGATGACGAAGGCGGCAAGTTGAATGTAACCGGCGGATATGGAGTAAAAGCCGACGGCGCGGGAAGCTCCGCTACAGTTACCAACGCCACCGGCATTTCCGAAGGTGATGACCTTAAAGGCTTCGGCGCGGTTGCATACGGCGGAAGCGCCATCACGGTTCGCGGCAGCACCACAGGCAACTACATCGGTGCGTATGCTGTAGACGAAGGCTCTATGGTAGAAGTAGCCGGCGATGCCAATGGCACAGGCGGAAGAGGTATCGGCGCGTCGGTTGAATTCAACGGCAGCATAACGGTTGGCGGCGATGTAACGGGCGGCGAGTGCGGTGCGTATGCTTATGGAGGCAGCAGCATAACGATTGCAGGCAACGCAGAGTCCGGCTATATGGGCGTGGGTGCTGGCGGAAACGCTGTGGTAGAATTGCGCGGCAATGTTTTGGCAGCCCTCGGTGCGTTTGCTGACTCTGGTGGCAACGTTATCATAGACGGCATAATAGATCCTTCAGCGAGTATGTATATTCAAGTAACCCATCTTCTCAAGACCAAAGACCAAAATGACGCAATATCCTCGAAAGATGGCTATCTGCAGTATTCGGCAAGTGGAAGCACGGTGTGGGTAAAGATACCGTAGGGCAATTAAGAATGAAGAATTAGGAATTAAGAGAATGATGAAACCATCGCGTCATTGCTGACGTGGTGGTTTTACAAATAAACGAATAAGAATAGCCAATGAATAAGAAACCTTACGATTTTAATATTGACACTATGTCGTCTATTACTTTATCGGCTAATACGCGGGTAATGGTTCCTGCTTTGCGTATAATGATGTTTTTGTCGGCAGTAAAAATGCGCATGGGACGTATATATGAATCTACGGGCAGAGAGCCTGTGATGAAACCTGTCGGGTTTAATGCAACCGCCGAAGTGTCGTTTGAATGGCGCGATGTTATTTGGCAAAGCAGAATATCATCACCGCGAAGGTTTGCCAATACTAAGGCAGGGCGTCTTTTGCTTCCCGATAAATCGGAAAACGGAAAAGGTATAACAACAATATCGCCTTTTACAAGTTCTTCCATGCAAGGTCTTCTTCTTTGGTTAGCCAATCTTTTGCCAATGCGCTTTCGCTTGCATAATGGGTTAATGTTGCAGCATGTTTACGGCTGTCGTCGGCAAATACCCTGTCGCCAAGTTTGCGTGCAAGCGTTGACAGCAACCGCGCATTGCTCTTTGTTTTGCTTTCAATAACTAATGTATCCATCGTAATTGTTTTGCTGACAAAGATACGCACTTTTTAAATTAATAACTAAGAGATAAAATAACGAATAACCAAATCAACAATTAAAATGAAACAAATTGCATTGGCTTTTGCACTTGTTTTTCCTTTGACGCTCAGCGCTCAGTCTGAAAATAAATACATCAGGCAGGGAAACCGTGAGTATAATAAAGCACAATACGAAGAAGCCGAAGTATCGTACCGCAAGGCAAACGAACAAAACAGCCGCTTGCCCGAAACGGTGTTCAACATTGGCGATGCTTTATACAGGCAGGAGAAATATGACGAAGCCTCGAAACAGTTTACAGGCAGCGCAGCAATGAACGAAGAGAGGTCGAAAAAAGCCGCAGGATTGTATAATCTTGGAAACTCGTACCTGCAATCGGGAATGCAAAAAGAGAACAGCGGAGCATATCAGGAGAGCGCCGAACTGTATAAAAAAAGCATCGAATCGTATAAAGAATCTCTTAAACTGCAACCGAATAACTTTGAAGCAAAATATAATCTTGCTTATGCGCAGGATATTTTGAAACAGCAGGAACAACAGGAGCAGAATCAACAGAATCAGGATAATCAGGACAATCAAAACAGTGAAGATAACCAACAGCAGAATCAGCAAAATCAGGATAATCAAGACCAGGATGAACAGCAACAACAACAGGAAGAGCAGTCAATATCGCGGGAAGATGCGGAACGGTTGCTGAATTCGTTGGCAAACGACGAAAAAGAGTTACAGGAAAAACTGCAGCTTGAAAAAGCCGCAAGAGAACGAAGAAACACAGTGAAAAATTGGTAGGAAACAGTTAATAATTAACAATTAATAATTAAGAGAGATGATAAACAGGGGAAGCAGAGGAATTCGGGAAAACCGGGGAAAAAGGGACAACCTTCCTCTATTTACACAGTTTTCCCCGCTTGCGAAGCAAGCATTCCCCAATTACGTTATAGCGATTATATCCGTTATTTTTTCATTGTCATTGTCGGCGCAGGATGTGGCAGTCGAGGTGCAATATCCTTCGGTTGTAAACTCCGGACAGCAGTTCAGCATAACGTGGACTGTTAATGCAGGCGGCGGAGAATTTACACCTCCGTCATTCACTCCGTTTGCCGTGCTTGCAGGACCTATGACTGCTTACAGTTCGAGCACGCAGGTAATTAACGGCAGGCGAACACAATCAATATCCAACACTTATACTTACTATTTGCAGGCAATGCGCGATGGAAAGTTTGTTATACCGCCGGCAGTTTTTTCGCTGCAAAACAGAAGATACCAGTCCGATTCATTGCATATTGAAGTTATCGGAGGTAATTCGGCTCAACCGAGTTCTTCCGCAGGCAGTTCAGCCAATCAGCAGACTGAACCCGATGGAAGAGATTTTTTCATCAGTCTCACGCTTAATAAAAGAGAAGCGTATATCGGCGAACCTGTAACGGCAACGGTTAAAATTTTTACCAGAGTTAATATTGCAGGAATTGACGATGTCAGGTTTCCGCAATTCGATGGATTTCTGAAAACCGATATTGACACTCCGCCCATAACATCGCTTAATCAGGAAAACATTGGAGGAACAATTTACGGAACAGGCATCCTGCATCAATTTTTACTTTATCCGCAAAAAACAGGCGAAATAGTTATTGATCCTGTGCAGCTTAAATTTCTTATCAGAGAACGAACAGGAAGATCGGATTCGTTTTTCGGCGATTTTTTTGCAACATATCAAAATGTTCCTAAGGCTGTTGAAAGTCAATCGGTGCGGATAAAAGTCAATCCGTTGCCCGGCAGTCAGCCTTCCGATTATTCGGGAGTTGTAGGCAAACTCGACATTAACTCGTCGGTAAACAAAGATACGCTTGACGTTAACGATGCAATTAATTTTAAGATAACAATATCGGGGTCGGGAAATCTCAAAATAGCGTCTGCTCCCGCCTTGAACCTCTCGCCCGATATAGAGATTTATGATCCGAAAACAACCGACGACATTAAAAACGGCGCCGGTTCGAGAAGTTTCGAGTATCTGCTTATTCCGCGTCATTATGGCGATTATACGATTCCGCCCGTTACGTATTCGTATTTCAACGCTTCAAACGGAAGATTCGAACAGTTGAGAACGCCCGAATATCGCTTTTATGTAAGAAGAGGCGCAGACACAAACTCGGATTTAACCATCTTTGGAGGAGTATCGAAAGAAGATGTAAGGTACGTGGGAAGAGACATCAGGTTCATTAAATCGGATGCCGGCAAACTGACAAAAACAAAAACCGGATTGATTTCAAACCGAACCTATCAAAGCCTTTATGTTCTGGCTGTTTTGGCATTTTTTGTCGTGTTGTTTATCAGGCGCGAACATGTAAAACGAAATTCCGACATATCGAAAGTAAGAAACAGACGAGCCGGAAAAGTAGCGGTAAAACGATTGAAAAACGCCGATATGTGTCTTAAAAACAATCAATTTGATAAGTTTTATGAAGAAACACTGAAAGCTCTTTGGGATTATTTCGGCGATAAACTTAACATACCGAAAGCCGATTTAACCAAAACCAAAATAGCTTCGGCTTTGTCGGATAAAAAAGTTGATGAAGCGCTGATTGAACAACTTAATGAAACACTTGACAAATGCGAATATGCAAGGTTTGCGCCCTCATCGTCGGAAACCGAAGCAGCGGCGATTTATGAAAAAGCTTCGCAAATAATTAAATCTGTTGAAAACGCAATAGTATGAACACAATAGTAAAAATAATCGTCTTTCCGTTAATTCTGTTTACGCCGTTTTTACATCTGAATGCGCAAACCGAAAGTATTGACAAATTCAAGCAGGGAGTAGAGTTTTATTCTGCCGGTCAATTCACTGATGCCATCGATGTTTGGACAGAGCTTTATAATACGGGTTACAGGTCGGCGGCTCTGAATTACAACATTGCCAATGCCTTTTTTAAAAACGCCAACATTCCTCAAGCGCTTCTTTTTTATGAGCGGGCATATCTGCTCGATCCTCTCAATGAAGATATTAATTACAACCTGCAAGTTGCCCGCACGTTTATTACAGACAGATTTCAGGAGATACCCGAAATATTTTTCGTCAGGTGGTTTAACATAACGGCGCTGCTTGTTTCATCAAACTCATGGGCGGTTATCGGCATAATTGCATTTGTAATCTGCCTTATTTCAGCATCGTTATACATATATTCCGTAAAATACCTTTATAAAATAGCAGGTTTTTGGGCGGCAGTCTTCTGTTTGGCAATCTCGTTAACGTCAGTAGCATTAAGCTCAAAAAACAACTCGCTTATAAACAACAACCGAAAAGCCATAATATTCAGCCCCACAGTAAGCGGCAAAAGCTCTCCCGACTCAAGCGGCTCCGACCTGTTCATACTCCACGAAGGCTCGAAAGTTTCGGTTGAAGAAAAAGTAGGCGAATGGCTCGAAATACGCCTATCTGACGGCAATAAAGGCTGGGTTCCTGCAGGTTGCTTGGAGGTGATTTAAATAATCCGTTTCGAGCGAAGCAAGTTATAAATCCAAGCAGCATTGGAACATGTAGGTGTAGTTTGTACAAAACGCTGAGATAAAAGCTATTAGTGAAATCTGGACAAAGCATAAAACAGTAAATTATGTAATAATTTCTGTAGAAAAAAGCACAAAAAGTAACCACAATGAAAATTTTTAAGAAAAATTCAAACGGTTTCTTGATAGTTTCCGTTTAAACATAGTATATTTGGCACATTATTTGTGTTGCATTTATTAAATTTATTAACTTAATAATACTAAAGATTATGAAAAAGAACGAAAAATCAGTGATAAGACCTCTTTTAGTTATACTTTTAATAGGTCTTTATTTTAATACTTTTGCACAACCAGCAAGTATTAGCGCAAAGAAGTTTTTTGCTGTTACGGTTGATGATAACGACACAAAATGGTTCCTTACAGAGTCAGGAATAGTAAGTTTTAACGGGGAGAAATGGGAATCACATTCTATTAGTGCTCTTCAAGGTAAGGAAATTAGAGATATTGTATTTGACGGCACAACCGAAAGCTCCGGCTTTTGGATAGCTACTTCGGAAGGAGTAGTAAATCTTAAATCGCTTACTAGCAATAGTTCGGTAGTTACCTATACAACCGATAATGCAATACTTGGAAGCAATGATACTCGCTTTGTTTCTATAGGACCTAATAATACTAAATGGATCGGCACAGACAAAGGCGTAGCAGTACAGTCGAGAGGAAGTTGGCTTGAGTTTCGATATGATGATTTATACCCTGATATGCTTTGGGAAGCATTCCCAATGACATCTTTAGTTGCAAGCGTCACGGGTGATACAGTTTATGCAGCTACAACAGGCATCGGAGTGTCAAGACTATTCGTGCATAATGGCATAGATGCTA
>Ga0082212_10009553_pt1 | contig 12506 bp, 14 predicted proteins | sample TergutNt197P3_FD_71548 | JGI IMG/M metagenome (GOLD analysis project Ga0082212, IMG submission 71548) | Neocapritermes taracua P3 segment gut microbial communities from Petit-Saut dam, French Guiana - Nt197 P3 | ecosystem: Host-associated > Arthropoda: Insects > Digestive system > Gut ... | reverse complement strand
CCCCAGCACGACCCCCGCCTCGCCTTCAATCTCGCGAGAACCTACAGATTCGATCCGACCCCCGGACGCCACGTCAAAGGCGGCGGCGGACTCAAACACGTCGAAGGAGTCGAGGACAACTTCGAAGGGACCGGATACAGCGATATGATAGGAACCTCCAGAATAGACACCATGAACGCCACCGGAATATGCATGTTCGGCTACTGGATGTGCAAACCCACTCCTAATGTGTATTTCGACATGATAAACGCTATAACCGGATTCGACTATTCACAGGCTGACTTCACCGCTCTCGGAATGCGCATATTCAACATGCGCGCCGCCTTCAACGTAAGAGAAGGTTTCCGCCGTGACGACTATGTCCTGTCTGAAAGACTCGTCAAATCCGATCCGCCGCACAAGGGCCCGATAGCCGGCGTCGTCGTCGACCACGAAAAGCTCTCCGACAACTTCTTCAACGCCATCGGCTGGACCATGGACGCGGTACCTACCAAAGCCGCGCTTGAGGAATTGGGCGGACTGGAGATGGTCATAAACGACATATATCCGCCGGAGGAAAAGTAAACCATATTTGACTATAAAGTATAAATGCTATAAAAATCCTCCCTCGAAAGGGAGGATTTTTATATTAAAACCGAAACCACGTAAACTGACTTTAGGATGAAACTTGCGCAATTTTCGATATTGAAAAAAAGCCGAACATTTAGTATATTATTAGCATAAACGGTTTGAGAGGTTAATAGTATCTTTCGCTTTGTGTGGATTATGTATATTGAAAAGAGAATGAAATGGATACTAATATAGTCTCGGCAAGAATAGGTGAACGCCTCAAGCCTATTTTTAATGAATACGACGTAAAAAAAGCGATTTTGTTCGGGTCTTATGCTAAAGGGATCGCCGATAACAAAAGTGATATTGATATATGCGTTGACAGTGGTTTGAGAGGTTTAAGGTTTCTTTCGCTCTGCATGGATATACATTTGGAACTTGGAGTAGAGGTCGACTTATTTGATATAAGTCATATTGAAAAAGGTTCAAGAGTAGAGGATGAAATATCAGCGACAGGGGTCGTGATTCATGAAAAATAGAGTGATCATCGAGAAAATAATCTCATATGCCCAAAAGGTAACCACTTACTGTGAAGGAGTTGATAAAGAAGAGTTCATTATGAATCAAATGCTTACCGAATCATGTGTTTTTAACTTAAGCCAAATGGGTGAACTCGCGAACAAACTGGACGAAAGGTTCACATTCAATCACAAAAACATACCCTGGAAGGCTATCTACGGCTTGCGTAACCGTATCATTCATGATTATGAGGGGGTCAATATAAATCTGGTCTGGGACGTAATAAGTCAAGACTTACCAGGATTGGTTAATGATCTTAAAATACTATCCGAGAGCATAAAGGAATAATTGAAATATTTGAGTTAGTTTGTTATTTAAAATAGAAATGTTATGATTTGTAAATTGTGATATAAATTGTACTTTACTTAATTATTTAAAGGTGAGAATAAGCACTTTTTTTACGAAAGTTAAAATGGAGGAAACATAGAAGAACGAGGAGTTACTTGTTATAGCGTTTATTCTTCCGAGGGGTTTCTGGAAAAGGAAATAATACATACTGAACGAGAGTTTTTTATAAACATACAAAGCCGTTAACCGTAGTCATATGAGTTTAACGGCTTTTTTAATTGCTGACGCATGCCGCGATTTACTGATAGCGCCAGGAAGCATAGAATCACGAAAAGTATTTCTGCCTGATATGGAAAATTCAAGAATGATAAGGTATGCCGGCAAAATTCATGTACTTTTTGCGTTCTTCAACATCAAGGATGACATTTCAATCCATAAACAGAAGTCTATCCGGTTTCCTTAAATATCCCTCTTGACTTTACGGTTTCAATCCCGCATAGTCAGCTTATATATCATCCGTTATTTCGGGAGGTTTGACTGTGAGAATAAAAAACTATGAGCAGCTTACAAATCACGGAAACATTAAGGGGCGAAAGGTGGCGGCTGCCATTATGGAGGCGGCGCTGACAGCGGGAAATCCGTACAACAATGTGCTGAAACTCGTGTCGGTCAGGGATAACAAGCTCATTTTTGATTGCAAAGAGATGGAACCCGTCGGCGACCCGAGAAGCGGCCCGGAGGTCTTTGATCTTGACAAGATCGAAAGGATATTCATATTCGCCGTCGGGAAAGGCATATTGTATATTGTCAAGGCGCTTGAGGAGGTCCTCGGCGACAAGATCACCGGTGGGTTGGCGGTCTGCAAGCACGGGGACGAACTTATTACCGAAAGAGTGGAGGCAATTTTCGCTAATCATCCGGTGCCGGATCAAAACGGGATAGAAGGCTGCCGCAGGATAATGGAGACTATTGCGTCGCTTAAGCTAACAGAAAACGATCTGTGCATAACCGCGATGGGTAACGGTTGCAGCGCGCTTGCGGTATATCCGGCTCAGGGGATTTCATTGGAGGACGTAAGCGCGATGAACCAGCTTTGCCTTATCGATACCGGGATGACCACCGATGCCTGCAGCTACCTGCGTAATCAGATAGACCGATTTCGCGGAGGGCGTTCGCTTCGCGCCATGCGTCCGGCGAAAATAGTGAATCTCATCGGAGTCGCTCCGGGACCGAGGGTTCTTCTCATACCGGACAAGGGATTTAAAACTCCGTATGAGAGCTATCTTCGGCAAAACCAGTGGCTGCCCAATCTGCCGGACTGTACCACGACCAAGGCGGCTATTGAGATAGCGAAAAGGTGGAGGGTGTTTGACAAACTGCCGGAGTCCATACGGCAAAAACTCCTGTCGAATGACCCGGAGAACAGCGATACTCTGAGTTGGGAAGAATATGAGTCCTACAACTGCAGGACCTTCGGATTAATGCCCCAGGAGATAAGCGCTTTCGGAACCGCGGTAAGCAAGGCGAAGGAGCTTGGGTTCAATACCTATGTTATGACCAACAAAACCCAGTGCGAGGCGGCCCCTGCGGGTCAGTATCTCGCGAATGTCGCGGCGTATAATCTCGCGTCGGGCGGTGGTTTGTTTAAACTTCCCTGCGCTTTGTTCCAAACCGGGGAACTTATCGTTACCGTCAACAACGAAAAGGGAATTGGCGGCACCAACCAGGAGTTCTGCGCGGCGGCGGCGTTAAATATAGACGGAAACAGGCGTATAGTCGCGGCGGGTATAGACACCGACGGCACCGACGGCCCCGGCGGGGATTTCCACCCGGAAGCCAAGGTTCTGGGAATAAAGTGTCTTACCGGAGGTATCGTCGACGGATACACAGCGGGGGAAGCACGGGAAAAGGGTGTGGAACTTTTGACCGCCGTAAAGACCCACGGTACTTCCGGCCCGCTGTGGGAATTGGGTTCCGGCATCGCCGCCACCCAGAACATCGGGGTGGGGGATCTCCAGTGCGTGTTGATACTGGATGAAGACGGATAGACTGAACCGATACCGTGGGATTTCAAAACTTTATTTAACATAACCTTGTTCTTAGCAAACCATACATCACTTGACATTTAACATGCAAACCCGCATAGTCAACTCACAAGTGATCAACTTTAATTGATAATACTATGGAGGTCAAAATGGATAGTCTTAAACTATTAGTGGAGTATCTCCCCTTCATCATTCCTCTTGCAATCGCTGAACTTGTCCTGTTGGTCGTCGCGCTGGTTCATATTTTACGGCATCAAACCTACCGTTTCGGCAACCGGGTACTGTGGATTGTGCTCGTTTGCGTTATCTCCTTGCTGGGTCCGGTGGCGTATTTTATCTTCGGCAGAGGTGAGGAATAGTGAGCATTTTGGAGATAAGCGGGCTTCGCAAGAGCTTCAAACATCATGAGGTTCTGTGCGGACTCGATATGGAGGTCCCGGAACACTCGGTGTTCGGCTTTGTCGGTCCCAACGGAGCGGGGAAAACCACAACCATGAAGATTGCGTTGGGACTGCTCAGATCCGACGGCGGGGAGGTATCTGTCTGCGGCGAAAGGGTTATCTACGGCGGGACCAAAACCAATCGCCATATCGGGTATCTTCCGGATGTACCGGAGTTCTACGGATATATGCGCCCGATGGAATATTTGGCATTATGTGGGGAGATAACCGGGCTTTCCAAACGGAAAACGAATGAGAAGGGAGAAGAACTGCTTTCGCTTGTCGGGCTTGCGGGTGAGAAAAAGAAGATAAGCGGGTTTTCCAGAGGGATGAAACAGAGGTTGGGAATAGCTCAAGCGCTGCTCAATGAACCCGAACTGCTTATCTGCGACGAACCTACCTCGGCACTCGACCCGATAGGCAGAAAAGAGATTCTCGAAATCCTTTCCGCTATTAAGGGAACGACAACGGTGGTGTTCTCTACCCATGTGCTGTCGGATGTCGAGAGGATCTGCGACCGCGTCGCGGTATTATATGACGGGAAACTCGCGCTGCACGGCACTCTTTCAGAAATTAAAGAACAGCACAGGCACAATGGTTTTGTTATTGAGTTTTTAAGCAAATTTGAACTACTGGAATTTTCCGGATGCGAACAGCTGAGTAAACCGCCGGTGTCGATAGAAAAAGATGAGAACATACTGACGGTGACCATTGCCGACCCTAAGATCGGCGGCGGTTTTCTGATAGATCTGCTGGCTGAAAAGCAGATAGTACCTTTGAGGTTCGAGATGATGGAACCGACCCTTGAGAGTCTGTTCGCGGAGGTGGTGGGATGAGGCACTACGTCGCTTTTCTCAAGAAAGAGCTTACTGAAAACACGCGGACATACAAACTGCTTATAATGCTTTCGGTGTTCGCCATTTTCGGGATAATGAGTCCGCTGACCGCGAAACTGACGCCGGATATTTTGAACGCATTTATGCCGGAGGAGATTTCCATCACCATACCTGAACCGTCTGCGTTTGATTCCTATGCGCAGTTTTTCAGCAACGTCTCACAAATGGGACTCATAGTCACGGTTATTGTTTTCAGCGGGATCATAGGAAACGAACTGTCCAAGGGGACATTGATAAATATGCTGACAAAGGGGATGTCGCGTGCGGCGGTCATGCTTTCGAAATACACAAGCATGGCGCTCATATGGACAGCGAGTTACGCGGTTTCTTTTTTCATAACCCTCGGATATACCATTTATCTATTCCCTGACGACAAGGTCGAAAACTTGATGTTTTCTGTATTCAATCTGTGGTTGTTCGGTATGTTTTTGCTGGCGCTGCTGTTGTTTTCGGCGGCTTTGGTCAACAATAATTATGGCAGCATGCTCATTACCGGAGCCGCGGTGGTAGCGATGATGCTTTGCAACATTCACCCCGACGCTCACAAATACAATCCGTTATCGCTTTCCTCTAAAAGTATGGAACTGATAACCGGAACGTCCGCGGTTTCCTCGTTGTACGCTCCGGTATGGATTTCAATCGGGCTGCTGGTTATTTTGACGGCTTTGACTGTCATGGTTTTCAGAAAAAAACAGGTGTAAAAAATACGCTGCCGGATAAACATTGAATATGATGCAAATTTCAAACAGAAAATACTATATAGATAACCTGCGGTCCTTTACCGTCCTGCTCTTATTTCCCTACCATATTTTTATGGTCTACAACAACTGGGGAGAGAGCTGGTATATCCACGGGGAAAATCTGGCGGTTCCGAGTTTTATCAATATGATTAATAGCTGTTGGATGATGCCGCTGCTCTTTTGCATAGCCGGCGTCAGTTCAAGATATTCACTTCAAAAACGAAGCGCCGGGGAGTATGCGAAAGAGCGGGTGAATAAACTGCTTCTGCCGTTTGTATTCGGTATGTTCTTGATAGTTCCGGTTCAGCCATACCTCGCCGGATTGTATTTTTACGGCAAAGGGAATTATCTCGACTTTTTCACCAAGTTCGAGGATCTTTCGGGCTATAACGGCGGATGGACGGTCGGACATCTATGGTTCATATTGTTTCTGTTTGTCATTTCAATGATCTGCCTGCCGTTTATGCTTCGATACAACAGCAGGGGAAAGGGTACTATCGGCGGGAAATGGTCTCTTGTGTTTGTCATGCTGTTGGGTCTGCTGCCATGTATTACCGGGATCGACATATTTGAGTTTATGGAACCAGGAGGAAAGAGCCCGCTCGAGTACACGGTATTTTTCCTTTTGGGATTCTTTTTCCTCTCCAATGATAGTTTGATCGATAAGCTCGAAAAAAACCGGTTTTTGCTTTCGGGGTTGGCAGTCGCGGCTATCGGATTGGTTTACTATTTAGGCGGGATTTTTCGCGAAGCCGCTTCCTGGATACTGATATTGATGGTCATCGGGTTGTTCAAACGATATTTGAACTTCAGAAATAAATTCACGGATTATCTCGCGAAATCGTCATTCGGAGTGTACATTTTCCATCAGTCCGTTATAGTCGCCGCGGCGTTCTTCACGCTTAAAATCACAAGCGTTCCCGCGCTGCAGATGCTGCTGATTTTCATATCAGCGGTACCGATTACATATTTTATCTATGAATTGTGCGCAAGGACTCCGGTTTTACGTTGGATGTTCGCGCTTAACAGCAAAAAGGAGCTTAAATAACTCCTTGTGCTCAACTGCCGGAATTGGAATCCGTACAGCTTGAATATCTGCGCTGAATAAGGTATACTGGCTGACGGAACTTTGTTCATTTACGAAATAATGGGTTGTAGCCAAGCGGTAAGGCAACGGACTTTGACTCCGTCATCCCGATGGTTCGAATCCATCCAACCCAGCCAAAAATCCCTCGCGGAAGCCATTATTAAGGATTCTGCGGGGGATACTGCTTTGGTAGGATGCGGGATAGATATTTTTTTGGAATATAAAGTATGAACATATCACTGACTTATATAACGTCTGATGAACACGAACCCGCAGTTAATCAACAGTCATCCGGAGGCAAAGTGGTTTTTTGAGCGCGAACTAAAAAGCTTGAAGAAAAAGACATCTGTTGATATAATCTATTTAATGGTTTAGAAAGATGCAAGACTAAAGGAGAGCGGGTATGGAAGGAAAAATTTTAGTTGAGATTTCGGCGAGACACATTCATTTGACCGATGAGCACATTGAAACGTTGTTTGGGAAAGGGCATATTCTCACGAAAAAGAAGGAGCTTTCCCAACCCGGGGAATTTGCATGCGAAGAGAGATTAACGGTGGTGGGCCCGAAGAGAGAGCTCACGGGTGTCTCTGTTCTGGGTCCTGCGAGAGCGGCGTCGCAGGTGGAGATCTCGGCGACCGATGCGCGTTCGATAGGGATTTCCGCTCCGGTCCGCGAGTCGGCTGACCTTGAGGGTTCCGCACCCTGTAAGCTTATAGGACCTGCCGGAGAGATACAGCTCGATGAAGGTGTCATTATCGCGAAAAGGCATATACATATGACCCCTGAAGACGCGGAGAAATTCGGCGCGGAGAACAAGCAGATAGTCCAGGCAGCTGTCAAAACACAAGACCGCTCGTTGATTTTCGATGACGTTGTTGTGAGAGTTTCGCCGAAATACGCGCTCACAATGCACATCGACACAGATGAAGGCAACGCCGCGGGGATAACTTCCCCGGAGACCTACTGTACCATTATAAAAAAGGATTAACTAATAAACCTGTCCGCGGTATAAAGACGGGTGAAGCCTGCGCGATGAAACCCTGTGAACCATGTCAGACGGGGAACCGAGCAGCATTAAGCGGACGTTTCATGCGCCGCAGTTACTTTGCCCGTCTTTATGCCGCGGAGCATTTTTAATAAAGACGGCAGAGGTATTTATGGCGTTGGCTTTATACCGCAACTATCGTCCTAAACGGTTCGGGGACGTAATAGGTCAGGATAATGTCGCGAATACGCTGAGAAATCAGGTAGCCGCGGGAAAGACCTCGCACGCGTACTTGTTCACCGGTATCCGGGGGACCGGGAAGACAACCTTTGCGCGCATTCTCGCCAAGGCGGTCAACTGCCGCGATGTTAAGGACGGCGAACCCTGCGGAGTCTGCGAGATTTGTGTCGGGATAGATAACGGCTCGATTCTCGACGTGACTGAAATAGACGGCGCGAGCAACACCGGGGTGGATAATATCCGTGAACTGCGCGATGAGGCGGCGTATGTCCCTGCGATCACCGAAAAGCGGGTGTATATAATTGATGAGGTCCACATGCTGTCTGCCAGCGCCTCCAACGCGCTGCTCAAAACGCTCGAGGAACCACCTGAACACGTTATATTTATTCTCGCGACCACCGAAGCGCACAGAATACTCGCCACCATACTTTCGCGGTGTCAGCGGTTTGACCTTAAACGCGTGTCCGTACCGAAAATCATCGAACATCTGATGATGGTATCCGGAAGGGAAAATGTCGCGCTTGAACCCGCGGCCGCGGATATTATCGCACGGCTCTCCGACGGTTCTGTCCGCGACGCCCTCTCGATCCTCGATCGCTGTGTTTCTTCGGGCGCCGGGATACTTGATGAAAATACCGTCAACTCAATAATCGGAATTGCCGGTAACGAAGAGTGTTTCAAAATGGCGGAATATATCGCAAACCGGGACGCCGCTCGAGCGCTCACGCTGACCAACGCGATATACGGCGAACAGTTAAACCCCGCAACCTTCGCCTCACAGCTGATGTCCCATTTTAGGGATCTGCTCATGATAAAACTCGACGCCTCGCGGGTGCTTCGCGATTATCCCGAAGAGAGGATATCCCGTCTGACAAAGCAGGCGGATATACTCACAAAGAGTTCAATAATAACTAAACTGAACCTGTTGAAGGAATTCTTGAGTTTGCTTCCGTCATCTTCCGACCGAAGGCTTCAGCTGGAAATATGCATTATTGAATTGTGCGCTCCGGTAGATGAAAAAATTGAAATAGCTGAAAAACGGGATGAGGTCAAACAACCGGGTCCGAGTAAGCAAGCTTACGATCCCGAACAACCCGAAGTCATAGAAGAATTAACGCCTGCGGAAGTTGAAGAGGTTCTGGAATCGGTGATTAAAACACAAGACATTCCGGTATTTGTTGAAGAAACCAAACCGGAGGAATTACCGGATAAAGAAACCTTAACCGAGGAACAGCCGGAAAACACGCCTGATACGAAAGACGGTTCGCCGCGACGGTTTATCGAATGGTCCAAGGTCATTGAGGAGATGAAGAGCAGGAGCCCCATGCTCCACGGATTCATGGCGGGGTCGTCCGCGTATCTGACCGAAGACCGGTTGCTTATTGATTGCGGAGAGCACCTGAAAAAGCAGCTCACGGAAAACTCGGAATATACGGCGATTATTAAAGAAGTGGTCAAGACTCAAACCGGGGTTGCGCTTCCGATAGGACCTTATGAAAAAAATCCCGAAGCCGCCGGGGAATATGAAGATAGGCAGGATTATACGCTGGACGAGTTTATAAGCAGCGCGAAGCATTTGGGAATTGAAGTCGAAATAACAGAGTGAGGAAAGGGACGGATATGAAAGCGAGACTGCCGCAGGGATACGGCGCTAAAGGTATGAACGACATGCTCAAACAGGCTCAGAAAATGCAGGAGGATATGGCGGTTCTGCAGGAAGAACTTGCCGAAAGGGAATACACCGCTTCTTCAGGAGGTTCCATGGTACGGGCGACGGTAAACGGGGAGAAAAGGCTTGTATCCATAAAACTCGACCCGGAAGTCGTCGACCCGGAAGACGTCGAGATGCTCTCCGATATGATAATAGCGGCAGTCGGGGAAGCGCAGCGGCTTGCCGAAACCGACGCAAGCGAATCGATGGAAAAAATAACCGGAGGAGTGGACCTGCCTGGTCTGTTTTAAACGATGGAAAACACCATCCCCTCACTTGAGGAGCTTATAGACCGGTTTGCCGCCCTGCCGGGAATAGGCAGAAAAACCGCGGCTCGGCTTGCCTACCGCGTACTTTCAATGCCTAAAGAGGACGCCGACTCATTTGCCAAGGCGATAGTAAATGCCAGGGAAAAAATCAATCAATGCCCCGTCTGTCATAACCTGACCGAAGATGAGAAGTGCCGTATATGCGGCAGCGAAAAGCGCGACACGTCGACAATATGTGTCGTGGAAAGCCCGAGAGACGTCAACGCTTTTGAAAAGACGCGGGAATACAACGGACTGTATCATGTCCTCCATGGGTTGATATCCCCTATGGACGGAATAGGTCCCGAGCAGATATTCATCAAAGACCTCATCACCCGTGCCGGTTCCAGCGAGGTAAGGGAGATCATCATGGCTACAAATCCCACCATCGAGGGGGAATCCACAGCCATATATATCTCAAAACTGATAAAACCTCTCGAGGTTAAGGTTACGCGGCTTGCATACGGTATGCCTGTGGGCGGCAACCTCGAATATGCCGACGAAGTGACGCTCTACCGCGCGCTCGCCGGAAGGAACGAGATATAGGGTCGGTATTGATATGGCGAAAAAAGAGGGAACAAAGCAGATAGCCGATAACCGAAAGGCGAGACACGAGTATTTTGTGCTCGAGAGTTTCGAGGCTGGCATTGAATTGTTCGGAACCGAGGTAAAATCCATAAGAAAGGGTGCGGTAAACCTCAGGGACAGTTGGTGCGACTTATCCGAAGACGGTCAGCTGTTTGTCAAAGGGATGCATGTCTCACCGTATGAGCAGGGAAACATATTCAACCGTGAACCGACGCGCGACAGACGGCTGCTAATGCACAAAAGGGAGATAATCCGTCTGAGAGCGGAGGTCATGAAGCAGGGGTTGACACTTATCCCCCTGACGTTGTATTTTAAGGATTCAAAAGTCAAGGTACAGCTCGGGCTGTGCAAAGGAAAACGGTTACACGACAAACGCGCCGCCGCCGTGGAAAAGGACGCGTTCCGCGAAATGCAGCGGCACACGAAGATTTCGGCACAATGAACAAACAAATTAAAAGATAAGGGGGCGTAAAGGTTTCGACGGGGATTCCGAAACACGGGAAGCGGGCAGCGGCGGAGAAACGCTTTAAACTCTCCAAAACAATTAACTGACGACAATTTAGTTGCAGTAGCGGCTTAAAGCCGCTCGTCGTGTCTTTTGAGTACTGCGTAGACTGACATGGCGTAAAATTTAGCAGTGAACGTGAGCGGGTCAAAGCTTTGAGACCTGCCATGAATAAATGAAGCTACCGACGCGGCGGCCTGTCTGCCGGCCTGCCGCCGGGGGAATCGCGTTGACAGACTGCGCCCGGAGAAGCTGTGCGGACGAGTTTTCGGACGCGAGTTCAATTCTCGCCGCCTCCACCATTCGCGTCATTTGTCGAACAAGCAGAGAGCACTCGGAACGCGTAAGTTCCGGGCGTTCTTTGTCTATGTTGTAAAAAATAACTATTTTATCGTCAAAGAGATATACCTGCGACACAAAACGTCCGATAATGCTCTTTTTGTGTAAATATTTATCCTCGCCGACTACGGCGTACTCGTTTAATAAAAACTCAATGTGGTCCGGAGTGAGAACGATTTTCCGTGCGCTCGCGTTTTTCAGTTCTTCGATTAGAATAGGTTTTTCAAGTTCTTATCCTTTCAAGCGCGCAGGAAGCGTCGATGTATGATAAAAAAGCTTTATGGAACAGATACCTTGTCACTTCATGTGAAGTGGCGGGATATGAAAAATTGCCCGCGCAGTATATTTGATTCTAAACCAACGATCTTTTAAAACTTGATGTAACTTATAATTCTCTGAGCAATAAAATTTACAACTGAAAAAAATGTCAAAACCTCTTGTAATTTGTCATTACATCTATTATGATACTTATCAGCCTTTAAGGGGAGGTATAAAAATGGATTTTTCGAAGAAGATACGCTATGCCAGGGAAAAACTCAATTTAAGCCAAGAAGACTTAGCCCGTGCCCTAAATGTCAGTTACGCCACGATAAACAGATGGGAGAATTCCAAGAATAAACCGGTCAGAATGGCGCAAGCGGCATTTAACGATCTGTGCAGTAAAAACGGTATCAGTTTTGATGATGCTGACGATTAAAGAAAGGGGGATGGCGTGTGATGGCGGCGCTTTCTAAAACAACAAAAAAAAGAGAATAAAGCTGACGAGTGTTATACGCGACTTTTTTATATGTTATGCAATAATTATTACTTCTTGGGCTTAAAAGCAAGGTGCTTTATCCGAAAGAACAGCAGTTAAGCTGTATGCTGTATATTAAACTGTGTCAGAGAAATATTTAAGTCAATAATTTGCGGTTTTTCTATACAGTATATGCTCGTTGCGGATGTAAAATATCGAAAATCAATCGTTATTTACGGATATCACCGTTCATACTGGATTTCTTTAGTAGAGTTTTTCCTTACGATAGAACAACTGATACTACGCGCTTATTAATGAGAAATGATAAGAAGCAAGTAAAGCCTTCTATCCGGTGCATAAAAGCTTTCTGAACAGGAAAAACATACTATTGCAGCAGAAAAGGAGTTAATTATCCAGTATGGAAGCGGACAGAAAAACCATCTTTCTGGTCGACGATGATATAACGAATT
>Ga0082212_10009552_pt1 | contig 12506 bp, 2 predicted proteins | sample TergutNt197P3_FD_71548 | JGI IMG/M metagenome (GOLD analysis project Ga0082212, IMG submission 71548) | Neocapritermes taracua P3 segment gut microbial communities from Petit-Saut dam, French Guiana - Nt197 P3 | ecosystem: Host-associated > Arthropoda: Insects > Digestive system > Gut ... | reverse complement strand
AAAGGTTTGGCCTTCAAAGTGGAAGAATTTAAAATTGGAAAGCACAACAACTAAGGTTACCTTGCGCTGGGATGATGTCCCGGAAAGCAACTTCCATTATTTTCTCCTTGAGCGTTTGGATAATGAGACCTATGTCACTGTAGCAAGAATTTATGATAAGCTCGGCTACATAGTGGAAGGACTTGATCCATCCAGCTCATATGTGTTCAGAGTTGCTGCGGTCAATCGTGCCGGTAACTTGGGTGAATACTCAGATGAAATAACAACAGCAACGCTTGATGATATTTATCCTCCAGTTATTACTGCCATATTGCCAGGCTCAGCACGGTATGCGGCTTCTATCCCTCTTTCAATCACAGCACGAGATGATCATAAGGTAACAGAAATCGCAATAGAAATATCAAAGGACAGAATTGACTGGGAACAGGTTGCCTTAATATCTTCATTTACTCCTTCTGCTACTGTAACAAGAGGGTACACTTTGAATGTAAGCTCTATGACGGAGGGTTCGCTCTTTGTCCGGGCAATTGCCCGGGATGCCTCCGGCAATTATTCTGATAAAAGCAGTACAGCGCCGTATACGGAATACTTGATTGACCACACGCCTCCGGCAGCCCCTGCCGGATTAGAGCTTGAGCCTGGTATTGGTTACGTAAACGTAAAATGGACACAAGGCTCTGAGCCGGACCTTGGTGCCTATAGAGTCTACCGTGCGGTGGGGGTGGACAGCGATTATGTTCCAATATCCTCCGGGCTAAAAACAATCAATTATATCGACCGTGATGTATCTGAAGGTATCGAATATTTCTATAAGATAAATGTTTCAGATACTGCAGGCAATGTCAGTGATTATAGTGTTGTTCTTTCTACAACGATGCTGGCGGATACTATTCCCCCGGAAATAGTGAGCATGTCACCGGCGACAGGTTCATCCATTGGGAAGAATGCCAGAATTGGCATATTAGCTTCTGATAATAACAGATTAGCAAAGATTTTTGCAGAGTACCGTATAGTTGGTTCAGATACCTGGACATCACTTGGGGAGTATACAACATCGGCCGTTTCTGCTCAGTGGACAGTAACTATAGATACACTGGCTATCGGTGAAAAAACCATTGAGGTGGGTACATGGGCAATTGATGCCTCCGAAAACAAAAGCGGTTATAAAACTGTGAGGTACACTATCGACTTAACGCCGCCCCAGGCGCCGGTTATAACTGTAACTCCGGAATCTATGTCCCTATTGGTTAGCTGGACGACATTGAATGAGCCTGATTTGTTAGGGTTTAGGTTATACAGAAAAGCAGATAATCAATCAGCATATACATTGATTGCTCAAAGGCCGAATACAGGGACGATGAGTTATTCCTTTGTTGATATGAATGTTGATGTTACAAGGCGGTACTCCTATCGGGTCGAGGCACTTGACAAATGCGAAAATTCGTCTTTTGTTGAAAGCGGTCTTTTTGCTCCGATCAATACCGACACAGTTCCGCCGCTTGCTGTTATAGTTGCTCCTAGTATTGGTGAAGTTGATAATTCCCTTGTGTTCAATGCCTCCTTGTCGACGGATAACGTAGGAGTATACTCCTATTATTGGGAATTCGGGGACGGAGGTACGTCAACCAGGGCAATTGCGGATTATGCTTATAAGACAGTGGGAGATTATACCGTTACGCTTACGGTTAGGGACTTTGCTGGCAATACTGGAATTGCCCAAAGCATCATAACCATTCATGAAAAGGGCAGCTTTGGTACGGCTCAGATCAGGGTAATGAACGAAACCGGCGCTCCGGTCAGCGAGGCAAAGCTTTATTTGGATCTGGGAAGTGATGACATGACTGTTATCACAACCGATGTTCATGGAGTAGCCCAAATAAAACAATTTCCAGGCACATATGTTATAGGAGCCTACAAAGACGGTTATTTGCCGGTTAAAAAGGATATCCTTTTTGAAAAAGGTGTAGTGAAAGAATACCAGTTCTATATGGTTCAGCAGAACATTATCGGCGGTGAGCTTACTTATCACAGAATGACTCTGGATGAAATAAAAGCGGCTGGAATAGATATATACGATCCGGCAAATCAAAATTTCTTCAAATATGAAATTGAACTTACCTATGGGTCTGAAAAAATAACAATACCTGTCATATCCAGCGGCAGAAGTGGTGCTGGCGGCGGTATTGGCGGTACAACTTTTTACTACTGGAGCGCCGGAGGCGTCAAAAAATCTGCGCATGCAACTGTTGTTCAAACCAAAGACCCTGCTAAACCCCTTGTATTTATAATGGATATACCGGGCGATGCTGCATGGTTAAAAGACTTCTTCGATGTCAAACTATACCTGATAAACTATGCCGACCCGGAATTCTCACTTATTGATTGTACGGCATTTCTAAACATCCCCGATGGCCTGACCTTGATGAACACATTGACTGCATCAAACACACCTGATGTGAAAATCGGTACTATACAAGGGCAGGAGGAAAAAGAGATACATTGGATCCTCCGGGGCGATAAGGACGGCGAATACCTTCTTTCAGCGGACTTTACGGGAATACTGGCTGACTTTAATGAGTTTATCAGCGCAACTTTTGTGATGGCCGAACCGATCAGAGTATCGGCGGCAGGGGGACTTGTCCTTGATATAGTAGCCGAAGACTCAATCCCCGCCAATTGCGATAGCGCGATATTAATAGGTATCACCAATGAAGGCGAATACGAAGAATACTTCCCCTCCCTTGATTTGCATAAGGGTATATTGGGCAAAGGTATACTGGAAGGCTGCTATAAAGTAGAGGGTGTCCGTTATGACCCCTACAAAGAAAGGCCGGATGGTATCGTTACTATTAAGCCTGGCGAAACCTTATGGTTCGAATACACCCTCCCAATTAAATATGCAGGAGATCCCGACTCCCCTGATTATTTCCTCGCGCCGGAAGAAATGGAGAATATGGAGTTTTTCCTGCAAAAGTATCTCCTGAAATTTATAGCCGGGGTCGAGCTGCCTTATAGGTTTAAAACAGTACCGGCATTTTCCATAAACGGCGTACAAATCCAGGCTTACGATTATACATACGGAGTAAAAGGCGCTCCTGTCAATAGCTTTGATTTCAGGTCAATAACCGGCGGCAGGGTCAGAATTCCTGATTTATTGATAGAAGCCAAAAAATCCGGAATAAACAGCGATGGCGGCAGCGCGATTCAGCTTGCCATCAATGATGGGGCAAAAGGCAGAAGCACTGTCTTCACAAATGAGAATGGCGAATATATACTCAGAGGATACGAACTGGACTTAAGCAAAAGAGTATCTTCATATAGCATCAATCTATCCTCCAGAAGAGGGCCCGCCAAGAATATCCGGGTTGAGTTGAGGCCATTGGTAAAAGTCAGCGAGCCCATCGGAAATAATAAAGGCCAGCTTCCCAGTTTATGCGGTGACCCTGTAGACATGATCGGGGGTTATCTGACTTGGGAATATATGGATTTTGAAGTCTACGGCGCCCGGCGTTTATCATTCGGCAGGGAATATAATTCTCTGCTTAATGAAGAAACGGCAATAGGCTATAATTGGCGGCACAGCTTTGATTACGGCTTGGTAATAGACGGCGAGAGCGCTAACTTGACAATACCGAGCGGCTATACCTATGCTTTTGAGAAAGACATAGACGGAACTTTCCTGCCGCCGCTTAATTCCGATGTTAAGCTGATTCAGTCAGCCGGGGGATATTTGTTTATCAATCATGAAAAAACAAAATTCAGCTTTAACGATGATGGGCAACTGATTATGATAGCCGATATAAATGAAAATATAACCAGCTTGACCTATGAAAGTGGGCTCCTGTCTAAAATCCAAAACAGGTCAGGTAATATCTATCTTGCCCATACGGATAAGAAAATTACCAAAATATGGGATGATAATGACCGGGAAATTTTCTACGAATATGATAGCAACGGCGATTTGGTCAAGTTCACCAATCCCGATGGCGACAGCCTGGAGTATAAATACGACAGCAGCCACAATCTGCTGGAAGTAACGGACTTTAACGGAAATGTCTATATGAAAAACGTCTATGTCGACGGTCAGGTTGTGGAGCAATATCTCTCCGACCAAGGTACAGCATGCTTTGAATACGATCCAGGGAACAACAAGAGCGTATTTACAGACGCCAAAGGCAGGGAAACGACTTATTATTATGACGCCTATTTGAGAATAACAAATATAATGGATGAAGACGGCGAGAGCGCCCAGCAGTTTGTTGACGGCCGGCTGATCTCGAACGCCGACTATTTGGGCTATGAAACCAAATATGAATATGACGATGAGGGCAACCGGATCAAAGTAACTTATCCGGATGAGACGGTAGAGCTTTTTGAATATAATAATAAAGGCCAGGTAACAAAATCCACCGGGAGGGATGATTCCGTTTTCGAAATGACTTATGACGAAAACGGCAACATGACTTCCTTGACGGATGCACTGGGCAATACCAGTCTCTTTTCCTATGATGAGAATAATAACCTGATTTCATATGCGAACTCACAAGAGGCGAAAACAAGCTATACCTACGATGATAAAGGCAATCGCTTATCAATAAAAGATGCTCTGGGACAGACAACAAAATTCGCTTATGATGTCCACGGGCGGCTTATATCTCAAACAACGCCCAAGGAGGAAACTACAAAATACGAATACTCCAAGGCGGGAAAGCTGCTGAAAATAAATGATCCAAAGGGCAATGAACAAACCTTTGAGGTCAATGGCAATGGCTTTAATACAGCCGTGACCGATTTTGAAGGCAATACCGCTTCCACGATTTATGACAAAATGAACAATCCCCTTTCCCTGACCGATCCCGAAGGCAACATGGTTTCCTATAAATACGACGAAGCTGGCAATCTGATCGAAATGACAGATGCCCTGTGTAATAGCACCATATACACCTATGATGCCAAAGGGCGGCTGGTAGGCACAAAGGATCCGAGAGGCAATGAATGGAGCTATGAATACGACGCCAACGGGCAACTAACCAAAACTATCGACCCCGATGGTAACTCAAGCACAATCTTCTATGACGAAATGGGTCGGATAATAGGCACTATCAACGCCCGTGAAGCCGAAACAAGCTTTGAATATGACAAAGTGGGCAGACCTCTTTCCGAGATTGATGCTTTAGGTAATGCCAGCTACACTGGCTACGATAAAAACGGCAACATCAATAAGCGAACGGATAAAAACGGTAATACATGGGAAATGACCTATGACAGCGAAAACAGGCTGGTCAAATCCATTGACCCCCTGGGCAATGAAACTGTATTTGAATATGACGCTATCGGCCAACTGGTAAAAACCATAACCCCCGAAGGCGCTGTCAGGAGAACGGTTTACAACGAGAACGGTATGCCGGAAAAGGAAATCGACCCCATGGAAAATGAATCGGAAATCGTTTACGACTCACTGGGCAGGCTTATCCAACTGAAAAACCCGGACGGTACCAGTGTTTCCTACGAATACGACAAGAACAGCCTGCTGATCAAGGAAACCGATGAAAACGGAAAATCCACCTCCTATACCCATAATAAAAACGGCCAAATCCTGACCATAACCGCCCCGTTGAACGGTGTAACGACCTATACCTATGATGAAAACGGGCAGGTGCTTTCCATCGAGGATGCCATGGGTGGCGTTGTTTCCTACAAATATGATGAAAACGGCAATATTCTGACCATGACGGATCCCCTGGGTGGTATAACCAATTATGAATACGACAAGCTGAACAGGGTCTCAGTCATTATCGACCCCGTAGGTGGGGTAATTACAACCAAGTATGACGAAAACGGCAATGTGGTGGAAATAGAAGATCAGGAAGGTTATGTAACAACCTATACCTATGACCTGCTGGATAGAATGACCGGCTATACCGATGCCCAGGGCAACACCTTCGCCCAAGCCTATGACAAAAACGGCAACACCACGGCCCAGACTGATGGGCGCGGCAACACGGTATCTTACAGCTACAACGCTATGAATCAGCTAAAAACCGTTACCGATCAGGATGGGGGAATAGTACAGTATTTCTATGATAAAGACGGGCGTACGGTCAAGGTTATAAACCAGGAAAACACCGAGACGATATATGCTTACGACTTTAACGGTCGTATCATTTCCGCCAAAGACGCCCTGGGAAACGAAACCAAATTTGCATACGATTCCAGAAATAGGCTGATAAAATCCACAGACGCCAAAGGTGTGATAACAGAATTCGCCTACACCAAAACCGGTCTGCTGGAAAAAACCACAGATACCTTGGGCGGTGTGACCTCATACGAGTACGATGCCAATGGCCAAATGATTTCCGAAACCAATGCCAAGGGTGAAAAAACATCCTATACCTACGACGCTTTGGGCAGGGTACTGACCGTAACAAATCCGCTGGGGCATACGGATTCCTTCGCCTACAACAAAAACGGCAACATAATATCCGTTACAGATAGAAATGGCGCGGTAACAGAATACGGCTACGATAAAAACGGCAACATCATCAGCATCACGGACGCCATAGGCAATACCTCTTACTTTAAGTACGATAAACTGAACCGTCTAACAAAAGTTACCCTAAACGGCCTGGACGGCCCCGACGGTCAAATAACCCTATATGAATACGACAGCCGCGGTCTAGTGACGAAAGTTATCAATGCCGCGGGCGATGAAAAGGTGTTTATCTATGACCAAAATGGAAATATTTACCAACAAATAGATGAAGACGGCTATATAACCGAATACACCTATAATGCCAGGAATTTAGCCCAATCCATAACCTACCACGGCGGCAAAAAAGTAGAATATGCCTACAACAAAGCCGGTGAGCTGGTAGAAATGACCGACTGGAACGGCAAAACCTCCTTCACCCTGGACTTACTGGGAAGGATAACCGCCGTCAACGACCACAACGGCAGCAAAGTGACCTACACCTATGACGAAATAGGCAATCAAACAGCCATAGGCTACCCCGATGGAACCAACATAGTATACGGTTATGACGAGCTAAGCCGCATGACCAGTGTTAAGGATAACGACGGCAAAACCACAACCTACAAATACGACCCCGCAGGCCGCCCGCTGGAGATACTATACCCCAACGGTGTGCTGGAGCAAAAAGAATACGACGCAGCAGGGCAGCTTGTTTCAGTAAGCAGCGACCAGTTGTCATTGCTCAGAGAATACATCTATGACCCCATGGGCAATGTACTAAGCGACACAGGAGCGCCGGAGCCGGAGAAAATTGAAATTATCAAAAATAGCTACAATAATCTCAATCAATTGACCGCCAAAACCGTCAAAGACGAGCTGGGGGAAGTGACAGGACAGTTTGAGTTTGCTTATGATAAGCGGGGAAATCTGGTTCAGGAAACAAACGGCCTGGACGGAGCAACCAGAGATTTTATCTATGATACTACTAACAGGATGATTCTGGGCATAAACGCCGACGGAGAAGCAAGCGCCTACACCTACAACGGCTTGGGATACCTGGTAGACAAAAACGGTGCCCCGCAAGTACCAGACTATACCAGCAATACCCAGCAGGTTTTGCAGGACGGCAATAAGACATTCGTTTACGGGCTTAATATGATCTCCACAGAAACACCCACCGCCAAAGAATACACCCACATCGACAGACAAGGCAGCGCCGTCTTCGGCACAGACGAAACCGGAAACATCACCTCCCACATTCAGTACGACGAATGGGGTGTACCAAGTATTATCATACAGGAACTGCTTACGCCAAATTATACAGGGCATGTCTTAGATGATGTGCTTGGGGTTTATTATGCCAAGGCGAGGATGTATGATCCTGTTAATAAGCGGTTTATGGCAGTTGACCTGATAAAGGGCACACTGACAGACCCACAGAGCATGAATCTTTACCTGTATTGCGAAAATAATCCACTGAAGTTTATTGATTTACTTGGTTTGGATATGAAGTCATTAAAGGAACTTGAAAGTTTTTACGGTGTAAAACGCGAAACGATTAAGAACCAAGAAACCGGATGGGAGTACTACCAGTACAGTAATGGAAACAATAGTGTTATGCTATATATATATAATTCCAGTCAACCCTATCAAAAAGCTGGTGCGTATTCACACAAGGCAGGAATAGCTCAATTTGAAAAGAGAGGTAATGAATACTACATTGACTCCGAGTATTTTAGCAAGTTGATGTGTGCGATTGGTTGGGTAGATGAAAATCTCCCTGCAGAGTTATATATTCAAACAATTGTATGGAATTTTTTCATTGATAAAGGGTTTTCTAAAGAGCAGGTAGCTGGAATAATGGGTAATGCTATGCAAGAATCAGGCTGGAATCCTATGCGTCGTAGTAGTGGAAGCCAATATTGGGGCTTATTCCAGTTAAACCAAGGAATGTCTCTTGAGCTAGAAAGTTTATATAGAAATGCAGGACTAGAAATGAGTGCGTATGGCTATAATGCTTCAACTTACCAAGGTATTGTGGCACAGGGAAATATTCCTAAAAGTGATTTGAGGAAGATACTTGATATCCAGTTAGAGTACGTATATAATGCTAAGCCAACTGGTTCAGATTGGACATCTGCACTTCGTAAAGCCACTACGATAAATGAAGCTACTGAGGTTTTTTTGGTGCGTTTTGAAGGAGCTGTATCTAGTAATCACATATCGGATAATGAGATATTGTACTATTCAGCTTTCAAAGGAAAATATTATCAAGAAACAGCTCAAAGAAGAAATTACGCTAATAATTTCAGTATGTTTGCGAGTAGTTCTTGAATATAAATAAAGTAAATTTGAAAGGGGTATCCATAAATGAAAAAAACAAAAATATTATTTTCCACCCTAATAACCCTAACAATCCTCCTCCTAACCTCCCTACCAGCCCTATCCACAACCTACACCTACGACAACCTAGGCAGGCTGACTGAGGCTACCTACGATTCGGGAAAAACGGTCAAATATACATACGATGCCATGGGTAACATAACGACTGTAGTAACCGCCGCAACTCAGTCGGAGCTTACCGTGACCCATCGCATTGTCCGCATCAACTGCCCAGTAGATGCCGAAGTGTATGACAGTAAAGATTTATTGGTGGCTGGGATAATAAATGAGGAGCCTCAAAATATAGAGGGAAGCTCAGTCATTTCCCTGATTGACGCCAACGACCAGAAAACCTTCCGCTTACCGGCTACGGAAAGTTATGCCATAAGAATAACAGCCCGTGAAGACTGCCTAATGAGCTATGCGGTAAATGAGTTTGATGAAAATGAAGATACCGTAACCCGCATTGTTTATTATCTGGATGTCGGACTTAAAAAAGGCGATGTTTTAACGGGTAATATTGAGAATATGGCCACCGTGCCGGATGCCAATTATGAGCTTACCGGAGTGGACGGTATAGCAATTGAACCTACGGGCGATCTGGCGGATGCGGAAGTTGTAGACTATATGGTCAGCGCGGAAGTACAGGGCAACGGTACTGTTACGGGAACGGATACAAGAACAAAAGGAGAATTTGCTAAACTTATCGCCATACCCGATGAGGGTGAGGAGTTCTTGGGCTGGTTTTTGGACGGTGTAAAAATATCATCGGAAACAAGCTATCGCTTCTGTGTACTTTCCGATGTATCCCTTGAAGCACGTTTTACAGAGTTGATTGCTCCTACATTGTATAGCCTAACCATATCTGCGGGAGAAGGCGGGGCTATTACCTACGGCTCAAGCGGACCGTATAAACAAGGGCAGGTTATCGGCATCGCCGCAACGCCCGGCACAGGTTATATGTTTGCCGGTTGGACGGCCACAGCAGGCGAATTTACCAACGTCAAAAGTGAAAGCACCACTTTTATCATGCCGGACAGTGATGCTGCAATAACCGCTCATTTTGAACTTATCCCGGAGGAGCCCGAAGAATTCACCCTGACTATACTCGCGGAAACAGGCGGCGCCATCACCATAGGAGCAAGCGGAGAATACAAAGTGGGGCAGGTGATCAGCATTGCCGCAATGGCGGACAGTGACTATATGTTTACCGGATGGACAGCAACACTAGGGTCATTTACCAATGCCAACAGCGCCGCCACAACCTTCACCATGCCGGACGGTGATGCAACAATAACCGCCAATTTTGAACTTATCCCGGTAGAACCAAAAACATTCACCTTGATCATATCCGCAGGAACCGGCGGCAGCATTACCGCCGGATCAAGCGGGCAGTACAGGCAGGGGCAAGTGGTCAGTATTGCCGCAGCACCGGATACAGGCTATATGTTTATTGGCTGGGCAGCAACAAAAGGCTCATTTGACAATGCCAACAGTGCCGGCACAACCTTCACTATGCCGGAAGGCAATGCCACCATAACCGCCAATTTTGCCCTTATTCCCGAAGAACCCGAAACCTTCACCCTGACTATCTCCGCAGGAACCGGCGGCGCTATCACCATAGGGACAAACGGAGAGTATGAACAGGGGCAGATAATCGGCATTGCCGCAACACCGGACATCGGCTACATGTTTGCGGGATGGACAGCAACTAGAGGCTCATTTGCCAACGCCAACAGCGCCGGCACAACCTTTAATATGCCGGCAAGTGATGTCATAATAACCGCTCACTTTGAACCGATCCCCGAAGAGCCGGATACATTTGTCCTGACTATATCTGCCGGAACCGGCGGTACAATTACAACAGGGACCGGCGGAGATTATAAACATGGGCAAATTATCAATATTGCCGCGGCAGCAAAGAGCGGATACATATTTGGCGGCTGGATTTCTACAAGCGGCGCCTTTGCCAATGCCGGCAATGCCGTAACAACATTTACTATGCCGGCTGCTAATGTCACGATAACAGCAACATTCATCTTTGTCGGTGAGGAAAAAGAAACCTATACCGTGACCTTTTACAGTAATGGAAGTATGGTGTCCAGCCAAACCGTGGAGGCAGGGGAAAGGGCTATCAGGCCTAGTAATCCAATCCGTACAGGTTATACCTTTATCAACTGGTATACCAATCCGGCATTCACCACGGTTTATGATTTTGATAAAGCCGTAACAGGCAATATCACCCTTTATGCCAGATGGCAAATTAATAGCGGTGGTAGCGGCAAAATCACAAGCGGCGGCAATATTCCCACCGCGGAGCCGCAAAAACCTTCACTTATCAATATTTTGGGCAATGATAATCAAGACCCAACCTTCCAGGATATGCCAAATACCCACTGGGCCTATCAATACGTAGAATACCTGGCCCGCCGGGAATTTGTAAAGGGTAAAAGTACGGCATTATTTGCCCCTAATGACCCCACAACCAGAGCTGAGTTTATCACCATATTGGCCAGAATGAGCGATGAGGAATTGCCCACCTATGAAGGGCCATTTACCGATGTAAAGGCCGATGCCTACTATGCCGGAGCTGTTGCCTGGGGGATCGAAGAGGGAATCACCAAAGGCACTTCGGATACCACCTTCTCACCCAATAGAAGCATCAGCCGCCAGGAAATAGCCACTCTCTTGGGCCGCTATCTTACATATAAACAAGTGACGCTGATTGAGTATAATCAGCCGCAAAGCTTCACCGATGAGTTGCAGATCGCCGATTATGCCAAAGATTTTGTCAACGCTATGCAAAAAGCTGATATAATCAATGGCTACCCCGACGGCAGCTTCAAGCCTTTAGCCAACGCCACCAGGGCCGAAGCCGCCAAAATGCTGGCTATTGCTCATTATTTGATGAAGAGCGGATAAAGAGTAGCAGAGGGGGCGGCAAAAAATGCCGTCCCCTCTGCTACAAGGAATTTCATATATTCCATTCTACTCCATTAGCTTATTTCATTGCTTCAAGCTCATGCTCAACATCATCAATTACAAGATTTTTTAACAATCCTTCACGTTCCGCTGTATAATCACCATATCCACTTTCATATTGACGAATAAACAGCGCCATGCCAAGAGGCCCAAGTTCTTTTGTAAGTGCTTCTAGCCCTGCTTTTCGTAAAGCAACAGGATTATTATAGTCTATTGCAGTATTACTCATAATCCAGCACCTCTCAAAATTGCAATGATAGCTTCGGTTTCAAAACGCACTTTATCTTGTGATTGATCATCAAACGGCCTGTTAAGGCAGCAAACATCCATGTAAATCTTCAATGGCATCACCTCATACTATTATTATACGCATTTTTAGCGAAAACTTCAAGTGGTTTTGATGAAAAAGTAAATACCTATCCCCTGTTTCCCTTAAAGCCTATACTTAGGCTTTGCCTACATTTCCATGGTCAAAATAGGAAAAATCCACTCAAGGGGACTTGTGGTCATTTTGACCACTAACCCATCTTTCCCTCAAAAACCGGTCTGAAAAATTTTTTTCTGGCGAAAATGTATAAAACAATGAGGGATTCAAACAAGTATGTATAAAATCGGGTGGGGTGCGTTTGAATATTCGCAGGAAAACAAATGTAGTGACCCAACAGATTCT
>Ga0082212_10009551_pt1 | contig 12508 bp, 15 predicted proteins | sample TergutNt197P3_FD_71548 | JGI IMG/M metagenome (GOLD analysis project Ga0082212, IMG submission 71548) | Neocapritermes taracua P3 segment gut microbial communities from Petit-Saut dam, French Guiana - Nt197 P3 | ecosystem: Host-associated > Arthropoda: Insects > Digestive system > Gut ... | reverse complement strand
AAATTTTATATAATATTTTTTTATAAATTTTATATAATATTTTTTTATAAATTTTATATAATATTTTTTTATAAATTTTATATAATATTTTTTTATAAATTTTTTATAATATTTTTTTATAAATTTTTTATAATATTTTTTTATAAATTTTATATAATATTTTTTTATATAAGAAATATTTATTTTATATAGCTTTATTTAATAGTTAAAATATCACTAAAACCTGTTGCATCAAAAACTTCCATGATTATATCATTTACATTTTCAATGACCATTTTCCCTTGTTTTTGCATTCTTTTTTCAGTTGATAGAATGACTCTTAGTCCTGCACTAGAGATGTAGGCCAATTCTGTAAAATCAAAGGTTAGATTTTTTATATTATCCAAATCTGTTTCCAATTCTTTTTCAAGTTCTGGAGAGGTGTTAGTATCTAATCTGCCAGATAGTTCTATTGTTAATTGATCTCCATCAAATTTTTTATTTATATCCATTTCAATTCTCCTTAATTTTTTTCAATAATTTCTTTAAAATTGATTAATTTTATTTCATCGATTTTTTTAAGTGCACATACTCCTAAAGAGTAATTTTTGTTTTGATTATCTTTTATATTCCAAAGTTTGAAGTTGATTTTTTTATCTAAAGAATTTGGAATTTCTTCATTAAAAGTTATTTGGATATTGTTTTTTATAATATTTATAATAAAAGAATTTAAATCTAAGTTTAGTCCAAGTCCTTCCATTTTTAGATAACTTTCTTTCAATGTCCAAATATCATAGAAAGATTTAATTTTATTTTCACTATTTATTATATAATCATATTCTTCCTTGTGGAAATTAGTTTTAGCTATATTTAAATCAATATTCTGATGATATTCAATATCTACACCTATAGCTTGATTAGAAACTCCACAAAATACATATTTTTCACTGTGGGATATATTAAAATTAATTCCGGGATAATTTTTTAAAAAAGGTTTTCCATATTTTGTGATATCATATAAAGGATTTTCAATATTAATTTTTTTTAATATATAATTTAACAATGCTTCTGATCCCATATGCAGTTGTTTATCTTTAAGGTGAAAATATTTTTTTGAAGTTTCCCATCTATCTTTAGATACATATTTTTTAATATCTTCAAGATTTAGATTCGACACATCCATATAGTATAAGTACATTTTATCTTTTTTGTATTGATATTTAGATAATAAAAACATTATTTAAATGATTTTAATTATTAGTAAATATAATAGATATTTTATTTATATTTTAATATTTTTTATATTATAATAGATATAAATACTATATAAATAATTTAATATATTAATTTAATTAAAATAAGATTTATTAATTTAATTAAAATAAAATTTATAATTCAATTAAAATAAAATTTAATAGAGAATCAATTAACTAATCTTTAAATGTAATTAAATATAAAAGAATTAATGATTAAAAAGAATATTGGTGAAATTATGAGTAAAGATGAAGAAAAATTATCAATGGAAGAAGCAATAGCTAAATTAAGTGATGATGATGTTGAGATGAGGAAACTTGCAGTAAATAGCTTAGAAGGAATTGATGATGAAGAGGTTATAGAACCTTTAATATTAGCTTTAAATGATGAAAATACTCCAGTAAGACATAAAGCTGCTGAAAATCTTGGAAAGATAGGAGAACCTGTGGTTGATAGGTTAATTGAAGTTGTAAATAGTGAAGAAGGAGAGTATAAAAGATTTGCTTCATTTGCTTTAAAGGGAACTGGAAGTGAAAAAGCTATTGATTATTTTTCTAAAGCTATTCATGATGAAGATTTTGGTGTTAGGAAAATAGCTGTTAGATCTCTTGGTGAGTTAAAAGCTACTGATTGCATAGATGATATAGCTGAACTTATGTTAGTTGAAGAAGATTGGGGTGTTCGCCTTGCATCTTTAAGAGCTCTTGGTGATATGGAAGTTGAAGAAGCTATAGATCCAATTAAAAAAGCTAGAAGAAAAGAAAAAGACAAAGATTTTAAAAAGGCAGCTAACAAAGCAATTAAAAAGATTGAAAAAGCTATTAAGTAAAAATATTTTATGAGAAGTTTATATTACTTTTGAGAAGTTAAGTTTACTTTTGAGAAGTTTATATTACATTATAAAATATTTATTTAATTTTTTTTTAATTATTTATTTTTTATTATTTATATTATTTAATTTATTTTTAATCTTTTTCCACTTATTTGATTTACTTTTAATTTAAGAACTACTGTTGATTTAACTTCATTTTCATCAAAATCAGTATTTTCATAGTCCTTATCAGTATAATGTTTCATTATATATTTTAACCCATCTATTTTATCTTCATTAGCTAATATTTCAATTTCACCATTTCCACATAGACTTTCAAATTCCATGGTGAAATTACAAGGAGTTTCTCCAATAATTAACTTTTTTGAGGTGTCCATTTCAAAAGCTACTTTATTATTCAATTTTATTAAATCTAATTTTTTTCCTTCAATTGCTGAATGGAAGTAAAGAGATAATTCTTTATTTTCATAGCTATGGCCAAAATTTAATGGAATTATATAAGGATATTCAGCATCGAATAAACTGATTCTACAAACATCACATTTTTCTAATATTTGGGTTATTGATTCAATTTCTTTAATTTCTCTATCTTTTCTTCTCATAAAATCATTTCTGTTGTTTTAGTCAGTGATAAGTTTTAATCCAACTGCACCAATAACAATTAAGGATATAAATATAATTTTAATTAAAGATCTGGATTCGCCAAAAAAGAGCATTCCTGCAATAGCTACTCCTATTATCCCTATTGAAACCCAAGTTGCATAAGCTATTCCTAGAGGTATTCTTTTAAGAGCTAATGTTAAAAGTACAACACTTAAGACCAAAAAGAATATAGCTATTCCAGTAGGTACTGGTTTTGAAAATTCTTCTGAAAATTTTAGAGACATTGTCCAACCTATTTCAGAAAGTCCTGCCATAATGAGAAATATCCAATAATAATTCATAATCACACTTCTTTTAGATTTATTTTTATTATTTATTATTTATTTTTAATATTTATTATTTATTTTTACTATTATTATTTATTTTAATTATATATTATTTATTTTTAGTATTTATATTTATTAATTAATTATTTATTTATATAATCTCTTATTTTTTTATATTTTTTTATAAATTTTAAAATATTTTTTTATAAATTTTATATAATTTTATAATATCTTAGCTTTTTTTATATTTTAAAGAATATAAATCATCTCTTCTATTTTTAAGGATAGGTAATTCTTCTCTTATAGTAGCTATCTCTTCTAAATCAATTTCAGCTATAATTAATTCTTCGCCGTAGCTTCCTTTAGCTACAACCTCCCCCCAAGGATTAGCTATTATGGAATGACCATATGAATTATAGCTAGCTTCTTTATCAAGTGCTGGGGAAACACCTATTGTATAAACTTGGTTATCGAGAGCACGAGTTCTAAAAAGCAGTTCCCAATGTGCAGGGCCTGTGGTTAAATTAAATGCTCCAGGGAATATTAATATATTTGCACCTTCAAGAGCCATAAGTCTGGATAATTCAGGGAAACGGATATCATAACAGATAGCTATTCCAATTTTTCCAATTTTTGAATTGGTATCGATTAGTGTAACTTTATTTCCTGCAGTTAATGTATCTGATTCTTTAAAATAAATTTTATCTTTAACATCTATGTCAAATAGATGCATTTTTCTATGAAATCCTATATTATTTCCTTTATTATCAAATAAAAAGCTAGTATTATAAATATTTTTTGTATTTTCTAAGGTGTTGTTAGTCTTATTTGATTCTACTTCAGGAATTGATCCTGCTAAAACATAAATATTTTCTTCTTTAGCTATTTTAGCTATTGATTTAAGAGTATAGCTATCTTCTTTAGATTCAGCATATTCAACAAATTTTTCATTTGCATAAGGACAATTAAACATTTCTGGTAAAATAGCTATATCGGCATCTTGTTTTTTAGCTTTTTTTATCATATCTATAGCTGTTTCTATATTCTTTTCCTTATTATCAACTACTTTCATTTGACATAAAGCTATTTTAAGATTTGTCATTATTTCACTCTTAAGTTCTTTTTTATATCTTTTTTTATATCTTTTTTTATATCTTTTTTTATATCTTTTATAATAATTTTTATAATATTTTCATCTATTTTATATAATTTTATATATTTTATAATATATCTATTTAATAAGAAATATAATATATAATATAATAATATAATTTTTTAATATAACATAAAATAAATTAATCTTATAAAAGATTTTAAAGGTTTTAATTATGAATGATACAGAAAATAAAGACTTAAATAATCCTACAATCTCATTTAATGATATTAATTATGCAATTTATAGAATTGGTAATTGGAAAAATAGCTATGAGATAAATCTTATAGGAACTTCTAATGAAATTCCAGCTACAGAAAATACAAAAGAACATGTTCTGGGTAATCTGAATGAAATAAGAAATTCAAAATTTGATATAAATGGAAAAGAAGTTAATGGAATTGTTGGGCTTTCTATTCAATTAAATCCACTTCTTCAAGGAAAGAATATTGATGATTTGGTAGCTAAAGAAGAGGAAGAATATGAAAATATTGTTAATGAAATCAATGGTCTTGAAACAGAAGATTCTGAAGGGTCTATTGAACTTGAAAATGATAAATTTCTCATTTATAAATTAGAAAAAGATCATCATGTTACAATAGCTAAACCCGCTAATGGATTAACCATGAAACACCATGCAGAAGAAATTCAGAGATTGAAAGAAATGAATGGTTAATTGTTTTAATTTTAAGCTTTTTATTTAGTTTTCACTTTTCTTATTTTTATTTTAGTTTCTTATTTTAGTTTCTTATTTTTTATTTAATTTTTTTATAATATTTTTAATATTTTATAATATTTTATAATATTTTTATAATATTTTTAATATTTTATAATATTTTTAATATTTTATAATATTTTTAACACTTTTATTATAATTTTTTAATAATTTTTTTATAAAATAGTTGAATTGTATAGAAAAACAGTATAACTATATAATATATGTATAATAGAATGAACATTCGTTAACGGTATACTTTAAATATTAAATAGAACATAATATAATTACAAAATGATTGTTTTCTATACATTATTTTTATATTATAATTTTAATGATTTGGAAATAATTTTGTTTATAATTTTGAAATTTTAATAGGAGGAAAATGTTTGCTTATAAATAATAACAAGAATAGAATGGTAGAAGTCGCATTTTTATTATCAGTTAAACATGGTTTTGATAATGTAAGTATAAAACAAATTCAAGAAGAAGCTAATGTCAGTGCAGGAGCAATATACTATCATTTTAAAGATAAAAATGACATTTTAGTATGTATGGTAAACCGTTATATTAAAGATGAAATTAATGTCTTTAAGAAAAATTTAAATGATTATGAAGGATCACTATTTGAAAAATTGAGATTTATTCTCTGCCATTACACTGGAGAAATGATAGATAATGAAGACTATTCTATTGCACTATCAAATAATGATAGAATAGATCATTTAGAATATAATTTATTCTTATTAGGTATCTACCATCAACACCCAGAACTTAGACCAATTTTCCATGAAATAAATAAAGAAATGCTCGATATTTACAAGGAATTTGTTGAAGAACTAAAAGATAGTAATCAAATAAGAAAAGATGTTGACACAGAAGAAGTAGCTATTTATATTTCAACAACTGCAGCAGGATTCGTTAAATTATGGACTGGATTTCCAGATATTCCATTAGGAAAATTCGTTGATTCAAATGTTAAAATGATATGTAATAGTATTGGAGCATAATTTGCTTTTAATATCTATATTATAAATCAATTATCAAGTCAACAGTTGTTCTAAGTTTTTTATAAATCACTTATCAAGTCAACAGTTGTTCTAAGTTTTTTATAAATCACTTATCAAGTCAACAGTTGTTCTAATTTTTTTTATAAATCAATTATCAAGTCAGCTAGCTGTTCTAAGTTTCTCACTTCAAAGATTTCCGCACCTGCATTTTCATAGTGAGAAACACAGCTATCTGCAACATTCCATTTCTTTTTTTCTTCAGGGTTTAATATTAAAACTCTTTTTGATTTTTTAACTATATTTTCAATTATTTCAGCACTTTTTGGAATTCTTTTTTCTTTTGGGCCTGCCCAATCTCTACAATCACTTAAAATCAAAACATAAGATTTATTATTGAGGTTTGCAAGCTTTTCAAAATTAGTAAATGCAGTAAACATATTAGATTTTCCACCTATCATGGAATTCTGATGTCTGATTTTCATAACTTTAATAAAAGCCTCTATTAAATCGGGTTCATAAAGAGCAGGAGTTATTTCAACAGATTTATTAGTAAATTCAAATGCTTTGGCTCGACTAAATGAGTTTTGAGCTGCATATAATGTACAAAAGAACCAAATACTAATCCAATCACAAGAAACACTAACATCACTTAAGAAGTAATGGTTTTGCTTCTTTATCTTTGGTTTACTTTTCATAAGTTCAAGAAGAGTTCCACCATGTTTTAAGTTTTTTCTTATACTTCGTCTGATGTCAGGTTTTTGTTTTTTAGCTATTTTATTTCTTTTAGATCTTTGAGTAGCTATCTTTTGACCTAATTTATTACATAAATCAATTAGCTCAACTTGCATAGTGTTTATAGTTTTTATATCTTCTTTTAAAAGTTTCGAATCTCCAAGTTCTTCCCCATCAGTATCAAAGCTATCTAAGCTATTTTTTATATAGCTTATGGTGTATTTTTGACCGTCTTTTCCAAAATCTTTGTTAACAACTCTTTTACTACTAACAGAAACATTATATGTTTTCAAAAAAGGAGATTTTTTTCCATAAGCTGACTTTTCTTTTTTATCTTCTTTTATTTCCTTTTTAATAAAGAAGTCATCAAAAGTTTTATTGAACTTTTCTCTATGACGTTGATCTTTTAGATAAATTGCAGCTAAAGCTTCTTTTAAGTTACCTTTATTTTTTTCTATGAGGGGAGTAGCTTTACAAGCCAGTTCAGTACTTCTAATACTTGCAGGAATTCCATTTTCCCTAAGTTGTCCTGAAAATTTAACTATATTAGTTATCATAATTTTTTTTATCCCTAATGATTACTTTTTGTGAGTTATTAGCTATTTTAGTTTTATATTTTCTAAAACTTTCTTTTGATCTTCTTCATTTTTTATTACTACATTCAATGTTTTTTCAAAAGACTCTTTATCTAATTCCTCTTTATTAAATAATATAAGACTTCTGATCCAATCAATTGTAGCTCTAATAGATGGTTTTTTAGTAATATTAAGGTTTCTTATTTTTTGGGTTATCTTAACAACATTTTTTACTAATTTTTCAGAGGCATTTGGTATATGTGACTTTACTATTTCTACTTCCCTTTCAAAACTTGGATAATCAATGTATAAGTATAAACACCTATCCTTTGTTTCATCAAGTAGTTGTCTTTGGGAATTTGATGTCATAATGACAATTAAATTATTATTTAAATTAAAAGTTCCTAAATCATTTACAGTTATTTGTTTTTCACCAAGTGCTTGAAGGAGAAAACTTTCAACTTCTTCATCAGCTTTATCAATTTCATCGATTAATAGTACTGATGATTTTTTATTCATAAATGCAGATAAAAGTGGTCTTTTAATGAAAAATTCTTCTTTAAAAACATCATCTTCAGTTTTATTTAATTTAGACATTTCAAGTGAAAGTAGCTGCTTTTGATAGTTCCACTCTCCAACAATCTGTTCAAAGGTTATTCCTTCATAACATTGTATTCTAAAGAAATCTTTATCATATGCTTTAGCTATTGTTTTTGAAAGCTGTGTTTTTCCAGTTCCAGGAGGTCCTTCAATTAAGATAGGCTTTTTAAGTTCTAAGCTTAAAAACACAACTGTAGCTATAGTTTCATCAGGAATATATTTATTTTCACTTAAAAGCTCTTCAAGTTCTTTTATATCTAAATTATTCTTTCCCATTACATAACTCCTAAAACGCTTAATTTCACATAACTCCTAAACCATCTAATAGTATTTTTAATCCTAATAATACTAAAACAATTCCACCTACAATCTCAAATTTATCTCCAAAGAAGTGTCCTATTTTTTTACCAATAATAACTCCAATTTCTGAGAATATAAAAGATGTTAATCCTATAAGAATTATTGGGATAATAATAGGTGTTTTTAAAATTGCAAATGTAACTCCTACTGCAAATGCATCTATACTCGTAGCTATTGCAAGAAGTGTTAATTCTTTAAATGAAAATCTACCTTTTCTATCTGAATCTTTTTGATCTTTTTCAGTTAGACTTTCGTAAATCATTTTTAGTCCTATACCTACTAAAAGTATAAAAGCTATCCAAGGAGCAATTGATGATACAAAATGTTCTAATTGAGTTCCAGATATCCAACCTAAAATAGGCATGAAAGCTTGAAAACCACCAAAGAATATTCCAAACCATAATGTTTCCATGGTAGTTATATTTTTTATTGTAAAACCTTTAGTGATAGATATACTAAAAGCATCCATAGCTAATGCAATGGAAATTATAGCTATTGTTAATAAATCCATTTTTACCTCTTTTTCAATGATTTTTTCTTTGTTAAAACATTTATATGTTTTAAAACCATCTATAAATAGCTAAAATATATCTAATGTTACTTTTTTATCACTTTTTAATTCTTTTGGAGCTTCTAGAGGTTTAAATTCAATACCTTCTTCTTCAATAAGTTCTTTTGCATCTTCACCTATATCTGGAGCTACGAGAATTCCTCTTATTTCTTTTTTTTCTGCTCCAACTTCTTTTAAATAATCTTGATTAGTTTCTTTAAAGTCACTGAGATATCTTCGCAGTTGTTTTACTGCATTTGTTCCAGCTTTTCGACATTTAAGTTCAAGAACCATTAAATTCCCATCTTTATCTTTTCCTAAAATGTCTATAAATCCATGTTCAGTACTATATTCTCTAGCTGTAGGAGTAAAACCAGATTCTATTATAGATGGTTGTTTCATTATCATATCTCCCATGTCTTTTTCATAACCAGCTAACTCTAAATCTTGATAATCTTCAGCTATTGCAAAATTCGCAAAATGGACTTTTTTTATTTCTACTTCTAATTTTTCTTTTGGAGACCTTCGGTGACTTTCTAAAATTAGCTTATCTTCTTTTATTAAAGCTCGTGATCTTGATTTAGGAGGTTGCCAATTTACAGGATCTATTTTTCTTTCCTGATGAATTAAAAATGCACCATCTGGCTTAATCATGATGAAACGTTCTCCCCAATCTAGCTGACTTATAGCTCTTCCTTCATAAAGAACTTTACAATATGCAAATATGTTTATAACTGCTCTTTTACGAATACCTGTATCTACTAAATCGTAAGCTTCTTCAATTGTGGGATTTTCTAATATTTTGAATTTCATCATATCACTAAGTTTTAATAGTTGAAATAAGGAGGTTAATTTAAATTTTTAATATATTTCATGTTTAAATTTTTTTATTATTTTAAGATTTTTTATTATTTTTAAGATTTATTTATATTATTTTTAAAATTTTTATATATTTTTTTAAAATTTTTAATTATTATTTTAAAATTTTTAATTATTTTTTTAAAATTTTTAATTATTTTTTTTATAATAATATAAATTTGAATATATTTTTTATAAATTTATCAATATTTGAACACATTTTTTTTATAATAATATAAATTTGAATATATTTTTTATAAATTTATCAATATTTAATTATTTTTTTATAATAATATTATATATTTTATAAAATATATTTTTATATATAATATAATCATAGGGTGTGTATTTATTAAGTATAAAACTATTATAAATGAAGAGAATTTTGTACCAGAATATTATAAATTAGATTCATTGGAACTTTTATCTAATGAGAAATTAGAAAATTTAGCTGTCGAATATTTTGCTTTTGGAACACCAATTACAGATGATGAAGGGCACATAATCAACGCTATTGTTTTTTGTCATGGTTGGGGAGGAGACTGTGGTTCTATAAGACGAATTCTTGATGTTGTTGGTCCTAATAAACCACTGGATACAGAAAAATTTTTTATTATAGCTATAACTACTCTAGGTTCTCCAAATTCTGCAAGTCCTTCAACTACAAATTTAGGGTCTAAATTTCCAAAATATACTATTGATGACATGGTCAGATTTCAGATGGAATTCTTAAAAGCCAAATTTAATATTATTCATCTTGTAGGAGTTATTGGAAATTCTATGGGTGGTTTTGAAGCTTTAACATGGGGAGCAAGGTATCCTGATTATATGGATTTTATAATATCTTTGGTAAGTAGCTATAAGGTAGCAGGTCATAATTATGCACTTTTTAAATTTATGAATGACATAATCGAAATGGATTCTAATTATAATAATGGAGAATACATAAAACCATTGACAAAATCATTGAAATTAGCTAATATGTCGATGTTTCCTTTTGGTCTTTCAAGGGAATATTATAGATATGATTTAACAAATGATGAAATTGATATAGCTATGGATGGGATGGGAAAAGAAGCTATTGAAGAAAATTGGGATGCAAATGATATTATTTATAGAAATAATGCATCAACTAGCTATGATATTGAGAATATTATTTTTAATATAAAAGCAAAGGTTTTGATAGTAACTATAAATCAAGATCAATATTTCCCTCCAGAACTTGATGCTATTCCAATGTCTAAGATGATTGAAGGGTCAAAATTAGTTATTTATGATTCTCTTATGGGTCATGTTGGAATTCATGAAATAATTAAAATCGAAAAAGAATTAGAGGAATTTTTAAAAGATTTTAAGGAATAATTTTTAAAAGATTTTAAGGAATAATTTTTAAGAGATTTTAAGGAATAATTTTTAAAAGATTTTAAGGAATAATTTTTAAAAGATTTTAAGTGAATGTTAGAAGATATTAATAATTATTTTAAGATATAGTGTTAATAAAGGATTGTTTTTATGAAAGTAAAAGTAGAAAACTATGGTTCAGCAGATAAAATTGATGCAGAAGATAAAGATATGAATTTTGTTACTTACAAGGTTACAGAACTTGATTCAGATTCAATAGAATTTTTAAAAGATAATTTAGAAGGAGAAGTAAAAGTTACAGATGATGCACTATTTGTAACTATCTTTTATGATGAAGATTTGTTTCCTTTTTCTAGTGATGAATCTAAAGTTAAAAAAGATGATTTTATAGCTAGAGAAGAGATAGAAATGACAGTATTCTTATCTAGCTTTTTAGAAGATAAAAATTAATTAAAAAATAGCTTTTTAGAAGATAAAAATTAATTAAAAAACTATTATTTAGACTTTTCATCTAAAATAAGAGTTAATCCGATATCTAAACTTTTTGCAGAATGAGTCAAATAACCTAAAGAAAGTATATCTGCTCCAGTTCCAGCATAATCTATAATATTTTCAGAGTTTATTCCTCCAGAAGCTTCCACAATTATATTGTCTCTTAAACCAAAATCAATTAAGATATCTATTGTGTCTTCTATTTCTTTTGGAGTCATATTATCTAACATTATAATGTCTGCTCCGTTTTTAGAAGCAATTGCAGCATCCTTACTATTTTCAACCTCAATTTCTATTTTTTTAGTAAAGCTGACATTTTTCTTTGCAAGTTCAATAGCTTTGACTATTCCTCCAACAGTGGCTATATGATTATCTTTTATTAAGACCATATCATCGAGGGAAAATCTGTGAGTTTCTCCTCCTCCAATAGCTATTGCTGCATTATCAAACTTTGCAAGTCCAGGTGCAGTTTTACGAGTTCCAGATATTTTTACAAAGGGGTTTACTGCCTTGGCAGATGCGCTAATATTGAATGTTTCAGTAGCTATTCCACTCATTCTCATTAATATATTTAATGCAGTTCGCTCTAATGATAAAATGTCTCTTGCACTTCCCTTTACTTTCATTATGGTTCCATCAGCATAGACTTGAGAACCATCTGGTTTTAAGATAGCTACTCTTAAGCCACTACTTTCAAAAATATACTTGGCAATTTCAGTCCCTGCTACTGTTCCAGGTTCTTTAGCTATAATTTTTGCATTAGCTATAGTGTCTTTAGGAATTAAAGCTTCTGTTGTAATATCTCCAAATCCAATGTCTTCATCAATCCAATCTTCTATTGTTTGCCTCATAAAATCACCCAATAATTGATTTTAGTTTTTTAAGATATATTGAGTATATTTAAATTTAGTTAAATATAATTTGTAATTTGATTATAATATATTTTTATAATTTTATAAATTTTATAAATTTTAATAATTTTTTATTATTTTTTTTAATATATTTTTATATTTTATATTTTTTTATTATTTTTTTTATAATTTTTATAATATAATTTTATAATTTTTTTAATATATTTTTATAAATTTACATTTTATAAATTTTATA
>Ga0082212_10009550_pt1 | contig 12509 bp, 18 predicted proteins | sample TergutNt197P3_FD_71548 | JGI IMG/M metagenome (GOLD analysis project Ga0082212, IMG submission 71548) | Neocapritermes taracua P3 segment gut microbial communities from Petit-Saut dam, French Guiana - Nt197 P3 | ecosystem: Host-associated > Arthropoda: Insects > Digestive system > Gut ... | reverse complement strand
AGAATGTATTCCAACAGCGCCAGATCTTTCACAGTTATAGCTGGAATTTCTAAATGGACAAAGTCATGGTCATGATCATGCATATGCGTATGCTCGTAGCTGTGCTTTTTGGAATCGTTATCATTTTTATTATGCATATCGCATTTCTCCTTAATTTGATATGTATACCATCCATTATATAGTTTTATTAAAAAAGGTCAAGAAAAATGGGCGCCCGCGTTGCGCGATAGCCCATTTTTAGTTTACTGCACCGGGGGTACCCATCATCGCTAAAAAACTTTCCTATCCTTGTCATCGTCTGATGAATTCATTTGCATTTCAAGTATTTTCATCAGAATCATCTGAGACAAAGCGTCATTCAGCGCTGCCAATCCGGACTTTTCTCTGGTATTGGCAGGTGCAGGTGTATCTGTATCTAAACCTCCATATGCGATCGTTCCTGCGGTAATATCGCCTGCACCCAAGTATTCAAAGACAATCCTGACATAATTCTGCGTCTCATTAAACGGTGGTATCCCGTTATATCTCTCGACGTTGTTAGGCCCGGCGTTGTAAGCGGCAAGCGCAAGGCTGACGTCACCGTCGAATCTGTCGAGCATTTCTCTAAGATATCTGGCCCCGCCCATTATATTCTGTTCCGGGTCGAACGGGTCTGTGACCCCCAGATATCTGGCTGTACCGGGCATCAGTTGCATAATACCCATCGCGCCGGCCCCTGAAGTTACGTTCGGCCTGAAATTTGACTCTGCTTTCGCAACAGCCTTTATTAGATTGGAAGGGAGATTGTATCTTCTCGCCGCGGCGTCAAAAATCGCGTCAAGGTCGGCGTTGCCGCTGCTTAGCGAGGTTCGGAGCATCTCTGAAAACTCTGCTTCCGCGGTTGCGCCGGGTTGCTGCGCGGCATGCGTGCTGTTTGTCAAAGCATTATCCATATTCGGTGAAACCGCTCTAATCGACATAAAGAACCTCCGGTCAGTTGAATTCACTATATTTTATCGGCATTTACATGGATTACTTTAGTCTGTAGGCAAAGAACTCTATGCATGGTGTCCGACTATAGCTTTGTTTCGCCATTTACCGGCCCTATAGTAAATAAGCGTGATGAAGCATCCGGCAAGCATCGCGATCGTAAGCGCCCAAAAAATCGAGTTTGGGTCGCCATTCCGGTTCATCTCCGTCCGAGTCAGATACACGATCAAGTACGATAGTGGAATACGCAAGATTACGTTATTGAACAAAGACAGCCACATCGGGCCGACAGAGTCGCCCGCGCCGCGCATTACTCCCTGCCAACTGCCGGAAAAGGACATCGCAATATATGCCGGCGATAAAATAAGGATAAATGTCATACTCATTGTGATAATCGATTCCGTCTTGGTGAACAGGCCAAGCATATGCCTGCCGAACAACAGCATAGAGGCTACCATTGCCACTGAAAAAATCAAGCTCATCAGTATTACCGTCTTGGTCCCTTGCTTTACCCTGTCCATATGACCCGCGCCGATATTTTGCCCGGTGAAAGTTCCGGCGACGATCGAGAACGTTTGACTTGGAATCACGGCAAAAGCATCCAACCTTTGGGTGACTGTTATTGCCGTAACAACCATATAGCCCATTTTATTGATTAGAGACTGTACAAACACTGTCGACGCGAACATAATGGCTATAGATATTGCGTTCGGCCCGCCGAGTGCAATGACCTGCCTAACGATCCGCCTGACCGGGCGAAGCATGAAAACTCGTATTTTCACCGTATCATGCATCGTCATAACCCTGACAAGGCAGACGACCGACGAAATGGCCTGCGCAACAACCGTCGCCCACGCCGCGCCTTCAACACCCATCCCAAAGGTGGCAATGAATAAAATATCCAAAATAGTGTTGAGGATGACCGTACCTATCAGTACCAGAAGCGGGAAGACAGAGTCTCCCATACCACGGAGTATAGAGGATAGGACGTTGTAGAAACCGTTGCCAATTGCGCCGAGAAAGAGTATCATTAAATACGCTTTTGCCATTTCATATGACTCCGGCGGTGTGTTGACCAGTGTAAGCATCGGGCCGGTCAAAGGCGTAGCGACGGCAGTAATGAAGATTGAGGCAACCGCGATAAGTGTTATCGAGTTGCCGATAGACAACCCCAGATTGTCATATTCCTTTGCACCGAAATATTGCGAGACCATAACCGTTACTCCGGAGCCGATACCTATGAACAGCGCCAGAAATATATTGAAAGGCGGTATTGCAGCGCCTATAGCCGAAAGCGCGATATCGCCTAGCAGCTTGCCTACTATAATCGCGTCCACGGTCATATAAAGAAGCTGCGCCAGATTGCCTATAAGCAGTGGAATCGCAAACTTTAAAAGGCAGGAAAAAGCCGAGCCAACAGTCATATCCTGCGCGCCGAAGAGTGCTTTGAATTTGCTGAACATCGTAAAAACCAACACCTCGCATAGTAACGCGGCTAAGAATCTATTTGCGTAATATTATCACAATATCCGACAATTGACAATTGTCATTGTCTGATTAGCCCGAAAGGAGGCGGTCGCAATCAATATAGCAATGATCATACTTGCCGCCGGGCTGTCAAAGCGTATGGGCGTTTTCAAGCCGCTTATGCCGGTGGGCCGGCATCCCGCCATACTGCGCAATATACACACAGCGGAAGCAGCCGGCGTATTCGATATAGTCGTCGTTACCGGATATATGCATGAGGCGCTTAAGAACGTATTGCATGCGCATAAGCCGGATTTACGACTCATTCATAACAGCCGTTACCGGGAAGACATGATTTTATCAGTCCGATCGGGCGTATCAGCCCTAGCTGAAGACACAGACGGCTTCTTCCTTCTCCCCGCCGATTGCTGCGCCATATCAAAATACACACTCTCATCTCTCATAAACGCGTTCAAGGAAATCAACGCATCGGTCGTCACGCATCCGGAATTTGAGGGCAAACGCGGACATCCGCCGCTTATCCCGGCAAAATATATAGACCGTATCGTCTCTGATGACAGTGCAAATGGGCTAAAAGGAATCCTCGACTCGCTGCCGGCAATCGAGATTGACACAAACGACCCCGGCGTACTTTTGGACATGGACACTCCCGAAGACTATGCATTGTTGCTGACGCACTTAGGACTACCCGCCCCGTAGGTCGTCGCGTTTAAGTGTCTGATCACGAAATAGTTACGGTAAAACATTCCTGACCTCTGATCACTTCAATGCCAAATGAAAGCATTATATCGTAACTGGAATGGTAATATGTCGTGAAAATGTTGCCTCCTCTTGTGACATAGCCGTAAAGGACAAAAAGATTCTGCTCGACAAGATGCATATATTCGTCGACGATATCATCGATGTCTCCGGGTAGATCGCTCACAAGGTATGAATATGATGTGCCGCGTATGTTTTCTACGGTAAACGTGCCCACTCTGAAGAACGCGCCGAAATTGGGAGCGGGGTAGGCGTTTTTATAATACTCCGTAGGTATAAGAATCGATTCGAGCGGAACATGTCTTTCCCGGCTCAATTCTGCAAGAAAGTTTATAGGTATGGCAAGGTTGATATTTTGTGCGCCAACTGCGGTGGCGCTTGTAATGCCGGCGACTCTGGCGGATGTGTCAAGCAGCGCCCCTCCGCTGCTGCCGCTCGATATCGGCGCATCGAGCTGGATATACTCCACACCTTCGATTTCGCGCAGCGCTTGGGAAATTATGCCTCTGGTAAAAGACGCCTGTAATCCAAGCGGGCTGCCGAGCGTATACACTGTCGCGCCGGTCTGCGCCAGAGAGGAATCCGCAAGTTCAAGGAATGGAAAACCATCGCCCTCAATTTGGATGAGAGCCATATCCTTTTTCCAGTCGTAATCATATATCCCGACAACGTCAAATTCATTGCCGTCGTCTGTTGTTATCCGTGCTTCGCAGGCGCCGATAACGACGTGGTAGTTGGTAACGGCAAGCCCGGACTCGGAGATGAAAAATCCGCTCCCGATTTTTATCAGGTTTTCATTTCTGTCAAATAACTCAATATAGAATACAGCCGGGGACGCAAGCCTGTATATCTGCTCAGCCGTCAACTCAGCCACGAGAGAAAAAGCAACGCGTGTATTTGCGTCAATTATACGCATGATGATCGCGGCTGCCTCGGCGCGCGTTAAAGACCTGCCGGGGTAAAACGCCCCTTCACTGTCCTGACCGGTGAGTACGCCGGCCCTGTAAAGCCTATAGACGGCTTGACCGTAGCTGTAGCTTTCAAAAACATCAGGTATCGCACCATCGGCAATGCGATTTATCGGCGTAATGGCTTCATCCGGAAATGCGCCGGCTATGATAACGGCAAAATCGGATCTTGTCGCCTCCGCGTTATAGTTGATGTAAGCACCGACAGGAATATCATTACTCAATGCATAGTCGACATATGGAGCATACCATGGCGAGCCCGATGCAAAATCCGCCGTTCCGGTATGGTACATCTTGTGCAAGGTCGCTGCGATTTTTATCGTTTCAGCGATTGTAAGTCTTCCTGCGGGATCAAATACGTCGGAAGCTTTTCCATCCATGATGCCGTATTCATATACTCCGCGTACTCCGGCGTAATACCATGCGTCCGTTGAAATATCAGAAAATTCGCTCCGATATGTGCGGTTCCTGCCGAAGTTGGAGAGACTCGCGGCGGCGAGCGCGGGCAGCGCTGTCAACAGTACTAAACAGACCGCCAATACAGATGATATTATGCGTTTTTTCATTACTATAACCATTCCTTCAGTGAAATTTCTAAATGTATTATAATGCTGTTTTCAATGAATTACAATAAAAAAACGAACCGCTTGCTTGCCTGATAAGATTTTATGGTTATTGTTGCCATCTGTGCTGATTAAACGTGAATAGCGTTTTAAAGTTACAGCAAAAAAATAAATATAAGTTTTTTTACAAAAACTGATTTTTTTTGTTGACAAGGGGTTAATCATTTGATATCCTACCTGAGCGCCCTTATTTTTACGCATTAGGGAGCAAGACGCGATGAACCGGGAGATTGCAGGCATTAGGCTGACTTGTCTGGTAACTTTCGGGGAGCATGTCCGGCGCCGCGCTTGGCGGCGTGCAATCGGGCGGCTGAGAAAAGCTGCGCGGCGTATATCGCTTGCGCGAACTATCCGGCCGGAAAGTTTAGAATTTCCGGTTTGATTTCCAAGCAGGAATGATACGCACGGTAGTGTGTGCAGAATTTTTTCTCTTCCGTACTTAACTGTATTGTCTTTTAAGGGAGGAACAAAAATGGCAGTCAGCAAAAAAATGATACGCATCAGACTTAAGGCGTATGACCATCAGCTCATAGATCAAGCGGCGTCGCAGATCGTCGAAACGGCGAAGCGGACAGACGCGAGAGTTTCCGGGCCCATCCCGCTTCCCACGAAAAAAGAAGTGATTACTATCTTGCGCGCCGTCCACAAGTATAAGGACAGCCGTGAGCAGTTTGAGCGCCTGACACACAAAAGGCTCATAGATATTATCGGTCCCACTCAAAAAACTGTCGAGGCGTTGATGTCGCTGGAGCTCCCCGCAGGCGTTGAGATCGAAATAAAGCTTTAGACGCTTCATAAGGGCTGTTCATTGATAGCCCGAAAGGTCATGTTGTCGTCCGATGCGACGACAACCAATAACCGTACAAGGAGGAACGCATAATGGTCAAAGCGATCATCGGAAAAAAAGCCGGCATGACACAGATATTCGATGATAACGGCAAAGTCGTTCCGGTGACTGTCATAGAAGCCGGACCCTGTGTCGTAGTTCAAAAAAAGACCGGCGACAAAGACGGATACGAAGCCGTCCAGCTCGGTTTTCAGGACGTAAAGGAACGCAAGCTCACAAAACCCGAACTAGGCCATATAAAAAAGGCCGGCGTATCCGCAAGAAAACATCTCAAAGAGTTCCGTCTCGACGACATTTCTACATTAAATGTAGGAGACGAGCTGAAAGCGGACGTCTTTGCAGAGGGTGACAAGGTAGATATCACAGGCATATCAAAGGGTAAAGGATTCGCGGGCGTTATAAAGCGCCATGGCGCTGGAAGAACGCCGACGTCGCACGGCGGAGGTCCCGTCCATCGGCACGCCGGTTCAATGGGTTCCGGCACAGACCCGTCGCGCATATTCAAAGGCAAGATCGGCGCGGGTCAGATGGGGGCGGAGCAAGTGACGATCCAGAACCTCGATGTCGTCAAGGTTGACCCCGAACTCAACATGATTGCTATAAGAGGCGCGGTACCCGGCCCGAAAGGCGGTATCGTCTATCTGAAAAACACGGTCAAGAATTAGGGTCACGGGATTTAAGCCCCGCTACCCGGGAAAGGTGAAAGACTGATGCCAGAAAGTAAATTATACAACATGCAGGGCGAGGTCGTCGGCGAAGTGACGCTCCCCGATGCTGTTTTCGGAATAGAACCGAATACCAAAGCGATCCACGCGGCAGTGAAAAATCATCTTGCAAACAAGCGGCAGGGCACGCAATCGGCGCTGACGCGCGCTGAAGTGCGCGGCGGCGGCGCGAAGCCTTACCGGCAAAAAGGGACCGGGCGCGCGCGGCAGGGCTCGACCAGGGTGCCGCACTATACTCATGGCGGCGTCGCGTTTGCCCCGAAACCGCGGAGCTACAGCTATTCGCTCAATAAAAAACTCAGGCGGCTTGCCCTGAAATCGGCGCTTTCGCTGAAAGCTGCCGAGGCTTCGATAGTCGTTGTAGACGGCATCGAAATGGACGAAATAAAGACGAAAGAATTTAAGGGATTTTTAGACGCTATCGGGGTTTCCGGTAAAGCGCTTATTGTCACGCCCGAGGTCAACAAGAACGTAATACTAAGCGCAAGAAACATCCCCGGCGTCACAACGACGTTTGCAACGCTGCTCAATACATATGACATCATGGACGCGAAGACGTTTGTGGTCGACAAAGCGGCGCTCCCGGCAATTGAGGAGGTGTACGCGTAATGAGGACAGCTTATGATATTATCAAGCGCCCGATCATAACGGAGCAATCGATGGAACACCTGGACCTGAAAAAATACGTTTTTGAGGTCGCAAGCGACGCCAACAAATCAGAGATAAGAAAGGCGATCGAGGAGATATTCGGCGTCGAGGTTAGTAAAGTCACGACGTTGAATATGAAAGGAAAGAAAAAGCGTGTCGGCCGCTATCCCGAGGGCTACAGGCGCGATTGGAAAAAAGCCGTGGTCAAACTGACAGACGGCTCAAAAACCATAGAATTCTTCGAAGGAATGGTATAGGAGGAAGTACAGTGTCTGTAAAAACATATAAGCCTACTACACCGTCGAGAAGGCATATGTCCGTATCCGGATTCGACGGGATAGATAAAAAAGCAAAGCCGGAACGCAAGCTGACCCAGGTTCTCAAAAAACATGCAGGCCGCAACAGCTACGGTCGCATCACAGTCCGGCACAGAGGCGGCGGCAACCGCAGGAAGTACAGGTTAATAGACTTCAAACGCAATAAGCAGGACGTCCCTGGTACAGTATTGCGGCTCGAATACGACCCGAACCGCTCGGCGAATATCGCGTTGATCGAATACGAAGACGGTGAACGCAGGTACATAATAGCGCCGGTTGGCCTTTCACAAGGGGACACGGTCATATCGTCGAAGGACGCGGACATCAAGCCGGGCAACGCGCTTCCGATAACGTCTATACCGGTCGGCACAGTCATCCATAACATCGAACTACATCCCGGCAAGGGTGGGCAACTCGTGCGCAGCGCCGGGACGTCGGCGCAACTCATGGCAAGGGAGGGCGTGATGGCACAAATCAGGATGCCATCAGGCGAATACAGGCTTGTCAGGAGCAATTGCATGGCAACGATCGGACAGGTCGGGAACGTGGACCACGCCAATATCCACATCGGCAAAGCCGGGCGCAAGCGGCACATGGGCATTCGCCCGACTGTGCGCGGCTCGGCCATGAACCCGGTTGACCATCCGCACGGCGGAGGCGAGGGCAAAAGCCCGATAGGGCGCCCGGGCCCGGTTACGCCGTGGGGCAAACCAACTCTCGGGTATAAAACGCGCAAAGCCAAGAACCCCACCGACAAATACATCGTTAAGCGCCGCGGCAAGAAATAGGAGGAACGACTATGAGCAGAAGTGTAAAAAAAGGCCCGTTTGCCGCACCGGAGCTTATAAAGAGGGTCGATGCAATGAACGCCTCGGGCGAAAAAAAGGTGCTAAAAACATGGTCCCGCGCCAGCACGATTTTTCCCTCGTTCGTCGGGCACACCATAGCAGTCCACGATGGCAGGCGGCACGTGCCCGTATATATTACGGAGGATATGGTCGGCCATAAACTAGGCGAATTTGCCCCCACACGAACATATCGCGGCCATGCGGGCAGCAAAACGTCAAGATAAAGGAGGCTGATGGTCAATGGAAGCGAAAGCACACCTGAAATATGCGCGCATCTCGCCGCGTAAAGTTAAGATAGTATGCGACCTCATCAGGGGCAAGGATACGAAAACGGCAAAAGCGATCCTGACACAAACCCCCAAAGCAGCGGCTGAGCTTATGCTTAAGCTCCTCAACAGCGCAGTTGCAAATGCGGAAAACAATCATGATATGGATCCTGAAAACCTCTATGTCTCCGAGACATACGCAAACCCGGGGCCCATACTCAAAAGGATCAGGCCACAGGCCCGCGGCCGTGCCTATCGGATAAACAAGAGGACTTCGCATATCACTATTGTTGTGTCGGAAATGGAATAGGGGGAGCTTTATGGGACAGAAAGTCAATCCACACGGATTCAGAGTCGGCGTTATCAAGGACTGGGATTCACGTTGGTACGCCCGCGCGGACAAAGTAGGCGACCTGATAATTGAGGATTACAACATCCGTAAATATCTCAAGGAACTGCTGTTTTCCGCCGGCGTCCCGAGGATAGAAATCGAGCGCGACAACGCAAAGGTCAGGGTGTTCATACACTGCTCGCGCCCCGGAGTCGTTATCGGCAAGGGCGGCGCCGAGATAGAGAAGCTCCGTCTCGACGTCGAAAAGAGGATAGGCAAGCCGGTAGCGCTGTCGATTATCGAAGTGAAAAACCCCGACGCAAACGCCCAGCTCATAGCCGAGGGTATAGCGGCTAAGCTGGAAAAACGCATCGGGTTCCGCCGGGCGATGAAAAACGCCATGAGCCGGGCGATGAGGCTTGGCGTACGCGGCATAAAAGTCATGGTATCCGGCCGGCTTGGCGGGGCGGAGATAGCCAGAAGCGAAACATACCACGAGGGCACGATACCGCTGCAAACTCTCAGGGCGGATATTGAATACGGATTTGCCGAAGCGGCGACTACATATGGGCGCATAGGCGTAAAGGTGTGGGTATACAACGGCGAAATACTAAGCCAAACGCTGCGCACGACGCCGAGGACCATGGACACGTCGCGGTTGCCAAGAGAGCGGCGAGACAGAGGAGACCGCGGCGGAGACCGCAACGCGCGCGGCGGGCGCGGCGGGGACAACAGAGGCGGCTACAACCGGGGAGGGCCGCAGGGCTCGCAGGGCGGTTACAACCAGGGCGGCTACAACCGCGGCCCGCAAGGACAAGGGCAGACCCAGGGATACCAGGGGGGAAGGCCGGCGTCAAATACTCCAAGAGAAGGAGGCGGTAGCTGATGCTTATACCGAAGAGAGTCAAGCGCCGCAAGGTGCAAAGAGGCCGTATGAAGGGCAAGGCGACGCGTGGCAACACGATTACATACGGCGAATACGCAATGCAAGCCATGGAACCCGCGTGGATAACGTCGAACCAAATCGAAGCCGCCCGTATAGCAATGACCCGCTACTCAAAACGCGGCGGTAAAGTGTGGATAAAAATTTTCCCTGACAAACCGGTGACGTCAAAACCGGCGGAAACGCGAATGGGCTCGGGAAAAGGCTCGCCGGAATACTGGGTGGCTGTTGTGAAACCCGGAAGGGTGCTGTTTGAGATAGCCGGGGTCACTGAGGAAGTAGCCCGAGAAGCGATCCGTCTTGCGGGACACAAGCTGCCCTGCAAGGTGAAGTTCATTAAACGCGAGGCAATAGCCAATACGGGGGGTGAATAAGATGAAGGCAAGCGAGGTGGTAATGCTCAGCCCGGACGAGCTTGAAGAAAAGCTCACGGGACTTAAGAAGGATCTCTTCTTTTTGAGGATGCAGCACGCGACGAACCAGCTTGACAACCCGATAAGGATATCCCAGGTCAGAAAGGACATTGCCCGAGTCAAGACAGTTATTCGCCAGAAGCAGCTCGAGCGGGCAGGAGGCTAAGGCAGATGAGTGAGAACAGAGATTCCAGGAGAAAAACAAGGGTCGGAAAAGTGACGTCCGACAAAATGGATAAAACAATAGTCGTTGCGGTCGAGACAAGGGTGCCGCACCCGCTATACAAGAAAATCATCAAAAGGACGTATAAGCTCAAAGCGCACGATGAGAACAACGAATGCAAAATCGGCGACAGGGTCAGGGTGATGGAAACGCGCCCGCTGTCAAAGGATAAGCGCTGGAGGCTTGTAGAGATCCTCGAAAAGGCGAAGTAGGGAGGCAACATAGAATGATACAACAGGAAACATTTCTGAAGGTTGCCGACAATACAGGCGCCAAAGAAATAAAATGTATCCGTGTTCTTGGCGGATCAGGAAGAAAGTATGGCGGTATCGGCGACGTTATTGTTGCGTCCGTCCGCAAAGCGGCGCCGGGAGGTACCGTAAAGAAAGGCGAAGTCGTCAGGGCAGTCATTGTCCGCACAGCAAAGGGCGTCCATCGCGCCGACGGCACATACGTACGGTTTGATGAAAATGCCGCCGTACTCATAAGAGAAGATAAAAACCCCAGGGGGACACGTATATTCGGACCGGTAGCCCGTGAGCTCCGCGATAAGGATTACATGAAAATCCTTTCGCTTGCTCCCGAAGTCATTTAGGGAGGAATAATTATGCACGTTAAGACAAACGACACCGTTGTTGTTCTGTCAGGCAGGGATAAGGGCAAGCAAGGCAAGGTCATGAGCACCGACCCGAAAGCCGGGAAGGTTATCGTCGAGGGCGTGAGCGTTGCTAAAAGGCACAAGAAGCCACGCAAGCAGGGAGAACCGGGCGGGATCATAACTATGGAAACGCCGATTTATGCAAGCAAGGTCATGCGCGTATGCCCAAAATGCGACAAACCAACAAAGCCCGCTCACAGTGTTGATGATGACGGTAAAAAAGTCCGTGTCTGCAAAAAATGCGGCGCAGAGATTTAGGAGGGGGGTGAATGTCGGGTTCGCCAACCCGACGCCATAATGACCAGAATGAAAAAAAAGTATGTTGATGAGGTCACTCCTGCATTGATGAAAAAATTTGGTTATAAAAGCATAATGCAGGTTCCAAAGGTTGATAAGGTAGTTGTCAATGTCGGTTGCGGAGATGCGCGTGACAATGTTAAGGCTATCGAGGCAGTTGTCAAGGACATATCGACAATAACCGGCCAGAAAGCAGTGATCACCAGAGCCCGCAAATCTGTAGCGAATTTCAAGTTGCGTGAAGGAATGCCTGTCGGAGTTAAAGTAACTCTCAGGCAGGACAGAATGTGGGAATTTCTTGACAGGCTGTTAAATGTTGCGCTGCCGCGCGTACGCGACTTCCGTGGCATAAGCGGCAACTCTTTTGACGGACGCGGAAATTACGCGCTCGGACTCAAAGAACAGCTTGTATTTCCAGAGATAGATTATGATAAAATCGAAAAACTACGAGGTATGGATATCGTCATATGCACAACGGCAAAGACGGATGAGGAAGCCCGGGAATTGCTGACGTATCTGGGCGCGCCGTTTATCAGAGCGTGAAGGAAGGATTGATCGGAAAAATGGCGAAAAAGGCTATGATCTTAAAACAGCAGAGGGACCCAAAGTTTTCATCCCGTCGTTATAACCGCTGTAAAATCTGCGGCCGTCCGCACGCGTACTTGCGCGATTACGGCGTCTGCCGCATATGCTTCCGGAATCTTGCCTATAAAGGTCAAATTCCTGGAGTAAGGAAAGCCTCGTGGTAAATTCAGCTGCCATGCTTTGCCTACCGGACTTAGCAGTTAAAACGAGCAAGTTTGCTTAACAGCTTCGTCCATTCGGCTGTGCCTGACACAAAGAATTTCCTCATATGATTTTGGTTAAAAATGACGTTGAAAGGTCGGTGCGCCGCACCGAAACCTCATCGCAAAAACAGGCGTCCGCCTGTACTCTAACTTAGGAGGAACGCAACATGCAAATTACAGACCCAATTGCCGATATGCTGACGCGAATAAGAAACGCCGGCTCGGCAAAACACACAACGGTTGATGTTCCGGCGTCAAACATGAAAAAAGCGATTGCGGAAATACTGTTGCAAGAGGGTTATATCAAGAATTATCAACTGATAAACGATGGTGTTCAGGGCATTATCAAGGTAACGCTTAAGTACAATGCAAATGAAAAGGCTATAACCGGCTTACGG
>Ga0082212_10009549_pt1 | contig 12510 bp, 7 predicted proteins | sample TergutNt197P3_FD_71548 | JGI IMG/M metagenome (GOLD analysis project Ga0082212, IMG submission 71548) | Neocapritermes taracua P3 segment gut microbial communities from Petit-Saut dam, French Guiana - Nt197 P3 | ecosystem: Host-associated > Arthropoda: Insects > Digestive system > Gut ... | reverse complement strand
AAACCAGATTACTTACTGCTTGCTCACGCGCCGCGCAAACGCGGCGAGCACCTCACTACGGACAAAGAAATTCGTGTTTTTTATTAGCTTTCTTTGTCCGTAAGGTACTAACAAACTATCATCCATAGACTCATAGTGACCCCGACTCGTAACCCCCGACTCGTAACCCCCGACTCGTAACCCCCGACTCGTAACCCCCGACTCGTAACCCCCGTCTCCTAACTCCTAACTCCTAACTCCTAACTCCTAGCTCCTAACCCCCGGGTTGCCGCAGCAACCCTATAGTTTCATCGCGACGTCCCAGGCATTCCAGATAACGGTCCTCAGGTTGCCTACCTTTTTCGCGTCGCCGACGATCTCAGCCCGCTTGCCGGAAGAAACAAGGGGAGCCGGGCGGTATCCGACGGACAATATCACGCTGTCCGCGCCGAGTTTTGTTGATTTACCGTCTTTACCGACGACAGTCACGCCGTCGTCATGGATCTCGCCGAGCATTGTTTCAAGATACACAGGGACGTCTTTCGCCGCGAAGAAATCTCGCAGATAACTCGAGTTCGCGAGGCAGACGCCGGTGACCGCGATCAGGTCGTTTTTCATTTCGACGATGACAGGCTTCTTACCTTTCAGATAAAGGTCGTAAGCGATCTCGCAGCCGGTCAGGCCGCCGCCGATAATGACGACGTTCTCCCCGACTTCTTTTTCACCGAGGAGATATTCGATCGCCTCGATGCCGCGTTCCGCGCCTTTTACGGGCAGGCTGATGGCGGACGCGCCTGTCGCGACTACGACTTTGTCCGCGCCGGGTATGTTCAAGTCCTTGACCTCTGTGTTGAGCTTCACTTCAATGCCGGGGTGTTTTCCGATTTCGCGCTGATACCACGCGACAAGCGCCTGGTCTTTTTCCTTGAATGAAGGCGCGGCCGCAGCGTTGAATACGCCGCCCAACCGATCGCCCTTTTCATAAATCGTGACCGTATGGCCGCGTTTTGCCGCAACCAGAGCCGTCTCCATGCCGCCGATCCCGCCGCCGACGACGGCGATTTTTTTACTGCTTTCCGCAGGGGTGATTTTGTATTTGGTCGTCTGCATCGTCCTCGGGTCGAGCGCGCAGCGGGCCATATGCGACGCGTCATGGATGGACTGGTCGTTCGCGACGCCCTTGTAGTGCGTGAAATTGAAGCAGGCGTTGTGGCAGCAGATGCACGGGCGGATATCTTCGATACGGTCCTCGATCAGCTTCGTGACCCACTCGCCGTCCGCAAGGAACTGCCGCGCAACTCCGACGCCGTCTATGCGCCCTTCCGCTACGGCTTTCGCGCCGTCTTCGGGCTCCATTCTGCCGGCGCAGACTACAGGGATATCAACAAATTTCCTGATGTGGGCCACATCTTCAAGGTTGCAGTTGAGCGGCATATATGACGGGGGATGCGCCCAGTACCAGGAATCGTAAGTGCCGTTATCGGCGTTGAGCATGTCATAGCCCGCGTCCTGCAGGTACTTTGCGGCTTTTTCACTCTCTTCCATGTCGCGGCCGATCTCGGTGTATTCTTCTCCGGGGACCGCGCCGACGCGGAAGTCCTTGACCTTTGACACGACTGAGTAGCGCACAGAGACCGGGAAATCATCGCCGCAGTTCGCCTTGATCGCCTGCACGATCTCGACGGGGAAGCGATACCGGTTTTCAAAAGAACCGCCGTAATCGTCGGTGCGTTTGTTCGTATATTGCAGCGTAAACTGATCGAGCAGGTATCCTTCATGTACGGCATGGACCTCGACGCCGTCCACGCCCGCTTCCATGCAAAGCTTCGCGGTCTTTGCAAAACCGTCGACTATGTCATGAATTTCTTTAAGAGTGATTTCACGGCAGGTGACTTTGTCGGACCATCGCGAGGGCAGTACGCTCGGGCTTGCCGACTGGTAGGGCACGTCGATGATGAGTTTGCCGACCGCGCGCAGGACCGGGTTGTTATGGAGCGGGACAAGCGCGTCGGTGATCGCCCACGAGCGGCCCATACCTGCGGTTATCTGAACGAACAGTTTTGCGCCTGTTTTGTGTATTTCTTCCATATATGGCTTTAGTTCACTGAACATCTTCTCGTTCTTCCAGAGCCAGCGGCCGCCCATCGTGTCTTTGATCGGCGCGATACCCGGGATAATGAGCCCGACATTGTTTTTCGCCCGCTCGAGAAAGAAGTTGGCGGCTTCTTTGTCAAAATGGTTCGGCTCCATCCAGCCGAACAGCGACGTGCCTCCCATAGGGCACAGGACGATGCGGTTCTTGATTTCCACTTTCCCGATTTTCCACGGTGTAAACAATGGTTCGTATTTAGGATCCATAGCGCTCACTCCTTCTTTTTTTACCTAAAGGATAGCACAAAACGGCGCATATTTCAATGGGAAAGAAACGAGGAAAAGGTTGAAGTTACTGTTGGGGTTGCAGGTCAGGGGGTATCCGGTAAACTGATTTTTTGAAGCGATTCTTTGTAGCGGAGCGGTGGCGAATGTAAATATAACAATACACGGCTTTTTGAGCTTTAAAAAGCAGTTTACCGGATACCCCCTGACCAGCAACCTGTTGGATTATTGTTCACGGGCGCCGGAGGCAAGGGTAACAATAACCAAGCATGTACCGTTTTTGCCCCGCGCGCCATGTTACTATACCCTCACGGATGCTATTAGGCGCGAGCATATTTTATTGGCAGCGCCGCTCTGAATATTACAATTGCATTTCCAAATTATTTCGATTTTATAACATCGGCCGGCCGGGGATTGAACCCGCCTTGACTTGTTGCTATAATCGTCTACTGCCCTGAGACAGGGCGCCGGAGTCTTGGACCAACATGAATAAATGGGAGGGGTGAACAAAATGCTGTTCTTTACTTGCGAAACGAAAGGGTTGCCCAGGAACGAAAGTGAAAACGAAAATGAAAAACGCGGTTCAAGCGCAAGGGCGGACAGCAGGTATGCGGCGGAGCTGGGCGCTATGGCCGAGGATTTCAACCAGCAAAACACCGATAAATATTATGGCTTCATTTGCAAAGCGTCGAATGATAAGCTGCAGATATGCTTTGCCGCGTATGACAGCGTTATCCCGGCCGACAAAGTAAAGGAGTTTCTCGCTCTGCTGCCCGGCGACCCCGACGCTTCATTCACACTGAAAGAAATTACAATGAAAAGCTTCGCCGGATTTGCCGGCGAGGCTTCACGGCGGAACTTCATCGACGACTCCAACGATGTTTACTACGCGCTCGACATCGACGATATCTCACATGGCCGCAGAAACAGCAGTTTCGCCGAACGGGTCATAACGAAAAACGTGTCCAAGGCGCAGCTCATCAAACGCGCGAACGCTGTAATGTGCGGGGAAACGCTTGCCCCGGAATTAGAACGTATCTACGCGGGGGGATCCTCGACAGTGAAAGGGCACCCTGTCCACTACATGATCCAGAGCGACAACAGAAAAGTTACGGAGGAAATCGTTGAAATCCTGGTAGCCGCGCTTGTGGCAAACAACCGTCTGGTCAGCAGAAGATATGTAAGTTGTAAATTCAATTGGGATAATTCGGTCGACGCCGAATACCGCTGCCTGTGCAAATCAGCGTATGGCGGAGCGATGGTCACAACGTGCGACAGTAAGGATTCGGACGATAACGAGTATGCCAGCCAAGGCGCGGATATCATAATCGACGTCGCCGAAATCGCGCGGAAAAGCCGGAACAGTCTGCTTACGATACTCTGCCTGCCGCGCAAGTGCGACAGAATGTCAGAATTGTTTCTGGAGAATATCGGCGAGATAAGCTTCGTTACAATACACGAAGAAGCCGCGTTCGAGGAAACCGCCAAGGATTACCTCAGAAGCCTGGCGAAGCAGGCGGGCGCCAGGCCCGACATCGCGCTTTATAAAGCCGTCGAGCCGGGTAAAGGGTACCTGGCGAACGATCTGGAACTGGCGTTTGAAAAGTGGTTCGACAGATACCTGAAGACCCGTGTATATAAGCAATATAAGGTTCTCGAGACCGGGAACGCGCATGTCGCAAAAGCAAAGCCGAAGGGAAGCGCATTTAGCGAACTGAACGAAATGATCGGCCTTTCCTCCGCAAAAGAAGTGATTGCGCAGGCGATAGATTTCTATAAAGCGCAAAAACTCTTCAGCGATATGGGAATAGATAAGGACCGCCCTGCGATGCATATGGTTTTCACAGGAAACCCGGGTACGGCGAAAACGACCGCCGCGCGATTATTCGCCCGTATAATGAAGGACAACGGGCTGCTGAGCGTCGGCGATCTGCGCGAGGTCGGGCGCGCCGACCTTGTGGACAGATATGTGGGCGGTACCGCGCCGCGCGTAAAAAACTGCTTCAAAAAAGCGAAAGGCTCCGTGTTGTTCATAGATGAAGCATATTCTCTTGTCGACGACAGGGACGGTCTTTTCGGCGACGAGGCGATCAACACCATTGTGCAGGAAATGGAAAACGCTAGGGATGACATGGTGGTCATTTTCGCCGGGTATCCCGACAAAATGGAAGGTTTCCTGAACAAGAACCCGGGTCTGCGCTCCCGTATCGCGTTCCATATAAACTTTGACGACTATTGCGCCGACGAGCTCTGCGGGATATTGGAACTGATGGTGAAAAATCACAAAATGGATCTGAGCGGCGGCGTGATCGAAAAACTGAGGCCTGTATTCGAGTCCGCCGCCGTGACCCCGGACTTCGGCAATGGGCGCTTCGTCAGAAACCTGTTTGAGAAAGCGAAGCTCAAACAGGCGAGCCGCCTGGTGAAAATGGACGTCGGCGCCGTCGTGAAAGCCGATATCATTACGCTGATCTCCGATGATTTTGACGCGGCGGCGCCCGCGCCCCCGCAAACCCGCAGGATAGGGTTCTAGTGCCCTGTTGTAATGCGAGTCAGGAGAAGATATAATAGTGAAAAACTCTTGGGAGGAGTAGTCCGATATGACATAACTCTCAAAATTGAAATACTGCGCCGGCTTGCAGTGCCCGAAGATACTTAAGTAACTCTGGAAAGGGGTGGCTTTATTATTGACAGTGTTATTTACGTTTACAGGATGACAGTCGATTCCGGTAACGCTCCTTGCGTATTTACGAAAGATGACTCATACTCAGATGTTTTGACCCTTGCTTGTTGTAAGGGCGGGCTTCGAGGCGTGAGGCGCACGATAGGTATCAATCATAAAGATAAAATCGAATCCGGGGAGCGCGAGGTTTTCTTGTTCGGGATATACAACAAGAACTATCTGCTGTATATTGCAAAAGTAACTGAGGTACTGAAGTATGCAGAGTATTTTTCAAACCATTCAAAGTATAAGAAACAACGTGATCAGATATATAATTATCGCGATGGTGAGTGCCACAGAAATAACACAAATAAACTCTTTCACCCGAAGGAAATGAAAGATTTACACATTGTTGATGAAAGCGGAGAATATGTCCTTGCTTCAAATAGCTTTGCGTATTTCGGCAAGGACTGTAAACGAATTGACGCGAGTTTGATTTCAGAACTGCACAAAGGCATTGGCCATAAGCCCTATTATGATTGTGATGATATATATAACAATATAGTGAAATATATTAAGACGGTTTGGGATTTCAACACAATTATCGTTTGTGAACCTAACGACCCATTGAAAAATGAAAATGATAGGGGTTGTAAGCAAAAATGAAAATCATTCTTTCCCGAAAGGGTTTTGATTCATCGAAGAATAACGGAGGCATACCCAGCCCGATATTACCTGACGGTACTTTATTATCATTACCAATACCATCCGAAAATGATGAGCTTTTATTTAGCGATTTGCAATATCATGAACATAAATACAGCGATATTCTGAAATTACTGGCGCCTGGACGCCAGTATGATAACTGCCATCTTGATCCGGATATCAGAACTGATGTCAGAGTAAAGGCGGCGGTGGACTGGAAGCCCGCTTTTGGTCAAATTGGAGCCACGCAGACCTACTTATCTCACAAGGGACTCAGTGCAGGCGACTTGTTTTTATTCTTTGGATGGTTCAAGCAAACAACAGGCAGTATTGCCGATGGTACGCTCCGTTATGTTCCGAAAGCGCCATCGCTTCATATTATTTTCGGATATATGGAAATTGCCGAAATAATCATGAACGATGAAATACCGGAAATAAACTACTATTGGCATCCACATGGCAGCGGTAAACGGCTTGAGGAAAAAACTAATGCTATGTATTTACCGGCGAAAAAATTAACATTTGACAAAACCCGTTGCGGCTGGGGGATATTTGATTATTCCGATAAAAGAGTTTTGACTTTGGCGGAGAAGAAAGCTACATGGCGGGAAATCCCTTGCCTTTTACCTGAGTGGGTGGATAAAAATGTTAAAAACAACGCAAATGGTAAAGGGATCTATTATCAAGGCGTATGGCAGGAGCTGGTGCTAAAAGAAAGCCAATTAGCTGATGATTGGGTAAAAGAGATTTTTTAACATTTCAAAAGCAGGGGGACGGTTCATCTGCTTGACATACAATTGGAAATACAGGAATTTCAACCAACATTATCTGCAATCTTCAAAGCAGATGAACCGTCCCCTTGCTTGCTGAACCGTCCCCCTGCTTTCTGAACCGCCCCTTTCCCGCATACCCCCTGACTTGCAACACGTTCTGACCTGCAATAATCGGTTAAAAAAAGTTTTATAGCAATCCGGAATAGATTGTGTTATTCTGTATCGGGAGGCACACATTGGCGACAACAAAAACCATTATATTTCGGAGGGGACTATGACAAAGAAACGACTGAGTTCAATACTGTTGACACTAGCGCTGCTTGTTTCCTGTTTTGCGGGAACGGCTTCCGCAAGCACGCCCGAGACGTACGGCGACGCGCGGGACAGCGCCGCGGCGATAGCCGATATGCTGATCGCGGCGGGGGTTGCGACAGGCATGCAATACGCAATGATCATTGACGGCGAGATCGTCGTCAGCGAAAAAGCCGGCGCCTACAGCCTGGTAGAGGAACGGGAACTGACGACGGACGACCTGTTCGGCGCGGGCTCGGTAAGCAAGATGTTCACCGCAGCCGCCGCAATGAAACTGGTCGAGGACGGAAAACTTGACTTGAGCAAGCCGGTAAAAGATTATTTGCCTGAATTCAAAATGGCCGACCCGAGATACGCGTCCATAACGGCGCGTATGCTCCTGAACCATTCGTCGGGTTTATCAGGCTCTACCCTTGGCAACGCGTTCCTTTTCGGGGATAACGACCAAAGCGCTACGACAACGCTGCTAGGTAAGCTGGAAAGCCAGCACCTGCGGTTCGACCCCGGCGCGTTTTCCGTCTACTGCAACGACGGGTTCACCCTTGCGCAAATCCTTGTCGAGCGGGTTTCCGGAAAAGGTTTCACGGAGTACCTGCGCGAAACATTTTTTGCGCCACTCGGAATGGACAATACCAGAACTTCCGCCGACGACTTTGACTTGCGCGACCTCGCGGACGCATACCCTTACGGGGTCATTACGCCGCGCGAGCTTGCCAACATTATCGGCACCGGCGGGGTTTACACAACCGCGGAGGACTTGTGCAGATTCTCCCTTGCGCTGACGGGCGAGGAGATATTAAGCAAAGATTCGGCCGGTAAAATGATGGCAAAGGAATACTTGAACGGCGTCTGGCCGAAAGACGCGGAGGATAACACATTCAGTTACGGCCTTGGCTGGGACAGTGTGAACCTGTACCCGTATAATCAATACGGAATTACTGCCCTTACCAAAGGCGGCGATACCCCGGCGTATCACGCCGCCCTCGTGTCCCTGCCCGAGTACGGGATTTCCGCGGCGGTGCTTTCGTCCGGAGGTTCCAGCGGAATCTGCACTTATATCGCCAATGCGCTGATAGAGGGCGCTTTACTAGCAAACGGCGTCATCGATGAGAAATTCCCCGGCAAGAGTTTTGATACTACGGTTCAGGCTATGCCTGCGGAGATGAAAGATTATTCAGGGTTCTACGGCTCATTTGTACAAGTGGTGAAAATAGATATAACCGACGAAGGTAAACTGCTTGTTATATTACCGGCGATCCCGGATATGCCCGCCGAGGAATACTTCTATACCGGGGACGGCGGCTTCACGGATGAAGCGGGACAGACGCGGCTCAGCTTCGCCGCGGAAGGCGACCTGATATATGTACGGGTGGACAGTTATGTCAACGCGCCTGAAGTAGGCGCCGTAACCGCTGTCTCTCAATATCAACTTCAAAAGTTGGAAAGCAACGAGCTCGACGATGAAACGGCCGCCGCGTGGGCCGTAAGGGAAGGCATGCTATACCTTATTGTGAACGAGAAATACAGCTCGATAGCTTACATGAGCCTTCCGGCGCTGGGAGTAGGGCAGATACCTGAGCTGCCCGGTTACGTATCCACCATGCGTATCGAAGACGCGGATAGCGCGATAAACGTGATACAAATCCCGGGTATGGCCGGGCGAGACCTGCGAGATATAGAGTTTTACACGGATGGCGGCGTTGAATATGCCCTCTATTCGGATTACAAAGCCATAAGCATATTGGAAGTGCCGTACATCTATTCCGGGCCGAACTCGGTTTGCACCATCCAACCCGGCGGCGACGCCCGCTGGTACCTTGTCGATCCAGCGCTCGCCGGTAAAACCATCAGCGTGGAGGCGCCGGGAAATGCCTCGTTCTATATCTACGACGCGGAGACGGGGGTATGCCTCATGAACAGCTATGCTTTCGGTCTGAATCAGGCGGAGTTGCCCTCAAACGCCATTATAGCCTTTGCGGGAGAAACCGGGGCGCGATTTGCCATAACGATATCGTAAAATATTACTGAGAGGCCGGGGACTTCTTGCGCGATACGTTAAAGCTACTTTAATGTTACAAGGCATTTATCGACGGTGCTTATACGCCATATATCCGCCGGACGCCGCTCTTTGAGAGCGGCGTCCGGTCGCGCTATCTACCGCTGTTAATGAAGCATAGCCGAAGAGTTTTAAGGGCAATAGCGCTCAATATCGCACATTTTGCAGTTATACGCATAACTGCCCGTTAATATCTTCATATCCGCATGCGCCTTTCTACAAAGAAAAGTTTTAATTTTATAAAATAACCTATTGACATTAAAGCCCCTTTAAACCTTATTATTCAATATAGAGGCATCAGGAGCCTTTGGCAAAACTCTTTGGGAGGAAACAGGAGTATTTGAAATCATGAAATTGTTCTGCATTATTATTGTGGTCATTGGCGCAATAATCTTACTTGGAAGCATCAGGAAATACATCAAAACATTGACGTCATTACAGAGACAGTCGAAAGCGCGGAGACTTTTCGGTAACTGGATCTATATGGCGTGTTTCCTGATGATGGGTTTCTTCTTCTTTGGATATATCATTGTCGGAGTTAGTTTTACCCGTTTGGACGAGTTCACCGCGCAAAGCGCGCTGATAGCTTATATCTTCTTCTTTGGCGCCATTTTCGTGTTTTCAATGGTCACTATGATCGACCGTATGCTGACGACGATCACTGAAAAATCCGACCTGATCGAGGCTAAAGAAATAGCCGAGCGTGACAGCAGGGCTAAATCCAATTACCTTGCCAATATGAGCCATGAAATACGCACGCCGCTCAACGCGATCATTGGTATGACCAACATCGGCAAAGTGGCGAATGATATGGAACGCGCCGGATATTGCTTTGGGAGGATCCAGGATGCTTCAAGGCATCTCCTGGGCGTTATCAACGATATTTTAGACATGTCAAAAATCGAAGCAAATAAGTTCCAGCTCTCTGAAAAGGAGTTCAACCTCGAGCGGATGCTGCAGCAAGTGGTCAGCGTTAATAATTTTCGCATTGAAGAAAGAAAACAGAAACTACATGTCAGCTATGACAGTAATATACCTAAAAAACTCATCGGCGATGATCAACGACTTGCTCAGGTCATCACAAACCTGCTTGGTAATGCGGTAAAATTCACACCTGAAGGCGGCTCGATAGGCATTGGCGTAAGTTTACTGGAAGTAAGGAGCGACGTTTGCAAATTACAGGTTGCGGTCACCGACACAGGAATCGGCATGAGCATTGAAGAGCAATCAGGTTTGTTCGAAGCTTTTCAACAGGCAAACTCCGATACCTCGCGTAATTATGGAGGCACCGGTCTCGGTCTCTGCATCTCGAAGGGTATCGTTGAAATGATGGACGGTGAGATTTGGGTAGAGTCAGAAGTAGGGAGAGGCTCAAAGTTCATATTTATCGTTAATATCAAGTGCAGCAATGAAGAGTCGTCCAATCCGGATATGCTGGGCGACATCCGGATACTTGCCGCAGATACTGATATGAATACGTTGACGCATTTTCACAGGGTCGCGCAAGAGTACGGTGTGGTTTGTGATACAGCAAGCAGCATCGAGGAGATCGTGGAGGCTGTTAACCAGTCCGACCCGTACGATATATACTTTATTAGCGATAAAATGTACGATACAAGCCGCGACATGGGAATAGAAGAAGTTCTGGAAAAAGAATGGACAGATATAAATCTTGTTCTTATGCTGTCTTCACATAGCGTCGGCAGAGAGCATAAAGACGAGAAAAACGAGGGCGTTGACGGTTATATATCCACACCGCTTTTCTCCTGCTCGATACTAGACGTCCTTAACGAGCATCTGGAGATTCGCAATAACAATAAGCAAGAGAATCATATCGACGGGTTATTCGACGGGCATTGCATCCTGCTGGCTGATGATATCGATATCAATCGCGAAATCTTGATGGAACAGCTCGCGCCGACGCGTGTTGAAGTCGACTGCGCCGTAAACGGAAGGGAAGCAGTAGAAATGTTTGCGGCGACGCCGGATAAATACGATATGATCCTGATGGATATCCAGATGCCGGAAATGGATGGGTACGAGTCAGTCCGCAGGATCAGGGAACTTGATTTTCCCCATGCTAAAACTGTACCGATCGTCGCTATGACTGCAAACGTGTTCAAAGATGAAATCCAAAAATGCTTTGAGGTTGGTATGAATAATCATCTCGGGAAACCTCTGGACTTTGATGAAGTTATAAAGACGCTGTTTTCTTTTCTTAAGGGTTGTAATGAAACCCAGAGATATCTTGTCGAAGAGCATATAGCGTAATGAAGCATTTGACGCGAACACATATTAAACTCCTTTAAAATCAAAAAGCGCTGTCAAACGGCGCTTTTTGCACGTTATTTGCTATTCGTAGCACTAACTCTACCTAAATACATGCTTCAGCTTTTCGGTCAACAGTTTGTCCAGGCTGTCGTTGCCTGCCATATCGTCGATGATGCGCCAAACCTTTTCTGCAGGCAGCGGCTCCCTGTATGGGCGATTTTCAGTCAAGGCCTGATACACGTCGCAGATAGACATTATCCTCTCAAGCTCTCCCAGACGGCTGCCGTTGAGGCGATAAGGATACCCTTTTCCGTTTGGTTTCTCATGATGATTGGCTGATAAATCAACGATCTCTTCAAATCCTTGGATTTGTTCAAGGATTTTTCGCGTATAATAAGTATGCTTGTTTATCTCAAACCGCTCTTCAGGCGAAAGGGCGCCATTTTTATGTAAAATTTCCAGCGATATATGTAGTTTTCCGATATCATGCAACAAGCCGGCGATGTACATATTATTCTGTGTCACATCATCATATCCGAGGTGGCGCGCGGCTTTTTGAGCCAGATGAGCAATTCCTGTTGAATGGCTGAATGTAAACGGGCTCCTTTGGTCGATGATTTCCGCAAAGCACAAGGCGAATTTCTTAACATCGTCAACATCGAAGTAAACATCATCATCTGCAATAACCATTTTGGACATTGCGTACTTCGTTTCATGGTTAAAGTAATCAAGCAGAAAATACTCAATTTGCATCAAGCCGGTAAACACATTTATAATTTCCTTGTTATACAGTGCCTTCCTTCCCTCAAGCCAGTTGTACGCTTTGTCGATCAGGCGTTTATCGTAGTTATTCGCTTTCCCGAACAAGTCGTCAAAATCGCTTGCAAGGCAAATGATTTGAGCGCCCAGAGGAATCGCGTCGCCAAGCAGTTCAAATACGCCGCGGCCATTGTAATACTCATGATGGTAAAGTACATATTTTGGTATTATTTCAGGCAGCGGCAGTTTGCTAAGCATTTTTTCGCCAATCTCACAGTGCGGCACTAAGTCTTTTAAAGATAACCGCCCGGTGACATACTCGTCAGCAATGCCTATATCGTGCAGCAGCGCGGCATAATAGATAATATTCGTATCTTCTTCGCTAAGCCCGATTTCCCTTGCCATCAAGGCGGACAAATATGCTGTACTCTTTGAATGCGACAAATTGTTCCTGCCCAATATGTCAAGCGCATACGAAAGCCCAAATATAAAGGAATGCCTGCTGATGTTCATACATTGCTCCCTAATGATTTTGATTATGATAATATGCGATAGCCGTTACAGGTCAGTAATACCGCAAGACTTTCTCTGCGTGAAGATTTTACTTCTCAATTGTA
>Ga0082212_10009548_pt1 | contig 12511 bp, 8 predicted proteins | sample TergutNt197P3_FD_71548 | JGI IMG/M metagenome (GOLD analysis project Ga0082212, IMG submission 71548) | Neocapritermes taracua P3 segment gut microbial communities from Petit-Saut dam, French Guiana - Nt197 P3 | ecosystem: Host-associated > Arthropoda: Insects > Digestive system > Gut ... | reverse complement strand
TGACGCTGATTATCGCAGATTTTTATATTATTGATAATTAGATGTTTACCAAATCATTATACATTTATTATCCGTGTAAATCCGTGTTATCCGCGTCATCAGCGTTCTTTTAAGACAGGCTCCAACGGAGTTTGAGCGGGACGCACCGATTGCAAATAGGCGCGAGCGGAACTTTTAAACTCTTAAACTCTTAAACTTTTAAACTTCCCATTCTCCATTGAATTACGGCACTCCCATATATTTATGACTTTGCAACGAGACGCCCCATTGCGGATGGGCTAAGATGTAATCGACGATGGCAGGTATCATTTGTTTGGAACGTCCCCATTCGGGTTGCAGCCACAGTTTGCAGTCGGGAGAAACGGCAGCAACTTGTTCTTCTGCCCAGATAAAATCTTTTTCCGTTTCGATGATGATTTTCAACTCGTTAGCAGCGTTGAGCAGGTCGGGTAGGGGAGGTGCGTTCTTTTTGGGCGAGAGACAAATCCATTCCCACGTTCCCGACAAGGGATGACTTCCTGATGTTTCTAAAAACCGTTGCACGCCGTTATCGCCGAAAAGATGACACAGATAGTCCAAATTCCACATCAAAGGTTCGCCGCCGGTTACTACCACCGCCTTAGCGGGGTATTGTGCGGCGCGCTCAACAACTTTTTCCACATCTACCATATCCCAGTCTCCGGCGTTCCACGACCGTTTTTCGTCGCACCAGCGGCATCCTACGTCGCAGCCTCCGACACGCAAAAAATACGCCGCCTTCCCCGTGTGAAACCCCTCGCCCTGAATGCTGTAAAATTCCTCTACAACCGGTAAAAATTGTGTTTTCATAAGTTAAAATATTAATAATCAAACGTTAACAGTTGAAAAGTAAAAAACGTATTAAATTTTCGGCAAAGGTAGTTATTATTTCAACAACCTTTCAATAACTTTTCGAAGCAAATGTATTAAAAATTTTGATTTTTGTTCAAATAGAAGTAGCCCGTTAGGGCTTGTATATCAGGGAACTCCTAAAAATACCTCCGTCATGCTGGACTTGATTCAGCATCCCCCTTATTTGCAAGGGATTGCGGGGCAAGCCCGCAATGACGAGAGCGTGAAATTGTATTTTTAGGAGTTCCCATCAATAGAAAAAGAATTTCATGTAACCGATTTTGTCCGTTAGGACGTTAACGGTATATCTCCTAACGGAGAATGAAAATGGTATTTTTCCGTTTCCTATTGATATTAATCGCTTACGGCGAATGTTTAATAAGTTTATTGGATAAAATTTTAATGCGTTTGTCTTGAATTTTTAACTCGTAGTTCGTAATTAATAGTTACCTTTGCACCCCAAATTATTGTAATGTATTATTTTACATTTTAAAATGAGACTGATATAAATTTATTAAAAACCTGAAAATGTCAAAAAAAATCACCCTTTTTTGTTCTATATTGTGCCTCGTGCTGTCGTTGAGAGGGGCATATATTTTTATTCCGATGGATGAAACTCAAACCAACCATTTGAAAGCCTATGGCATTGCTTATTGGGCGCTTCAACACGAGGTAGAGGTGGATTGGCTGTTGAACTATCGCGGTGGAAGTTTTATGTGTAAATATGCGCAAGCGATTGAAGATGAATGTCTTGTGAGAAATATCCGTTATCAGGTTATTGCCGATGTACAGTCGTCAGCCATTTTAAAGGAAATCTCCGACCCTTCCACCAACATGGACGCGGTAAAGTTGCATAAAGCGCCGAAAATAGCCGTTTATGCGCCACCGAACAACCTCCCGTGGGACGATGCGGTAACGTTGGTACTCACTTACGCCGAGATTCCTTACGAGACGCTTTACGACGAAGAGGTGCTGGCGGGCGTTCTTCCCGGATTTGACTGGCTGCACATGCACCACGAAGATTTTACCGGTCAATACGGCAAGTTTTGGGGACGTTATCAAAATGCGCCGTGGTATCAGGAAGAAGTACGTTTGTCGGAGGCGCGCGCTGCCAAGTTGGGCTTTTCGAAGGTATCGCAAATGAAGTTGGCGGTTGCCAAAGAGATTAAAAATTTCGTTGTAGGAGGAGGATTTTTGTTTTCCATGTGTAGCGCACCCGATAGTTTCGATGTGGCGTTGGCTGCCGAAGGCGTTGATATTTGCGATGTTATGTTCGATGGCGACCCCATGGATCCGAATGCGCAGGAGAAGTTGGATTTTTCCAAATGTTTAGCGTTTCACAACTTTAAAATTGTCAAAAATCCTTACGAATACGAAATTTCTTCCATTGATATTGACGAATCCAAACGTCCGGCAAAGGAAAACGACCTCTTTGTGTTGTTTGAATTTTCCGCAAAATGGGATCCCGTTCCTACGATGTTGTGCCAAAATCACGAGCAAATCGTACAAGGATTTATGGGGCAGACAACGGCGTTTCGCAAAGAATGTATCAAGCCCGAAGTCCTTATCATGGGTGAAAATAAAGGGTTAAACGAAGCCCGTTACATTCACGGCGAATATGGAAAAGGCACATGGACATATCTCGGCGGACACGACCCCGAAGATTATAAACATTATGTAGGCGACCCGCCAACCGACTTAAATCTGCACCCCAACAGTTCGGGTTATCGATTGATTCTCAACAACGTATTATTCCCCGCCGCCAAAAAGAAAAAGCAAAAAACGTAAGAAAATGATTCGCTCGTTTCACAAAAATATCGTTTTCGTTGCATCTGTTTTTTGTCTGCTGTGGCTTGGTTTGGCGTGCAATAATCCGCAGAAACAGCAGCCGGAAAATGATGTATCTGTTTCGGAAAATGAGCCGCCATCTGTTGTTGAAATAGGGGAGGAGTTCGTTGTGGAAGTAGAGGAGGAGAAGTCTCCCGTTGTGCAACTACTTGATTCGTTGGGTTTTGTGGATATTCAAAAGATGGAACCTTCTATTTTGGTGGATTTGAAATATGCCACAACCGATAATTTTATGGAAAAAGCGGTTTATGCCGATCTTCATCAGGCTTATTTGCATCCCGACGCTGCCGCCAAATTGGTGAAGGCACAACAGATTTTACAGGAACAGCATCCCGAATATTCACTCTTGGTTTACGATGCTGCGCGTCCGTTGCACATACAACGGTTGCTGTGGGAGGCGGTAGAAGGCACGCCGTTGAGCCGCTACGTTGCTAATCCCGAAACGACAGGGTTGCACAACTACGGCATGGCGGTCGATGTAACCATTGCCGACACTTTGCAAATGCCGTTGGACATGGGTACGCCGTTCGATTATTTCGGTTCAAAAGCCGGTATCACCCAAGAAGAGGTGCTGCTTGCCGCAGGACAATTAACCCAACAACAAATCAACAACCGTCGTATCCTGCGAAACGCCATGCGACAAGCAGGATTTTACGCCATCGAAGGCGAATGGTGGCATTTCAACGCCTGCTCGCTCGGCGAGGCAAAAGTGAAATACTTGTTGATTAATTAGTTGAAATTATGTTGTTTTTTTAACAAAAATTATAGTACCTTTGCGCCTAATTATTAAAGAATATTATATATGAAACTGATTTACACAGGTAAAACAAAAAATGTTTACGACAACGGAGATGGTAATTATTTACTGCAATTCAAAGACGATGTTACCGGTACAGACGGTAAATTTGACCCGGGCGCAAATACGGTAGGACTGACCATTGAAGGCGTCAGTAAATCTTGCGTAAGGCTTACCGAATTTTTCTTCAAAAAAATAGAAGAGGCACACATTCCTACGCATTATGTGGCGTCGGACGTTGAAAAAGCACAAATGATTGTACGCCCCGCTGTCATGTTCGGCAAAGGCGTAGAGGTTATTTGCAGACTGAAAGCCGTTGGAAGTTTTTTGAAACGGTTTGGCGACTATTGCACCGCAGGACAAGATTTAGATTTTTTAGTCGAAACAACCCTGAAAGACGACGAACGCGGCGACCCGCCTATCACAAAAGACCAACTCGATATGCTTGGAATACTCACCGCCGAAGAGTATGAAATCATCAAAGATTTAACAAAAAAGATTACCGCCATCATTAAAAACGAATTGGCTAAAAAAGGTGCGGAGTTATACGATATTAAGTTCGAGTTCGGCAGAGTTGACGGAAAAATAACCCTTGTTGATGAAATCTCCGGAGGCAGTATGCGTGTTTTCAAAAACGGTAAATCCGTTGAACCTCTGGAACTTCCGGCAGTGCTGTTCGGATAAGATTATTTCATTATCCATTGTTCATCTCCTTCACCAGCATCAACCCGCTTGTAACGTCGAAAACATTATCGATGATTAAACTCAGTCGTCCGTTGTTTTCTTTCATGCGGCAGATGCGCGGATTTTTTTGGATAAAGAGCAATATCGCCGAAAATTGCGGAGATTGATAAAATTCCGTATCAGGTTTAGAGACAAACCCAACAAGCATTTTATGCTGCTTCAAAACAATTTTTTCCATTCCGAGTGTCTTTGCCAATCGCCGCAGCCGGACGGTGTTAATCAAGTCTTCTGCTTGTCGCGGTAACGCTCCAAAACGGTCGGTGAGGTTGTTTACAAACGTTTTCAAGTGCGTTTCATCGGTGATATTATCCAACTCGCGATAGAGCGCTAACCGTTCCTGAATGTTGGTGATATAATCTGCCGGCAGCATGACGTCCAAGTCGGTTTCGATGACGCAATCCGCAACAAAAGCGTTGTCGTCGTCGCTCTTTTCTTCCTTATAAAGTTCTTGAAACTCGCTTTCTTTCAGTTCTAAAATGGCTTCGTCCAATATTTTATGGTACATCTCAAATCCGACGTCGGCAATAAAACCGCTTTGTTCGGCGCCCAAAATGTTACCGGCTCCCCGAATGTCGAGGTCGCGCAGGGCGATATTGAGTCCGCCGCCGAGGTTTGAAAATTCTTCGATGGTTTGCAATCGTTTACGGGCTTCGTCGGTCAGCAACGTCATCGGCGGCGCCAAAAGATAGCAAAAAGCCTTCCTGTCGGAACGTCCGACGCGCCCGCGCAACTGGTGCAAATCGGACAAACCGTAATGATGTGCCTCGTTGATAATGATGGTGTTAACATTCGGAATGTCCAATCCCGACTCAATAATGGTAGTCGCCACCAGCACGTCATATTGTTCGTCAATAAAATCCATCATTATATTTTCCAACTCTTTCCCATCCATCTGCCCGTGTCCGACGGCGATGCGCATATCGGGACACATTCGTTGAATCATGCCCGCTATTTCCTTGATATTTTGTACGCGGTTGTGAACGAAAAAAACCTGTCCGCCGCGCGAAACTTCCTGTAAAATGGCGTCTCGGATGATTGTTTCATTAAAAACGTGTAATTCGGTCTGTACCGGCTGGCGGTTTGGCGGCGGCGTGTTGATGATGGACAAATCGCGCGCACCCATCATCGAAAACTGCAAAGTACGCGGAATGGGCGTTGCCGTCAGCGTCAGCGTATCTACATTGACTTTCAACCTTTTCAACGTCTCCTTCGACGAAACGCCGAACTTTTGTTCTTCGTCAATAATTAAAATTCCTAAGTCTTTGAAAAACACATCTTTACCGAGCAAACGGTGTGTTCCTATTAAAATATCCGTTTTACCCGATTTCACATTTTCCAACGTCTCCTTAATCTGTCGCGCCGAACGGAAACGGCTGATATACTCCACTTTACACGGCAACTCGTGCAGCCGATTTTTGAAAGTATTATAATGTTGAAACGCCAAAATCGTTGTCGGCACCAAAACGGCAACCTGTTTACTGTCTGCCACCGCCTTGAAAGCGGCACGGATAGCCACTTCGGTCTTTCCAAAACCGACGTCGCCGCAAATCAACCTGTCCATCGGCGCTTCGTTTTCCATATCTTTTTTAACGTCCTGCGTGGCTTTAATCTGGTCGGGCGTGTCCTCAAAAACAAACGACGCCTCCAACTCGTGCTGCAAATAACTGTCGGGTGAAAAAGCGAATCCCTGCGTCTTTTTCCGTTGGGCGTAAAGTTGAATTAACTCGCGGGCAATGTCTTTGACGCGGTTTTTGGTTTTGTTTTTCAGATTCTGCCAAGCATTTGACCCTAAACGATTTACGGGCGGTGAACCCTCTTTTCCGGCATATTTGCTGATGCGGTGCAAGGCGTGAATACTGACGTAAAGGATGTCGTTATTTTGGTAAAGCAGCCGGACAACTTCCTGTTTTTTTCCGTTATTATCAATCACTTCCAAGCCGTCGAACCGCCCGACGCCGTGATCGACGTGGGTAACAAAATCGCCCTTTTTCAGTTCGTACAACTCTTTGATGGTCGCCGCCTCCCGTCCGGGGAAATGGTCGCGCAGTTTTACCCGATGAAACCGTCCAAATATCTGATGTTCAACGAAACAGGCTATTTTTAAGTCGTGATCGATGAACCCGCCGTGAATAGGGCAGGGGATAAGTTGATAATGAATGGGGACGCCGTCTTTTTGTTCAAAATCTTCAAAAATCGCCTTCAAACGCACTTGTTGCTGCGAATTATCGGAAAAGATAAACGTTTTTATGCCGTGATTTTCGTTTGTGCGAATTGTTTCAACTAACATGTTGAAATTTTTGTTGAAATCGGGCTGCGCGATGGTGTTAAAAGTGATGGTTTGAATGGAATTGTCATTGCGGGCGAAACTGTCATCATGTCCCGACCTGTCATTGCGGGCTTGGATAGTGAGCGCAGTCGAACTATGACTCGCAATCTCCTGTTCTTTTGAGGATGGTGCTGTTTTACCGCAAAGACGCAAAGGTTCTTCGCTAAGTGCGCAAAGAGAAAATGGCTCAAATTTAAGCCCTTGCGCTCTTTGCGTAAACTCTTTGCGTTCTTTGCGGTTAATGTTTTTTGTTTTTGATACAGCCTCGTCGGGATGAGTACCCATATAAATAGTCCGAAATTTGAGTATTCCTTTGCTAAATTGCTCTCCGGAAGTGAAAAGTTTATGAGGCGGTAGATGCAATGTGTGATTGTCGCATATCTCATGTCGCATGTCGCATATCTTAACATAAGCCTCCTGTGCCTCTTTCATCGTTTTATCAAGAATATCAACCACTTGCGAAGTGTTACCTAACCAAACAACCGTTCTTTCCGGCAGAAAATCCCAAAACGGTTCGCGCTGCTCCTGCACCACCGACAACTGAATATTCGGAACAATATGAAACGACTTCACCGCCGCCACCGACAACTGCGTACTCGGATGAAACGTCCGTATTGATTCTATCTCATCGTCCAGAAATTCAATGCGATAGGGGTAATCGTTGCCAAAAGAATAGATGTCCAACACGCCGCCTCTGACGCTGAACTGTCCGGGCGTTGTTACAAAATCAACCCGCTCGAAAAGTTCGTTTGACAGCGTTTCGAGCAACTCGTCCATGTTCATTTGCGCGCCTTCACTGATGTGGATGGTACGTTTTTTCAACTGTTTCAGACTGACAACCTGCTCGGTAAGCGCCTCCGGATAGGTTACGACAGCCAAATTTTTTCCAATCGTACTCACCTTGTTCAACACTTCGGCACGCAAAACCACGTTGGAATTTTCCTTTTCTTCCATCCGATACGGACGGTGGTACGACATCGGAAAAAACAAAATATGCCGCTTGTCAAACGACATTTTACTCTCCTCAAAAAGCGATTCCAAATCGTTGTAAAAATAACCGGCGCTCTCTTTGTCCGGCAAAATAAAGAGGTGAATCCCTTGATTTTCTTTGAGTATGGCGGCGGCATGTAAAGTAACGGCAGAGCCATGTAACCCCTGCAAATGCCACTTAACGGGCGCATCATCTTTTAACGCCGTAACGATTTTGGCAGTTGTCGGAGATTGCCGAAAGAGAGATAAAAATTGCTGTGCGTTCAAAATATTCAATTAAAAATGGCGCAACAGATACCTCTGCGCGCAAAATATTGTTTTCAAAAATAGGCGGCAAAGATAGTTTTTTTTAATTGAAAATTGAAAGTTGAGTTTACCGATGGAAACCTCGCTGTCTGAACGGTGATTTAGTATCAGAAGTTAAGGAAGTTTCGAAGTTTAAGAGTTTCGGAGTTTAACTCTCCGCTCGCGCCGATTTGCAATCGGTGTGAGTACAGTTTTTTAACTCTTAAACTTTTGAACTATTCATTCTCCCAATGGTTACTGAGGTTGCCGAAGTGTTAATTTCTGATTATTTTCCCCGTCTGCACCCCGCCGTCTCTCAACAACGCCCGCACAAGATAAACCCCTTTTGCCAAAATGCCCGTATCAAAAACAACTTCTTTGTTTTCCGGTGTTTGGCTGTGTACCAACCTGCCGACGATGTCGAAAATTTGGAGTTGTTGGATTTCGGAGGCGGCGGAGATGGTGATGATGTTAGTGGTGGGGTTAGGGTATATCCGTAGAGACGCAATGCATTGCGTCTCTACAATGCCTACTTCTGCCTCAAAATGTGCCACTAACTCTACATCTTCCATTACCGGAAAACTGTATAACGCCTCGTTAGAGACCTCTACGCCTTCTATTGTCCACCGGAGAAATTTATTACCGTCATACGCAACGGCTATTACATCTGCCATCTCGCCTGACTGATATAGCCAATCGCCGATGGTATAGCCATATTTGCTACTGTTGGCAACCGGATTGACCAAAATACCGCCCCCGACAATATGAAACTCTTTCCACTCTTTGGCGTTTTGATACGCCGATACTGCGCTGGTAGGTACGGTTAAAGTGCAAGCGCTTTGCTCTACGTTTTGAAAAACATTGGATAGTATAGAAACAGGCTTAGGGTTAAGATTGGTAATGGACGTTAGACTTGTGCAACCACCAAAAGCATATTCGTCAATGCTTGCCTCCGACTTCATTTACCGAATGATCTTCTGCCTCTAAAAGAGAATGAAAATCATCTTGGGTAAAGGTAACGTGATTATAATTACCATCCCATGATTTGGTAGCGATGTATTCTCCTCCCGCCGATCCCAATACTACCGTAACCTTGAATCCTATCCAATCGCGTGGATTCCAGTTACCATAGTCATCAAAATAATGATCTCCAACTCCTGGATAAAGAAAAGATTTGGTATTCCACCATGGATTCGGGTGGTATATGTTAGTGCCATGATGCCACCCGATAGTAATTGATCCACTATTAGGTAAATTACCCATATTAATAAATGTGATATACATATCATCATACTCAGGATCGGATCCATTGTAGGTATCCTGATTTTGCGCAAAAGCAAAATTAACACTCAACATCATCGCTATGCCTAATATAGCGGTTTTAAAGATTTTATTCATAATTTTACATCTTTAAATTTAATGCATTATTTACTAAATCATACCTGCCTTATGGCAGTAAGATGCTTTTCGATTGTTTTCAACGTTATTGTCTTCTTATTGCTCCTGATTTTTAGCCTTGATTGAGCCTGCAAGGAGGGCTTTTTTATTGTTTTTTTTAGAGGCTGGCGAGACCTCAAAAACAATCTTTTAGTTATATTATTATCGTTTTATATTTCCAAATACACGCCAAACGTGCTTCTGTTTAATTTATAAATAGTGCGACAAATATACAGAGTTTTTTTAATATAAACCTATTCAAAAATGAATTATTTTTCATTTTTGGAAAAATACGTACCTTTGCATACGAAATTATAATGTGTAAAATTATGGAAGTCGGCAGAAAAATCAGGCAATTAAGAGAAGGCAGGCAGATGCTCAACAAAAATTGGCAGCAGATTTAAATATTTCTCAATCAACGCTGCATCATATCGAATCGGATAACCATCAGAAAATTGATTTTGCGCTGATGGATAAAATTTGCAATATTTTCGATAAAGATTTTTCTTATTTTGCAACCGATAACGTTACCAATAACAACATTAAAGAAAATTCCGGACAAGTAAGTTGCGAAAACGTTACCGTAAATAACAATTATCCGGAATCCATTCTTACTGAAATTCAGCAACTTATAGATGAAAACAAGCTGTTGAAAGCGGAGATTGCGGAGTTGAAACTCACTTCATCATCACCAAAGTAATCCCCGTGCCGCCTGTTTCAACAAATTCATCTTCAAAATGTTCAACGAAGGTGTTTTTGGCGAGCATTTGCCGGATTAAGGTGCGGAGTATTCCATTGCCTTTTCCATGCAGAATACGGACGTTTTTGATGGACAACAACGTTACTTCGTCCATATATTTTTCCGTCATCTGCAACGCTTCTTCGGCGCGGATACCTCTTACATCTAACGTGGTATTGAATTGTGCTTTACGCTCGTTGAGGTCGCTCGTTACGCTCGAAAAGTTCGGACGATGACGCTGCGGCGGCTGATAGTTTTTTATCTTTTCCAACCTGTTGATTTCTAACCGCATAGAAACGGAATCAAACGCCACCTGCGCCTGATTATTCTTTATCTCAACCACTTTCCCAACGGTAGCCGTCTCCTGCAACCGCACAAAATCTCCGATTTTGATGGGAGATGAGGTGTCGATAGTAATTTGAGTGTGTTTCCCGTCATTGCGAGCGGAGCGAAGCAATCCGGAGTCTTTAACGCCGCAATGACGTGTCTTTTGCAGTTGTTTCGTACCGTGCAACTTTGGCGCATCTGCTATTTTTTCCACATCCTCTTTGTATTCCGCTATCTCCTCGCGTAATTGTTTCGTCTTTTCCTTATCAGCGTGCGATTCTTTGATTTCGCGGATGGTTTTTTCGATAATCTGATTTGATTTATCCAAAATCTGTTTTGCCTCTGCCTTAGCGGTGTTAAGTATCTCTTTACGAGAGTGTTCCAACTGATTATTGAGTTTGTTATATTTCTCAATCATCTCGTTCAAAAACTCATCGGCGATGGATAGCCGTCGTTGTCCCTGTTCGATTTTCTCTTTTTCTATCTCCAACTGTTGCAGTTGCTGGTCGAAATTGACTTGTTCGGTTCCGATTTTTTCTTCCGCCAACGACAGTATTTTTTCAGGAAAACCGATTTTTTTAGCGATTTCAAAGGCGAAACTGCTGCCGGGTTTGCCGATTTTGAGTTTGAACAGCGGCTTTAACTCTGTGGCGTCGAAAAGCATAGCGCCGTTGATGATGCCGCTACATTTTTCGGAGAGCAGTTTTAGATTAGCGTAGTGGGTGGTGATGATGCCGAAACTTTCTTTGCGATTGAGTTCTTCCAAAACGGCTTCTGCGATAGAGCCGCCGAGATTCGGTTCGGTGCCTGCGCCAAATTCATCAATGAGAAAGAGCGTTTTTTCGTCCGATTTTTCCATGAAAAATTTCATGTTCAACAAATGCGAACTGTATGTACTCAGGTCATTTTCAAGCGATTGCTGGTCTCCAATATCAATAAAAATATGGTGAAAAATACCGATAACGCTGTTTTCCCGCATCGGCGTCAGCAACCCGCACTGCCACATATATTGCAGCAGTCCGACGGTTTTCAGACAGATGGATTTTCCGCCGGCATTAGGTCCGGAAATAACCAAAATGCGCCCTTCCGTGTTCAACGAAACGGTGAGCGGAACCACCGCCTTGTGCTGTTTGCTGTGCAGAAGATAGAGTAGGGGGTGGATGGCGTCAATCCAATCGATGACGGGCGTCGGGTGAAAATTAGGTTTTATGCCGCCGATGGTGATGGCAAAAGAGGCTTTGGCACGGATAAAATCCATAATTCCAAGAAAATCATAACCGCAAACCAACAACTCAATATCGGGACGCAGCATGTCGGAAAAAGCCGTCAATATCTTGATGATTTCGCGTTTTTCGGCGTTGATAAGGTCGCGGATTTCGTTGTTGAGGTTGAAAGCATCGGTAGGTTCGATGTAGGTAATTCTGCCCGAAACGGACTCGTCGTGGATAAAACCGGAGACATTACGTTTGTAAGCCGTCAATACCGGAATAACAAGTCGCCCGTCGCGCACTGTCGGTTCCACGTTATCTTCGCTGTAACCTTTTTCTTTGGAAAGCGACAACGCCTGTTTTATTTTGGTAAAGATAACACGTTCTTTAGCAGCCTTTTCCTTTCTTATTGTCTGCAACTGCGGCGAGGCGCTATCGCGAATTTGACCTTTTTCATCAACAATGGCGTCTATTTTTTTAACGAGGGCTTTGTCGATAAAAATATCGCTGCAAAAGCGTTCCAGCGCGGGATATTGCCCCTCTTGCTGCTCCTGAAAAAAACGGAGAGCAGCAATAAGCGTATGCAACGATGCGCCCAACTCAACAAGTTGTTCTTGTTCTATAAACGTCCCTTCGACACGTAAACGCGCTAAAACGGGACGCATATCCACATAATTCTGCGAAGGAAAATCATGGTCGGAAGATAAAATCCGCCGAAACTCATCAGTCTGTTCGGCAGCGTCGGCGATGGTTTGAAAGTCGGTTTGAAAAACAATCTCATTAACATGTTCCCGCCCCATATCGCTCAAACAACGCTCTTTCAGCATATTACGAATGGACGAAAAACCTATTTTATCTTCAAAATTTGAGGGAAAAATCATTTTCATGGAACTAACGGTATATCCTCCGGACGTTTTCGTTTCCAGCGGCGATGCGACCAG